>Ga0182738_1002008_pt1 | contig 24648 bp, 24 predicted proteins | sample eDN5th30CBELigMG_FD_128876 | JGI IMG/M metagenome (GOLD analysis project Ga0182738, IMG submission 128876) | Enriched Miracle-Growth compost microbial communities from Emeryville, California, USA - eDNA 5th pass 30_C BE-Lig MG (version 2)... ...
CCGATGATGTACAGGCTGACCGTCATCTGCATGGCGCCGCTGCCGGCATGCAGGTCGCGGCCCGCCATCGCCAGCGCCGGCACGAAAATATGCATGGCCAGCGTGCCGCTGAAGGTGAACAGCGCCAGCAGCCACAGCGGCACGTGCGGCGGCCGGTTGTCCTCGGCCGCCAGGGTACCCGTCAGGGTCTGCGTGCCGGCCATCATGGCGCGGCCTCGGCGTTATCGGCTTCCAGCGCCGCGCACAGCCGCGACATCAGGCGCATCGCGCTGCGCAGTTCGGACTCGGGAATATCGCCCAGGGCACTGTCGCGCACCTCTTTGGCCACGCGCTCGACCTGCGCCACCGTGGCCTGGCCGCGCTCGGTCAGCACGATCGCCTTGGCGCGGCGGTCCTGGTCTTCCTCTTTGCGCTGCACCAGCCCGGCCGTCTGCAGGGCGTCGATCAGGCGTACCACCGACGAGCTTTCCAGGCCCAGCGAAGCGGCCAGGTCTTTCTGCCGCATGGGAACGGCGGCGCGCGATAGATGCAGCAAGGGCAGCCAGGTCGCCTCGGTCAGGCCGTAAGGCTGCAGGCGCCGGTTGACCGCGCGGCGCATGCTGCGCGCCGCCTGCGCCACGGACGAAACCAGCTGGGCGCGTAAAGAATCGGTCATGGAACGACTCGAAAAACATTAAATGACATATCAATTGATTGTATATCATCTATTTTCCCCGGCCAAGCCGCGCTATATCCCGGCGGCTTTCTCCAGGGCGTCCACGATGGCGTCATAAGCGCGTTGCCGCGCCTCGCCATCGGGCGCGCGCAGGGCGAACGACGGATGGTATGTGGCGATCACGGTCAAGCCATCGTGTTCCAGCACCTGGCCCAACACCGGCGTCAATGCCATCGATCTGGCCTGCATCACCGAATGCAGCGCGGTGGCGCCCAGCGCCACGACCACGCGCGGCCGTATCGCGCGCAGCTCGTCTTCCAGCCAATAATGGCAGGCCTCGATCTCGCGTTGCCCCGGCGTCTTGTGCATGCGCCGCTTGCCGCGCAGTTGCCATTTGAAGTGCTTGACGGCATTCGTCACGTACACCGATTTGCGCTGCACGCCGGCATCGTGCAAGGCCCGGTCCAGCAAGGCGCCCGCCGGCCCGACGAACGGCTCGCCCGCCAGGTCTTCCTTGTCGCCGGGCTGCTCGCCCACCAGCATGATGTGGGCGGAGCGCCTGCCCGCGCCGCCGACCGGCTGGGTGGCGTCGCGCCACAGGCCGCAGCGCCGGCAATCTTGCAGCCGTTCGGGTTGCTGGCCGGGGTCGATGTCTTTGTCTTGGGGCGCGCCGCGCCCGCCGGATGCCTGCATGAATGCCTCCAGGCCGCGGCGATGGGATCGCCGGAAAACCCGGCACGCCGCAAATTCCATGCCATGGCGGCCCTGCCCATCCGGCGCGGGACCGGGGCCGGAATTTACCGGCGCGGCAAATCCTACCGGGTCCGCGATGGTCCGGAACGCCCCAGGGACATCCCAGGGGGACATCCCAGGTGTCTGACTCCCGAAGGGTGTCAGACACCGCCGGCCTGAGCCTTCTGCACACAGCGGTGTCAGTGAACCTGTTCCGTTGAAACGGACGCCAGGAAGCGATATTTTCATCGTATTCTGGAGGTTCCCATGCAATATGTCACCCGTCGTCAGTTCACCGACGATTTCAAGGCCCAGGCTATCGCGCTGGCCGAATCGATCGGGCCCACCAAGGCCGCCCAGCAACTGGAGATGTCAACCAAGACGCTGGCCAACTGGCTGAGCGCCTCGCGCGCCGGCCAGCCACTGAGTTCGCCCAAGCGCAAGCCCGTTAGCGACCTGGAGAGCGAACTGGCCCGGCTGCGGGCCGAGAACGCCACGCTCAAGATGGAGCGCGAGATCCTAAAAAAAGCGACGGCGTTCTTTGCCAAGGAGTCCAAGTGAAGTACGCCTTCGTCGCTCGGTATAGGACTCACTATCCGGTCAGGGTGCTGTGTCGCGTGTTGGGGGTGTCGGTATCCGGTTTGCACGCTTGGCAGTCCCGTCAGGGCCAGCCAGATCCGGAGGCGGCACTGCGGGTGGCTTTGCGCACGATCCACGCCGGCAGCCGTGGCACCTACGGCCGTCCGCGGATGGTGCAGGCGCTACGCGCCAACGCCTACTCGGTGGGCCACAAGCGCGTGGCCCGATTGATGCGCCAGGAGGGGCTATCCGGCAAGATCAAAGGCCGCTTCACGCCCCGTACCACCGACAGCCGCCATGGCCGGTCGGTGGCCGACAATCGGCTGGACCGGCAGTTCGCCGTCGACAGCCCGCTGCCGGCTTGGATTGGGGACATCACCTACGTCCCGACCCAAGAAGGCTGGCTGTATCTGGCCGCCGTTCTCGATCTGCGCACCCGACAGGTGCTTGGCTACAGCCTGGCCGAGCGCATGCCCGACGATCTGGTGCGTCAAGCCTTCCTGAACGCCTGGTCGGCCTGGCCGGTTGGCGCTGGCGTACTGTTTCATTCCGACCGCGGCAGCCAGTACGCCAGTAGCGATTTCGCCAAGACGTTGGCCGCGTACGGCTTCGTGCCGAGCATGAGCCGCAAAGCCAACTGCTGGGACAACGCGGTCGCCGAGAGCTTCTTTGCCACGCTCAAGAACGAAGAGGTCACCGGCCTGTACAAGACCAAGGCCGCTGCCCACTCCGCCATCGCAAGCTACATCCACGGCTTCTATAATCCAACACGCTTGCACTCCGCGCTCGGCTATCTGTCGCCCAACGACTATGCCAGAAAATCCAAGCACCCAGCTTGACCCCCGCTTCTTGGCATCCGCTCTCAGGGAACAGGTTCACAGGCACCCCTGCCGGGAGCCAGACACCTGGCCATCACCCGCCCCCTGGCACGCCACGTGCTGCCACGACTGCACCCTAATCAACAGGAGGTAGTTATGAAGCTCAGCATGCTCGCCTTGCCCGTGGTCGCCGCCAGCCTGGTTCTGGCAGGCTGCGGCAGCGACCGCTACCACGACAGCGACGCCACTTACGACAGCCCCTCGACGCAAGGCACGACACCCCCGCCCCCGCCGCCCGCCAGCATGCCCGACCACAACAGCAACACGCCGGGCTCGCAATATCCCGCCACGGGCGGCGGCCGCTAACCGCTAACCGGCCGCGCGGCCGCCCGCGCCGGGGTGGGCGGCCGGCGCGCGCCATCATCCGCTACGATAGACAGGTCTTGTTCCCCCAGAAAAGGACCGCAATGGCCGACCTAGGCAATTTCCCCGTTACGCGCAAATGGCCCGCGCAAGATTCCGAACGCATCCAGCTGTATTCGCTGCCCACGCCCAATGGCGTCAAGGTCTCGATCATGCTCGAAGAGACCGGCCTGCCCTACGAGGCGCATCGCGTGTCTTTCGACACCCAGGACCAGATGTCGACGGAATTCCTGTCGCTCAATCCCAATAACAAAATCCCGGCCATTCTCGACCCGCACGGCCCCGGCGGCAAACCCATGGCGCTGTTCGAGTCCGGCGCCATTCTGGTGTACCTGGCCGATAAAAGCGGCCGCTTCATTCCGCAGGACGCGGCGGGGCGCTACCAGGCGCTGCAATGGCTGATGTTCCAGATGGGCGGGATCGGGCCGATGTTCGGCCAGCTGGGATTCTTCAATAAATTCGCCGGCAAAGACTACGAAGACAAGCGCCCGCGCGACCGCTACGTGGCCGAATCGAAACGCCTGCTGAAGGTGCTGGAAGGCCGGCTGGTGGACCGCGCCTGGATCCTGGGCGACGACTACAGCATTGTCGACATCGCCACCTTTCCGTGGGTGCGCAACCTGATCGGCTTCTACGAAGCCGGCGACCTGGTCGGCATCGCCGACTACCCCAGCGTGCTGCGCGCGCTGGACGCCTTTGTGGCGCGCCCGGCTGTCAAGCGCGGACTCGAGATTCCCGCGGCCGGCAATTAGTACGTGGCCCGGGGGCTGCCGCTAAGGCAACCAGGCAAAGCCCTCGAGCCAGGCACGCAATTCCCGCAGCGCCTGGTCGCGCGTAAAAGGTTCGACCGCCGGCGGCGTATACACCTGCGGATTCACGCCGTACACCAGCAGGTCCAGCGCGTAGCAGCGGCCGGCATGCACGGCACGATAGGCTTCTACCATCAGGTAGTGGCTCATCGCGGCGTCCTGCAGGCGGAACCGCGTGTAGTCGATGCCGTTGATCGACACATGCTCGACCGGGCCCGCCAGGCCCTGCGGCGGCTGGGTACAGCGCCGCGCCTCGGCCGCCTCGGCGCTGACCCCGATGCGCAGCTCGGCCGACGTGATGCGGTTCGATCCCGGCAATGCCAGGGCCAGGCGCGCGCTGCCGCGGCTGTCCGGCCCCGCGCCGGTCTTCCAGCCGGTTGCGGCCAGGTACCCGCCTTCGAACTCCGTGCGCGGGGCGACTCCTGGCGGGATCCGCATGCGGAAGCCGTATTGGCTATCGGCATGAACGCGCCCGGCCTGCGGCTGCGCCGGGCCGGCGGCCGGGGCGGCGGCGTCGCGGGGCGTGCCGCAGCCCGCCAGCACGGCGGCCATCAGCAGCAGGCCCGAAATACCGAAACGCGGCATGGTCATTCTTCGTGATCGCGGAAATTCACAGCATACTGGAGTCCACGGCCGACCGCCGTGCGCAGCCACCGGAACCCACCAATGCCCGTTTTGCATGCAAGACACGACCCATGTTCAATCCAGGCGCGGCGCGGGACGGCTGACCACCCAGATCGCGCACCCCACCATGAACGCGCTGACCAGCAGGCCCAGCCACGGCACCGGGTGCGTGGTGCGCCAGAAAACCACCAGGCCCAGCGCAATGCCCGCCACCGCGAACGATTTGCCGCGCCTCGAAATAGCGCCTTGTTCGCGCCAGGCCACCAGCGACGGACCGAATTGCGGGTGCTGCAGCAGATAGGCTTCCCAGCGCGGCGAAGCGCGGCCGAAACATGCCGCCGCCAGAATCACGAATATGGTGGTGGGCATGACCGGCAATACCGCGCCCACGACCGCCAGCGCCAGCATGAGCATGCCCAGCGCCCAATAGGCCCTGCGCTTCCAGCGCCCGCTGTGTTCTGTCTGGTCCTGCTTATCGGCCATGCGCACGACGATGTCCTCGTCCATAAATACCGCCTGCCGGCATGGTGCCGGCCGAGCCAGAACGCAATGGTACCGCGCACTCGCCCGCCTCATGACTGATCCGAAACGTTCCCGCCGCCGCCGCGCCAGCCCGCCGCCGCGCCATCCCCATCCATGGCTGGCGGTCGCCTGCGGCGGGCTCGCCACCTTCGCCATCGTCACCACCGAAATGCTGCCGGTCGGCTTGCTGGATGCCATCGCCGACACCGTAGGGGCCTCTACCGGCACCGCCGGCCTGCTGCTGACCGTCCCCGCCCTGCTCGCCGCGCTGTTCGCGCCGCTGGTGGTGATCGCGGCCGGCAATATCGACCGGCGCCATATCCTGTCCGTGCTGTTCGTCCTGCTCATCGCCGCCAACCTGGCCAGCGCCCTGGCGCCCGGCATGGCCTGGCTGCTCGCCTCGCGCGTCCTGGTAGGCCTGTGCATGGGCGGCATCTGGGCCATTGCCAGCACGCTGGCCGTGCGGCTGGTGCCGGCCGCCTCGGTGGGCCTGGCCACTTCCATCATTTTCGGCGGCGTCGCGGCCGCGTCGGTGCTGGGGGTTCCGCTGGGCGCGCTGATCGGCGACCTGGCCGGCTGGCGCATGGCATTCGGCAGCATGGCGATGCTGGCCGCGGTGGTGCTGGCGCTGCATCTCTGGTCCATGCCGCCGCTGCCCGTGGGCCAGTCGGTATCGATGCGGGGCCTGCGCAACGCCCTGGCCAATCCGCGCCTGCGCCTGGGCCTGCTCATGACGATGCTGCTGGTGGCGGGCCATTTCATGGCATTCACTTTCGTGCGCCCGTGGCTGCTGTCGGTATCGGGTTTCCAGCCCGAATGGATCGGCGCCCTGCTGTTCGCCTACGGCTTCGCCGGCATCATGGGCAACTTCATTGCCGGCCTCAACGCGGCGCGGCACCCTGGCTGGACACTGATCACAATCGCCGGCGGCCTGGCCGCGACGCAGCTGCTTCTGTACGCCACGGCGGATGGCGCCTGGGCCGGCGCGCTGGTGCTGGTGCTGTGGGGCCTGGCCTACGGCGGCGTATCGGTGTCCGTCATGACCTGGACCATGAAGGCCGCGCCCAACACACTCGAGGCCGCCACGGCCTGGTCTGTCACCGCCTTCAATTCGGCCATCGCGGCCGGGTCGTTCCTGGGCGGCGGCGTGGTCGACCGGCAGGGCCTGCACGTCAATGTGCTGGCGGCCTGCGGCTTGCTGATGCTGGCCCTGTGCGTGGCCGCGTCGATCCAATACCGGTACGTCAGGCCCGCCATGGAAAAATAACGCTGCCTGGCGGCATCGCCGGTTTTTCGGGTACCTTTTGCCTACGGGTCCCGGCACGGCCTTCTTCCACGCGGATCCACGGAGGCATCATGAAAACGGCATCCACCGCCTTTACCGCCGGGCATCGGCATTTGCTGGCGATCATCGATGGCCTGATCGAAGGGGTCATTCTGCTCGATCCAGGCCGCCGCATCGCCTGGGCCAACGACACGGCCCTGGCCATGCACGGCGCCACGCGCCTGGCCGACCTGGGCGACACGGTGGCCGGCTATCGCAAGCGCTACACGCTGCGCTACCGCAATCAGCGCAAGCTGCTGGCTAGCCAATATCCCATGGATCGCGCGCTGGCCGGCGAGGCCTTCAAAGACATGGTGGTGGAAGTCACCCGCAAGGGCGATGCCGATTTCTGGCGCGTCCACCAGGTGCGCAACCTCGCGCTCAATGACGAACAAGGCATGCCGCAAACCATGGCCCTGGTGCTGCTGGACGTCACGCAGCGCTACGGCGCCGAAGAACGCTTCGAAAGAACATTCAATGCCAACCCCGCGCCGGCCGTGATCTGCTCGCTGACCGACATGCGCTACGTCAAGGTCAACCAGGGCTTCCTGCAAATGACCGGCTATGCGCGCCAGGATGTGCTGGGCCACCACCTGAACGAAGTGGACGTGCTGGGCGATACGCCGCAGCGCGCCGAGGCCGAGGCGCGCCTGAAGGAAGGCCGCACCATCGCCCAGACCGAAACCGTGATCAGCCTGCCCGGTGGCGGCGGCAAGCTGGTGGTGGTGGCCGGCCAGCCCATCGAGATCGGCGAAGACCAGGATCCCTGCATGCTGTTCACTTTCAACGACCTCGAGCCCCGGCGCAAGGCGGAAAACGCCCTGCGCCACAGCGAAGAACGCTTTTCCAGGGCGTTCCGGCTGGCCCCGGCGCCGATGGTGCTGAGCACGCCCGCGGGCAAAGTGCTCGAGATCAACGAAGCCTTCGTCGCCACCACGGGCTACTCGCTCGACATGCTGGCCGCCAAAGAAGACGCCCTGGCCCGGCTCTGGGCCGACCCGGCCGCCTACGGCGCGGCTATGGCGAAACTGGAACAGGGAATCAGCCTGCGCGGCCACGAACTGCAACTGCGCACGCACGACGGCCTGCTGCTCGATTGCCTGTTTTCGGCCGAACCCGTCGTCATCCACGAGCAGCGCTGCCTGCTGGGCGTCATCCAGGACATCACCGAGCGCAAGCGCAACGAAACCGAATTGATGGCGGCCATCGAAGCCGTCATGAAAGATACGTCGTGGTTCAGCCAGACCGTGATCGAAAAACTGGCGCAAATCCGCCAGCCGCAGGCCCAGCCGAGGGCGCACGCTGAGCTGGCCGCCCTTACCGCCCGCGAGCGCGAGATCCTGGGCCTGATGTGCCGGGGCATGAGCGACCCCGACATCGCGCAGGCCCTGCACCTGTCGCGCCACACCGTGCGCAACCACGTCGCCTCGCTGTACAGCAAGCTCGATGTCCATCGGCGCAGCGCGGCAATCATCTGGGCGCGGCAGCGCGGCATCGTCGGCGACGAGAAACCGCGCCGCCGTTGACGCCAGCCGCTTCGAAGCGCCCAATCGAAGGTGGTATAACAAGACGTGGGCCAGGGCCAGGCCGGCATGCCCCCGGGCACGCCGCTTGCCGCTCTCGTATCCAAGGCAAGTCTGTCGCGGAACCAGTTGCGCCCCCTCGGGCGGGCGGGAGGGATGGATGGAATTCAAGGACTACTACCAGACGCTGGGCGTCAAGCAAGATGCCTCGGACGACGACATCAAGCGCGCCTACCGCAAGCTCGCCCGCAAATACCATCCCGATGTCAGTAAAGAAAGCAACGCCGAAGCGCGCATGCGCGATGTCAACGAGGCCTACGACGTCCTGCGCGACGCGGAAAAGCGCCGCGCCTACGACAAGCTCGCCAGCGGCGCCGCGCCCGACGGGCAATTCCAGCCGCCTCCCGGCTGGGACGAAGGGTTCGAATTCCACCGCACGGCGGCGCCCGGCGAAGAAGCCCAGTTCAGCGAGTTCTTCTCTTCGCTGTTCGGCAGCCGCGCCCGGCCGGGCCCGCGTCCCGACTTCCGCGCCCGCGGCGAAGACCATCATGCCGCCATCGAAATCGATCTCGAAGACGCCCTGAAAGGCGCCACGCGCGACGTCAGCCTGCGCTCGGTGCACCTGGACGACCAGGGCCATCCGCAAATGCAGACGCGCACGCTCAGCGTGCGCATCCCGGCCGGCGTGCGCGAAGGCCAGTACATCCGCCTGGCCGGCCAGGGCATGCCCGGCCATGGCGGCGGCGAAAACGGCGACCTGTACCTCGAAGTGCGCTTCAAGCCCCATCCGCGCTATCGCGTCGAAGGCCGCGACCTCACCATGACGCTGCCGGTCGCTCCCTGGGAGGCCGCGCTGGGCGCCAGCGTCAACGCGCCCACGCCCGGCGGCGTGGTCGAAGTGGCCATCCCCGCCGGCTCCGGCAACGGCCGCAAGTTGCGGCTGCGCGGCCGCGGCATTCCCGGCGAGCCGCCCGGCGACCTGTACCTGGTGCTCGAGGTGGTCTTGCCGCCCGCCAACACCGATGCCGCGCGCGCCGCCTATCGCAAGATGCAGGCAGACCTGCCCTTCAACCCACGGCCCCAGATGGAGGTGTGATCATGAAAACCGTCGTCATCGCCGCCAGCGGCACCTACGTGGGCCAGGCACAGTCCCTCAGCGCCGACGACCTGGCGCGCGCCTGCGGGGCCGAAGTCGAATGGGTGGCGCAGTTGGTGCAGGTCGGCATCGTCGACGCCGCGGGCGCGCGGCCGGCCGACTGGCGTTTTCACAGCGGCGATCTGCAGCGCGCGCTGGAAACCCGCCGCCTCGAACGCGACTTCGGCGCCTGCCTCGACGCCGCCGCCCTGATCCTGGACCTTAGCCACGAAGTGCGGCAGCTGCGCGCGCAGTTGCGCGCCCTCGACGCGCCGCTCTAGGTATCCTAGTGTCCCTGTAGTGTCCAGGTGTCTGACTCCCGCAGGGTGTCAGACACCGAAGCGCGCGCCAGCCATTCCGATCCGCCTGGCAGGCCCGCGGCTACCGCGCGCGCCTGCGCCATGCCCAGCCCACCGTCGCGACCGGGGCCAGTATGGCCGCCCACGACAGCACGTCCCAGATGCCGTCGCCCAGCAGCGCCGAGATCAGGCCGACGATAGACGCCACCCCCAGCCAGACGGGGACGTGGAAAACTTCGCCGGGCGATTGCAGATGATCGGTGCGCACCCGGCGGGATTCATATCGGTTCATTGCGCGGCCTCGTTCGTGTTGGTGCGACGCAATGCGGTGGCGGGCCCGGGCAGGCCGCCCGCGGCATGTGTCTTCGCCGCGGTCGCGGCCTTCGGCTTGCGCAGCCACAGGTACAGGCCGCTGCCCAGTATGACGATGGCGAAGATGTCCAGCACCGCCCACAGCACCTTCAGCGGCAGGCCGCCGTAGTCGCCGAAATGCAGCGGCTGAGACAGGAACAGCGTCTTCACATACCAGGGCATGTCGCGCGTATCGGTCAGTTGGCCGGTGGTGGCATCCACCAGGGCCGGCTTCAACAGCCTCGCCGTGACGGGCGTGCTGCCCTTCAGGAAAAACGTGTAGTGATGGGGGCTGGAAAACATCGTGCCCGGAAAGGCCACCAGGCTCACCGTCATGTCGGGCACCGCGGCGCGGGCGGCGCCGATGGACGCTTCGAGATGCGCGGGCTGCGTCACGGGCGGCAGGCCCCGGTAAGGCGCTGTCATTTCGGCCATCTGGTCCATCTGCCAAAGGCCCAGGATGACCCGGTTCAGTGTGTTGATGGTGCCCGTCAGGCCGACGACGGTCAGCCACACCACCGTGACAATGCCCAGCAGGTTATGCCAGTCCAGCCACTTGACCCGGGTGCTGCGCCGCGTGCGCAGCGCGCCGAACTTCAGGCGGCGCATGAACGGGTAATACAGCACCACGCCCGACACGATGGCCACGACCATCAGCAGGCCCATGGCGCCCAGGAACAGCATGCCAGGCAGCCCCGCGTACATGTCGGTGTGCAGCTTGAGCATGACATACATGAAGCCTTCATTGGTCTTCGGTTCGTCCAGCACCTCGGCGGTGCGCGAATCGACAATGACGGCGTTGTTCTCCTCGGGCGGCGCATCGACGGCGCTGGCCATCGACACATAGGTGATGTCGGGATGCTCGTCCTGCTCCCAGAACATGTAGCGGATCACCTCGCCCGGGCGGCGCTCCAGCGCGGCTTGCGCAATCCGGTCCAGGCTGGCGTTCGGCGTGCCCGCGGGCATGGGCGGAGCCTCGACCACGCCCGTCAGGTGCTCGATTTCCTCGTGGAAGATCAGCGGCAGCCCGGTCAGGCAAAGCAGCAGCATGAACACGGTGCAGACCAGGCTGCTCCATTTGTGAATCCAGGACCAAGTGCGCGTAGACATCCGGACGTCCTTAGAAGCCGATGCTGGCCGACAGCATGAACGTGCGCGGCGAGCCCACGAACAAATAGCCCGCGGTCGCGGTGCCCCAGTAATCCCTGTCGAACAGGTTTTCCACGTTCAGGCGAAACGTGACGGGCTTGCCCGAGACTTGCGTCTCGTAGCGGGCGCCGGCATCGAACCGGGTCCAGCTGGGCACGGACAGCGTATTGGCCGCATCGGCATAGGTGCTGGCGGTGTACACCACGCGGCCCGACAGCGTCAGGCCCGGCACGAACGGCGTATCCCACTCTGCGCCCAGATTGAACTGCCAGTCGGGTACGCCGATGGCCTTGTTGTCTTTGAGCCCGGGCTCCACGGCCTTGGTGATAACGCCGTCGATGTAGCTGATACCGCCCAGCAGCCGCACGCCGCGCGCCACTTCGCCGGCGAAGGTCGCCTCGATGCCGCGGTTGCGCTGTTCGCCGAAGACGCCGAAGGTATTGCCCGAAACGCCGGAACTGGGCCGGGTCAGTTCGAACAGGCTGATGGTGGCCAGCATATCGCCATTCAGGTCGAACTTGGCGCCGATCTCTTTCTGCTTGGACTTGAACGGCGGCAACTGTTCGCCCGGATTGCTGATCGCCGCGCTGGTGGGCGCGGTGTCGCCCTGGGATAAGCCTTCGACATAACTGGCATATAGCGAGATGTCGGGCCGCACCCTGACCACGGCGCCGACGAACGGCGTGGTGGCGTGTTCGTCATAGCCCGGCCCAGAGGGGTCGCCGGTCATGAAGTTGTAGTTCTGGCTGACCACCTGCTGGCGGCGCGCGCCCAGGGTCAGCAACAGCTTGTCCTGCATGAACGACATCGTGTCCGCCAAGGCATAGCTCGTCAGCTTGGTGTCCACATATCGCCGCAACGGGTTGTCGATGCCCGACGTGGACGGGGTGTCGAACACCTCGCCCGAATAGATGTTGGACATGCCGCCCGGAAATCCGGTGTAGAAGCCCAGGCGTTGGTCCTGGTCCAGCTTGGTGTAGCTGAACGCCACGTTGTGGCGCACCGGCCCGGTCGAGAACCTGCCGCGCAACCCGGCCTCGGTGGATTTGCTGTCGACCGTCATGCGCTGCCAGCCGCCGAAGAAGGAATAATCGCCCTGCGTATTCAGAAGCACCGGATTGGCGGCGATCGCGTCCCAGTCCAGTTTGCGCTGGCCGTATCCGGCGTAGGCGGTAATGTGGTCCGTCAGGTCGTATTCAACCTTGAAAACGCCCGACTTATTGATTCCATCGCTCCAGCCCAGACCGGGATAAGGGTTGTTATTGCTCGGCGCGTGGGGAATGGCGGTCAGATCCGGACCTGGCTGGAACTGGCGCACGACATTGTCGATGCGTTCTTTCTGCCAGAGCAGGTCGAGTGACGCGCGCAGTGCTTCGCCCCGGTAGTCCAGCGCCAGGGAACCCAGGCCATCGCGCGTGGACTGCTCTTTGATCGGCGTATCGCCGTCGCGGATCATCCCGTTGACGCGGATGCCGAAAGCGTTGTCCGGTCCGAAGCGGCGGCCGATGTCGGCATGCACGCCGAACACCGAGTCCGACAACACGCTGCCGGTGACGCGGGTAATGGGCTCGTCGGTCGCGCGCTTGGGCACCAGGTTGACGACGCCGCCCACGCTGCCGCCGGGCGTCATGCCGAACAGCGCCGCCGACGGTCCCTTGATGATTTCCACCCGCTCCAGCGTCTCGACCGGAGCGCGCCAGAAAGGGGCCAGCCCGAACATGCCGTTCAGCGCGAAGTCGCCGCTGGGCACCGTGAAGCCGCGGATCGTGAGGTCTTCATTGATGTTGGACCGGGCGCTGCCCATCCGCACCGACGGGTCCAGGGCGGCCACGTCGGCCACCGAACGCGCCTGTTCGTTCTCCATGGTCTGGGCGGTATAGCTGGTAACGCTGAAGGGCGTGTCCATGACGGATGTGTTGCCCAGAATGCCCATCCGGGCGCCGCCTCCGATCAGGCCGCCCGCGATGGCGGGGGGCGCCTCGCCCATCGCCTCCGGCGTGCCCGACACGGTAATGGCGGGCAGCGACGTCGCCGTCGCCGCAGCCGGATCCGTCGTCTGCGCCGTTACCGTTGCCGCATAGAACGCCGCGCTGCTGGCCAGCGCCCGCTTGACGGCCACGCTGGCGCGCCTTCTCGCCCCTGCCCGCTCTTCCGATGCTGTCTGCACCATGAGCCCCTTATTTTATGATTAGTCAAAACAAGCATGATAATCATTATTATTTAATAATCATAGCGGGTTTTTGCTAATCCGGACAAAACTCGCGGCAGTCCCGCGGGCGGGCCCGCCGAAGATATCGCGATCGGGGCCCTACAGAATCGTGCTCAATAACCACCCGGCGGCGCCGCTGCCCACCACCACCAGCCAGGGCGGCAGCTTCCAGAACACCAGCGCGGCCAGCGCCACCAGCGCCAGGCCGAAGTCCCGCGGGGCGTGTATCGCGCTCGTCCATACGGGTTGGTACAAGGCGGCCAGCAACAGGCCGACCACGGCCGCATTGACGCCCAACAACGCGGCCTGCGTCCGGGTATTGCGGCGCAGGCGCTCCCAGAAGGGCAGCACCCCCAAAACCAGAAGAAACGAGGGCGCGAAGATCGCCAACAGGGCGATCGCGCCGCCGAGCCAGCCAGAGGGCGCGCCGTTCATGGAAGCCCCCAGGAACGCCGCGAACGTGAATAGCGGGCCCGGGACGGCCTGGGCCGCGCCGTAGCCGGCCAGAAAGGCGTCATTGCCGACCCAGCCGGTCGATACGACCTCGGCTTGCAGCAACGGCAGCACGACGTGCCCCCCGCCGAACACCAGCGATCCCGCGCGGTAAAAGGCGCTTATCGTCGCCAGCGCCCGGTCGGGGAACAGGGCCGCCAGCACCGGCAGGCCAATCAGCAGGGCAAAGAACAGCGCCAGCCAGAACAAACCGGCGTGGTACCGGACGGCCATCGGCAGAATGTCGTGGGCCGCCTGCCGCTCGGGCTTGAACAGCACAAGGCCAATGAGCGCGGCAACGGCGATGCTGCCCACCTGCCCCCAGATGGACGGCACCAGCAGCACGAAACAGGTGGCCGCCGTCATGATGGTCAGGCGCGGCACGTCGGGACAAAGATTGCGGGCCATTCCCCACACGGCTTGCGCGACCACCGCCACGGCTACCACCTTCAAGCCGCTCAGTACGCCGGCTGGCATCGCGCTGCCGTAGCTGGCAATGCCCAGCGCGAACAGGATCATGGCCGCCGCGGACGGCAGCGTAAAGCCCGCCCAGGCCGCGACCGCCCCGCCATAGCCCGCGCGGGACAGTCCGAGCGCCATCCCGACCTGGCTGCTGGCGGGCCCCGGCAAGAACTGGCAAAGGGCGACCAGGTCCGCATAGCTGCGTTCGGTCAGCCAGCGCCGCCGCGTCACGAACTCGTCGCGGAAATAACCCAGATGGGCAACCGGGCCGCCGAAAGAGGTCAGTCCCAGCCGCAGGAAGATCAGGAAAATAGCCCAGGGACTGCGATCAGCGCGCACCGGTAGCCGCCTTCAGGTGGGTTTCGACGCGATGGGCAAGAAAAATGGTTGCCGCGCCGCATGCCACCGCAAGATAACCCACCCAATTGAAATTTTGCAGATTTCCGTTGGGGTCGCGGTGGATGATGAGCCCGGAACTGAGGCTGGCCAGACTGAATGACAGCATCTGCAACGTAAAGACCAGGCTCATGAACGGCCCCCGGACCTCGGGTTTCGGTACCGCGCTGATCAGCGCCATGCCGGGCCCCATGCGTCCGGAGACAAAAATGAAAAATAGCACCGCGTTGATCAGAATCAGCCACCACGGCACGACCGGAAGATGCGTCGTAATCAGCACGGGAACAAACGAGATGAAAGCGACGGTGCGAAACACCCGCAGCTTCCCGTATTTGTCCGCCATTCTACCGAAGACCTGCGCGCCGAAGAAGTTGGCGATGCCGCCGCACAAATAGACCAGGGTAATGAACGATTCCGGCTGGCCCAGGTTCAGCGTCAGGTAGAGCGGCACATAGGGGGTGACGGTGAAGCTCGCCATCATCAACATCAGGATCAGCACGAACGCGCTGATGTGATTGCGGTCTTTGGCCACCGCGAAAATCGTCTTCAGGACTTTCCCGGGGTCGGTGCGCTTCGTGCGGCCGGGAATCGGCGGCAGAATCCAGCAACAGGCGCAGAACATCGCCGCGATCATGCAGGCCAGAAAGAAGAATGAGGCCCGCCAGCTGAGCGCGGGAAAATGATTGGCCAGGAAAAGCGCCAGCGGTATGCCCACGACGGCCGACACGGACATCGCCGACATGACGACGCCCAGCGCCCTGCCCCGCCGCTCATACGGTATCAAGTCCGCCACGAACAATTGCACCATGGATCCCAGCAGCCCGCCGGTGGCGCCCGCGAACGCGCGGGCCAGCAGCAGGCTGTGGTAGTCGGGTGCCAGGCCGCAGGTGATCGTGGCGACCAGGAACAAGCCATAAACCACCAGCATCAGGGTGCGGCGGCCGTAGCGGTCGATGTACGTCGTCGCCAGCAGGTTCGACGCCGCCGCGATAAAGGTATAGGCCGCGAGCAGCGTGCTGAATTGCCGCGTGGTGATATGAAGATCGTTGATGAACTGCGGCCCGAGCGGCAGCATCATCATGAAACCCAGGACAAAGGTAAATTGCACCCCTGCCAGGGCAAGCAGGATCAGCGGCTCCGGTTTCTGCATTGATTGTTTTTGCGCTGGCCCCGCCTCAGATCCAGGAATTTTCGGCCACCGCGTTGCGCGCGGCAATGCGGCCGAACGCGAAGCATTCGCCGATATTGCCCGTGCCTTGGTACAAGTAGCTGTAGATCGATCCCAGCTCGCCCGCGCTGTACAGCCGCGGGATGGGTTCCCCGCCCGGCCTGACGACCTGGGCCCGGGCGTTGCGGCGCGGCCCGCCCTGGGTATTGAGCATGGACGGCGACAGCTCGACGGCATAGTAAGGGCCATCGGAAAACGGCGTCAGCATTTTCTTTCTGCCCAGGTCCACGTCCTGGCCGCCGGCGCATAGTTCATTCCATCGGGCCACGGTCCGCGCAAGACTGCCCTCTGGCAAGCCGAGCAGGCTGGCCAGCGCCGCCAGGGTCGGCGCCGATTTGATCCACCCCTTGTTCAGCTCGCGTTCGTTGTCGGCGCTCCATGCATAGCCGCACATGATCTGTGTCCAGCCGTGCGTGGGCGTGCCGTTGTGCAGCGGCCCCGCCCTGAACAGCGCATGATCGAAAACCATGTACATCGGCAAGGGCATGCGCGGCGCAACCCAGTTGCCGCCATCGAATACCTTGCCATGCCGGTTCTTGTATTTTTCGTCGGCAAACCGCTTTCCGTCCGGGCCCACCACTACCATGCCTCCCCGCGGTTCATGGGAAAAATGCAGGGGCACCAGGGAAAACGTGGTCGGGTATTCCGGAACCTTCAGGGCCATGGTGGGCCCGGCGAAATTGTTCATGTGCCAGAGATCGGCGCCCACCTCCATGCCCATCCTGACGCCGTCTCCTTCGTTATAGGGGGTGCCGGACGTATAGCAGAACGGCAGGTTGGGCAGAAAATTGCGGATCATCTCCTGGTTGTTCTCGAAGCCCCCGCAAGTCAGGATCACCGCCTTGCGCGCCTGCACATTGAACATCCGGCCGTCGCGCTCGGCCCGGACGCCCAGAATGGCCCCGGTTTCGCCCGCCTGTATCAGGTGCCGGGCCGGCGACTCATACCAGATTTCAATATCGCGCCCCGCCACGGCGCGGGCCAGGGCTTCCCAGGTTTTCGAATACCCCAGAATGTCGCCGTGATGGTATTTGTGTACGCAGGCCGCGCCCGGCAGCTCGGGAAACTCGACGCCTTCGGGAGGCAACTGGTGTTCCTGGGGGTCGCCGCCGATGGCTTCCAGCCACGCATTGTTCTTGCACATCTCGTCGGCCCAGGCCCGCGCCATGTCCGCGGGCACCGGATACGGCCCGCACAGCGCGTTCAAGTAGGTCTGGGCCAGGTCAGGCGATGACGGATTCAGATACCCCTGCGCCGCGACGCGGGTGTTGCCGCCCTCGTTGCCCCGCGGGGCTTTCTCGAGCAAGATCACCGAAGCGCCCAGGTCGGCCGCGGTAATCGCGGCCGCCGCTCCCGCCCCTCCGAATCCAACCACGACCACATCAGCCTGCGCACTACTATCGTGGCCGGAACTGCTTTTCTGGTTCATCCGCCAAACCCTGTCTGCATGGAACTCCAAGCCCTGGAACGCGCCCGCGGGGCGCGTTCCAGCACGTCTACGCCGCCTTTACCGGCGCCTCGTCATTGAATCATTTCCACGCCCGCCTTTTTCAGGTAATCCTTGTACCACTCCACTTCCGGCGGCATTTCTTTCATCACGGTCGCGCCGTCTTTATAGTCATAGGGCAGGTTGAATTTCTTCAGCAAATCCTGGAACGACTGCTCTTGCGCGGCCTGCTTGAGCGCGCCGCTCAGTTTCTGTGCCACGTCGTCGGGCAGCCCCGCGGGCGCGATCACGATCATGGCGCTGGCCGGGTTGCTGGGCGGGCAGCCAATGTCTTTCATGACCGGCGTATCGGGAGACTTCGGATCGCGCTCATCGCGATGGAAAATCAGCAGTTCGCGGAATACACCCTGTTCGAGCAGCGGCAGGTGCGACCCGGAACCGGCCGCGAAATCCACGTGCTTGCCCATCAGCATCGTGTTCGACGCCGACCCGCCCTTGGTCGTCACGTGCTTGAACTTCAGCCCCTTGCACAGCGCCAGCGTCTCTACCCCCACCTGCTGTTGCGTATGGGTACCCGACGAGGAATAGGACATGCCGGGGTGCTCTTTCGCGTAGTCGATGAACTCATTGATGTTCTTCCACGGCGAATCGCTATTGACGATAAGCGATCCGACATACATGGAATACTGCATCAACACCTGGAAGTCTTCCGGCTTGTACGCCACCTTCATCAGCAACGGACGCATGGTGAGCGACCCCGTCGACGTCACCAGAATGGTGTAGCCATCGGGCTTTTTACTGGCCGTCAGGGCGTTGGCCACGGTCGACCCCCCGCCCGCCTTGTTCTCGACCAGAATGGGCACGCCCAGGATTTTCTCGGCCCCCTGTGCCAGGGCGCGGGCGGTCAGGTCAGTCGTGCCGCCCGCCGCATACGCGACATACATGGTGATCGGCCCGGTGGGAAAATCCGCCGCATGCGCCCCCGCCGAGAACGACAGGGCCATGCCCGACACGGCACCACGCATGGCCCACTGCAATGTTTTATTCTTGAACCCCATAACAGCCTCCTTTAGCTGCACCAGATAAAACCGCAATCACGCCTCTTCTTCCGCCGTGGCGGCAAAGGCTTCTCTTTTCTTTCTGAATGCGGGCAAGACCGAGCTCAGCAGCAGCAGCGCCGCAAGCGCGAAAAAAGTAATAGAGATATAGCTGGACACGAAGATCTCCATGCTTCCGGACGACAGCACCAGCGATTGGCGCATGGCGTTCTCGAGCATGGGGCTGAGCACGAATGCCAGGATCAGCGGCGCCGGCTCGTATTCGAACTTGCGCATCAGGTAGCCCAGCACGCCGAAGAACAGCATCAGGTACAGATCCATTTCGTTGCCGTTGATGACGTAGGCGCCGGTCAGGGCAATGAACAGAATCAGCGGGAACAAAATGCCGTAAGGCACGCGCAGCAGACGCACCCAGACGCCGATCAGGGGCAGGTTCAGCAGCAGCAGCAGCACGTTGCCGACATACATGCTGCTGACGACGCCCCAGAACAGATCGGGGTGCTGCTGGATCATGAGCGGGCCGGGCGAAATGCCGTGGATCATCAGCGCGCCCAGCAGAATCGCCATGACCGAATTGCCCGGCACGCCCAGCGTCAAGAGGGGAATGAACGACGACTGCGCGGCGGCATTGTTCGCCGCCTCGGGGGCCGCCACCCCGGCAATCGAGCCCTGGCCGAATTCCTCGGGCGTCCTGGAAATGCGCTTTTCCGCGCTGTACGACACGAACGTCGACAGCGTGGCGCCGCCACCGGGCAGAATGCCGAGGAAGAATCCGGTAACCGAGCCCCGCATCATGGGAAAAAACGCCTGCCGCCAGTCTTGCCTGCTGGGCAGAAGATTCTTGACCTGGCTGACGACCACGCCCTGCTTGACCGTGCGCTCGACGTTCAGAAGAATCTCGGACACACCGAACAAGCCCATTGCCAGCGGGGCGATATCGATGCCGTCCAGCAGGTCGGGCCTGTCAAAAGTGAAGCGCGGCAGGCCGGTCATGTTGTCCAGGCCGACCGTACCGACCACCACGCCCACGGCGGCCATCATCAAGGCCTTGACCATCGATTTCTGGGCCAGGTAAGTCAGGATGACCAGCCCCAGTATCATCAGCGCGAAATACTCTGGCGGGCCGAATCGCAGCGCGATCGACGCCAGGGGCGGCGCAAGCGCCATCAGGCCGATGATGGACAAGGTGCCCGCGATAAAAGAACCAAAGGCGGCAATGCCCAGCGCGGGTCCGGCCCTGCCCTTCAGGGCCATCTGGTGGCCGTCGAGCGCGGTAATGACCGACGACGCCTCACCCGGCACGCCCACCAGTATCGAGGTTGTCGAGCCGCCGTATTGCGCGCCGTAGTAAATGCCGGCAAGCATGATGACCGCCGTTACCGGCGACACGCCGTAGGTGACGGGCAGCAGGATGGCCATGGTTCCGATCGGCCCCAGGCCGGGCAGCACGCCGATCAATGTACCGATCAGCACGCCGAGAAAACAGAAGATCAAGTTGTGCCACTGGAAGGCGACATCAAAGCCATGGGCAACGTTCTGCAAAAGATCCATATCGTGACTTCCAGATCAGATGCCGAAAATTCCGGCTGGCAAGTTGATTTTCAGAACCGTCTTGAACAACGTGTACGTTGCCAGCACGACCACAATGGGAACAAGCAGCGAAAAGCGCCAGGACTGCCCTTCGATCCAGCGCATGATCACCACCAGCAGCAACAGGCTGCTGACGAAGTAGCCCAGCGTGCTGAACAGCAGGATGAAGGCCAGCACCAGCAGGCAGATCGCCACCGACCGCCACCACTGCAGCCCCTTCCATAGTTCAGAAATACGCGTACCCGCGCTGGCGTCCGTGCAATACGATTTCACGCAGACGACCAACGCCAGCATCAGAATGAGTATTCCGCCCAGAAATGCCATGAACCCCGACCCCGGCTCGGACATCGTCCCTACCCCCAGCCCCAGCGCGCCGTAAACACTGGCTCCGCCCACCAGCAGCCAGAAAAATCCCCCTGCTCGCTCTGCGTTCATTTCGCTCCTCCTGATGAAGTCATCTCCGCCTTTCATTATTTGCTATGCGAGTTGATAATTTATCTGTTTTTCAATCCTATGGCCTGCCATACGGCTTGTCAACACTGCGCGGTCACCGCTTCTCTCTGTTTCCCTACGGGTTTTTCCCGATTTCCGGCAAACCGGTACGGCGCGGAAGGCCGTTTTCGCCGCGCGGATCGCGCGGCGAAAAGCGCCGAAACGGATTGACGCCCGCTAGTTTTGCCGGTAACTTAGGCCAAAAGCAAATTTTTAATTTGCATAATGAATTACACAACCCTAACGGAGGATGCCCGTCGAACGGCTCGCGCAGGGCGCGGACCGCAGGCGCGCAGATAGGACCATGTCGGACTTACCGAAGAAAGTACATATCCTGGAAGAAGGCCCGCGCGAAGGGTTCCAAATCGAAAAGGGCCCTATTCCCACCGCCCGCAAGATCGAGTTCATCGACAGCCTGTCTGAAACGGGCCTCGAGCAGATCCAGGTCACCTCGTTCGTCAACCCGAAAGCCGTGCCGTCCATGGCCGACGCCGAACAGGTCGTCAGCGGCTTCACCAGAAAGCCCGGCATACGCTATACGGGCCTGTGGCTCAACGACAGGGGTCTCGAAAGAGCCATCGCCACGCAAAAACTGGATATCCGGGGCTCGCTTTCCCTGACCGCGTCCGAAAAGTTCCTGCAGCGCAACCAGAAGCGCACCTTGCAGCAGAACCTCGACGCCGCGCGGCTCATGGCCGACATGTTCAAGCACTACGGCGTCGCCGTCGATCGCGCGAGCATCATGGCCGCATTCGGCTGCAACTTCGAAGGCGATATCGGCATCCCCCGCATTCTCGAACTCGTCGCCCAGGTCTTCGACATCGCGGCAGAAAAACAGATCGCCCTCAAGACGCTTTCGCTGGCCGACACCATGGCGTGGGCAACGCCGCTATCCATCAAGCGCGTCGTGGGCGCCGTGCGCGAAAAATACCCGGAACTCGAAATTTCCCTGCATTTGCACGATACCCGCGGCATGGGCGTCGCCAACGCCTACGCGGGCCTCGAAATGGGCGTCGCCACCTTCGATGCCGCGGTTGCGGGCTTGGGCGGGTGCCCGTTCGCGTCGCATGCCGGCGCGGCGGGCAACGTCTGCACCGAAGACCTGGTTTTCATGTGCGACGAGATGGGCATCGAAACCGGCGTCGACCTCGAAAAACTCATCCAGTCCGCCCTGCTGGCCGAAGAAATCGTCGGACACCCCCTGCCCGGCTCGGTCATGAAAGGCGGAAGCCTGGCCAGGCTGCGCCAGAAAATCGCCGCCGCGCAATAAAGACACACCAAGGAGACGGAAGTGACTCGTTTGACAGAAAGTCTAGGCGCTTTTGTGGCCGGGCTGACCTATGAAAAGATACCGGCGCAGGCGCTGCCGGTCATCCATACCGGATTCACGGACTGTGTCGGCGTGATGCTGGCGGGCCGCCATCAGCCCGCCGTGCGGCTGCTGCAACAGGTCCTGGCGCCCGGCGCCGGGCCATCCACCCTGTTGTTCGGCGCCGCGACCGCCGCGCCCGCCGAAGCCGCCTTCATCAACGGCACGGCGGCGCACGCCCTGGACTTCGATGACGTCGGGTTGCGCGGCCATCCCAGCACCGTGCTGGTGCCCGCCATCCTGGCCGAGGCGCAGGCGCTCGGCTCTTCGGGCAAAGACATGATGGCTGCCTATGCGGCCGGCTATGAAGTCTGGGCCGACCTGGCCCAGCGCGACCCCGACCACCACCACAACAAGGGCTGGCATCCCACCGGCATTTTCGGCGCCATCGGCGCCGCGGCCGCCTGCGCGTCGCTGAACAAGCTCGATGCCGAACGATGCGCGGTCGCGATTGCCCTGGGCGCTTCCCAGAGCAGCGGCATCATGGCCAATTTCGGCACCATGACGAAACCCTTTCATGCGGGCCGCGCTGCCTCGTCGGGGGTGCTGGCGGCCCGGCTCGCCCGCGCCGGATTCACGGCCTCGCTCGATGCGCTGGAGCATCCGCAGGGGTTTCTGCAAGCGGTGTCGCCGGCCGGCCGCGTCGATGCGGACACGGAAACCCGCGCCGGCAAGACCTGGAAACTGCCCACGACCAGGCTGTCGGTCAAGAAGTATCCGCTGTGCTTCTGCACCCATCGCGCGCTGGACGGCATGCTGGACCTCATCGCCGAAATGCCCATCGAAGCCGAAGAGATCGAAGGCATCACGGTATCCACCAGCCTGCGCAATGCCACGATGCTGCGCAACAGCCAGCCCCAGACCGGGCTGGAAGCCAAGTTCAGCATGCAATTTGCCATGGCCTCCGCCGTCATTGCGAAGGCCGCCGGCCTGAGCGAACTGACCGACACGTTCGTGCAGCGCCCCGACGTACAGACGCTGATCAAGAAAGCCAAGGTCACGGTCGACCCCCGCGACCATCCCACCCTGCCCGGCTACGCCCCCTATGACCAGGTCACCGTGCAGCTCAAGGATGGCCGCACCATCAAGAGCCGCGAAGTCGTCGAGGTCAGGGGCGGCCCGGAACAACCCCTGAGCCGCGACGCGCTGTGGAACAAGTTCCAGGACTGCGCGCAAGCGGGCGAGGCCCGGGATACCGCCAAGGCCATCTTCGATGCCTTCATGTCGCTTGAAACCCTGGCCCGGGTACACGACATTCCCGGCCTGGAACAACGATGACGCAAGCGCGGGCGGCCCGCGCGCGGCAGCCCGCGCCGCGTACCGCCCGCCGCTTCGGAAAGGCGTCTCAGGCTTGCCCTGCCGCCGGGTCCGCCGGGTCCGCCGGCGCAATAATGACGCCGGCCTCGATCAGCGCGTCGATCTCGCCGTCCGTGTAGCCGGCTTCCCGCAAGACGGCGCGCGTATCCCGGCCGACCCGGTTCCTGCCGGCCCAGCGTATCTTTCCGGGCGTGCGGGAAAAGCGCGGCGGAATATTGGGCATCCGTATCTTGCCCAGGTCTTCGTCCAGATGCTCATGGATGGAACCGACGGCCCGCACGTGCGGGTCGTCGAAAAACTGCGCAATATCATTGATGGGGCCGGTCGCGACCTCGTGCTTTTGCAGAATGGCCAAGGCCTGCGCCTGCGTGTGGCGCCCCGCCCATTCCACCATCATCTGGTCGATTTCGGCGGCGCGCAATGCGCGCTGCTGGTTGGTGGCATAGGCCGGGTCCCCGGCCAGTTCGGGGCGGCCGATCGCGCGAAAGACCCGCCGGGCGATCGAATCCGTCGTGGCGGATACGACCAGCCAGCGCTGGTCGGCGGTCTGGTACGCATTGCGCGGCACCGACGACTTGGATTGGTTGCCGCGCCGTTGCATGATCTCGCCGAGCTGGTCGTAACCGAGCACCATATTTCCCATCAGGGCAAGCAATGATTCGTACAGGCTCAGGTCGATCTCTTGCCCCAGCCCCGAACGCTGCCTTTCCAGGGTCGCGGCCAGTATGCTCTGCACGCCGAACAACGCGGTCACCTGGTCCGCAATGGGAAACTGCAGCAAAGACGGGGGCCCTTCGGGCTGCCCGTTCGTGAAGACCATGCCCGAGAATGCCTCGGCCAGCGTGCCGAATCCCGGAAAATCGCGGTACGGGCCCTGGCGCCCGTAACCGCTGATGTGCAGCATGATCAGGCCCGGGTTGTCGCGCGACAAAGTGGGGTAATCCAGGCCCCACGACTCCATTTTTCCCGGCCGGAAGTTCTCGACCAGAATGTCGGCGCCCTTGACGATGCGCCGCATCGCCTCGGCCCCCTCGCGGCGGCCCAGATCCAGGCTGGCCAGGCGCTTGTTGCGGGCGGTCAGCTTCCACCACAGCGGAATGCCGTTCTTCTGCGTGCCCAGGCGGCGGACATCGTCGCCTTTCAACGGCTCGACCTTGATGACCTCGGCGCCCAGGTCGCCCAGCATGGCGCCGACGACCGGCCCGGCAAAAATCGAGCCGACGTCCACGACACGCAGGCCGGATAGCGGGCCTACACCTGCTGGCTGCATGGTCCGCCTCCTATTTGGCGGCCAGGCCGGAGTCTTTGACCAGCTTCGAGAAAATGCCTTGCGCGCTTTCCAGATAGGCCTGGAAGTCGGCCGGGGTGCCCCCGATCACGGTGTAGCCATTGGCCTTGATGTACCGCTCGTCGAATGCCGGGTCTTTGATGATGGCCGCGACATCCGTCGCGATCTTGTCGATGATGGGCTGTGGCGTCCCCTTGGGAACGGCCAGCATCATCTTGAACGACACCACATCCACCGCGCCATACCCCTGCTCTTTCGCGGTTTTCACGCCGGGAAACATCGGGCTTTCGGCGGGGCCCGTGATAGAGATGGCCTTGATGGCCTTGGACTCCAGGCTGGTCTTGGCCAGGTGCGGCG
>Ga0182738_1002009_pt1 | contig 24642 bp, 15 predicted proteins | sample eDN5th30CBELigMG_FD_128876 | JGI IMG/M metagenome (GOLD analysis project Ga0182738, IMG submission 128876) | Enriched Miracle-Growth compost microbial communities from Emeryville, California, USA - eDNA 5th pass 30_C BE-Lig MG (version 2)... ...
TCAGTTTTTTTTTTTTTTTTTTATATTTCACTTTTTCTCGGAAAATCTCGAGTTGTAACCTTACCTGTCTTTCTTCACCCAAAATTACATGCCAAAAAATTTGAGCAATATTCCTCCTTCAATTCGTAGACTCATTGACTCAGAATTTGGAAAGAGCACATGAAAAAATAAAGGGTGCTTATTTTGCCAATTTGTTCTTCATGTCTGAAAACCTAGAAGACCCAAGAATTCAAGACCATAAATCACTCTCCATTCTCACACTTTCTTTCTCTATCCTCCCTTCAAATCAGGGATATTTTTTCTTCTTGTATTGAGAAAAGTTCTTTTCTTTTCTCTTTTTATTTTTTCTCCAATCTTCTCATGGGGTCAAAATATTTGCGAGATGCAAAACTCCTCTCTCTTTGATTATTCCTCAGTTCTTCATTTGGATTGTTAAAAATTCTTTTTAAATATAATATTTAAAATTTATTTTTTAAGGAATCTCTTTTGATTTTCTTTGGATCTGTAACTTATTCATGGAAATATTTTACTCATTCAAGAGTCAGATCGCTGATATCTCTAAAGTTTGCAAGAAAGAAAAAGTTCAAAAAAATTTGAATGTTCAAATCCTAACTTCGACGATATTCACAATGAAGGATGAAAAACTCTCAACTCTCTTGACAAAAAAATTTCGAGGTGGTTTTTTGATTGATTCAGTTTCAAATGGTCATTTTCTAAAAATCAAGTTGGTCGTTAGAAAGTCCCAGCAAAAAATTCAAGAATGATCATTTATGTTTGAAATAAAAAAATATTTTTGAAAGAGGATTATGAATCTTAGACAAAAGTTTGTTTTTGAAATTTGATATCATCAACAATTGGTCACCCAATCTCAAAAATTACCTCCTGAAGTCTCAACTTGAAACTCAGATTTTCTCTGGATGATTTTACAAATATTGCTCAGCCTTTGATCAATGAGAAAATTCAATCTCAGAGAATTTATTTTTTAGGTTAGAAGCCGATGTCAGTTTTTTCAAGAGACCCACAAGTTGAGAAAATTTCGAAAAAAAAATTTTCAGACTTTTTCGAAGTCGGACCCCAACCAAAAATTTTTATGAAAGAATTTCAATTCGCTGATCTCAAATATTTGTTGAAGAAAAACTTCAAAATTTGTGTCAACAATAAAACTAATCACTTTTTTGTCAAAGAGAGAAAAATTTCGAAAACCTATTTGGTTGATACGTAAACATTGAGATGGAATCGGAATTCCTTTAATCAATAAGATATAATTTTACAAATCAAAATATATTGATACTTTAGAATATTATTAATAACCCAAAAATTATATATTTTAGGGAGGACAATCAGCCGACAATGCTTCTTGAACTGCTTCTGCTTTCTGAACCATCGTCAGAACTACAGAAGGAAGAGCTTTCATCTTCTTCATCACTATCCTCACCAGCATCTCCATTGAGGATTGAATTAATTCCTGCGTTGTAAACTTCACTGATGAGGTTATTTCCAAAGAGACCTTGAATAATCGTTGAAAAATCTCCGGAGTAGGATAGAACAAAATTGCTAATATTATTGAGATCTTGAGTTGGGATTTTAAAGTCCTCGGGACGGGCGCAAATGGGATCTACTTTAAATTTATTTGCCATAGATTCAACTTTATGAGACATGTTTTCAATTTGATTTTTAAGAGAAGTCAATTTCTCAAATGAAGTATAAGCATCATCAATACTCACAAACTCCTATGATGTTCAAAATATTCATCTAGTCTTATCTTACCGGCCCTGAATTGGGATTTGATACTTTTGAATCCATATTGGGGGTATTTCTTGTTAACTCTGAATGTAATTTTTTAGAAAGTGGGAAAGCTTCTTGTTCTTCATCTTGTTCTGCATCTTGTTCTTCGTGATGGGTTTCTCTATATAATAGTTAGGAGATGAATAATAGATTATGTTGGGGAATAGACAATATTTCGAGCCCATCATATATTCTAAATCCATCATCAAAGTATAGATCACCATCCAAATTATCAAAGGCATACTATTAGAAAGTCTTTTCAGTTTACCTTCTTGTCTTTATGGGTCTTTTATGTTCATCCAATAGTTCCTATATAGTAATGACATTTCCATTAAGCTAATCTCTTATCGTACATACATGATACATTATATCATGATGTCGATGATTATAGATCTATGCTAAAGAATAATTATGGATGATCAACCTTATGCAGATAAATTTGTGAGTGAGCACATATCTATACATGATTGATATCCATTCTTTATGCTATACTCTGTCATTCCCTATGATTTACCTTCTTTTGTGATGAATTTGGAGGATTATCCAACGTCCATTCATTCTTGAGATCATCTTGTTGATCATTTTTCTCAGTAATCTGTTCTTTCTTTTCCCTATCATATGATTGTAATAATGTATAATGATTGCATATCCATATATCTTATGAATATTGTTATTCATACGGCATCAATTAATATAGATCAATCAAACCCTGAAAGAAGATATCTTTTATGATCTTCAACATCAGATTCGACACTTTTATACGTAATTACCTTATTGAACTCTCTGCATTTTCTGCTTCAAACTCTCGATGTTGCATATCCGAATATTATACAGCTGTACGAGTGCTTTCCACAAAGGCAAAAGTTTAATAATTCAAACTAGCGACTATAGCTAAATTCTTGATCCCGCACTATCATTTACCAAAATAAACAACAAGCCTCCCTGAAAAATTCTCAATCCTACAAGTGTTCACACCTCAAAATAAAAAACTCTTTTCTTGAAATCATCCCGACATAATTTTTTTTTTAATTTCATAATCACCTTGGATACCTTCCTTTGACATTCCTCAAATATTTTTTATTTGGTAAAAATTATACAAAGCCAATTTAGTCTTGAGAAATCTTTAAATCTGTTTATGATTTGACAAGGGGAATTCACAAATTTTCTCATTCTAAAACGACTCAACCTTGAGTTCGAATTTCCCAAGCCTTTCATCCAAGAAGGAATCCTTTCACTTGGAGTTTGTCAGCCATACGGGGAAGGGTGTTTTTTCTACATAAACAAAATTGAATTGACCAAAGTTGACCCTCAGGTGTTCGATCAAGGAATTAAAATATATTTGCAGTTTTGATATCCAAGATGCTTTACATTTCGTCTTTGGGAATAGTTTGAGGCGAATTCTTTATTTTTCTTTCGTCTCATGCATAAAATAAAATTATTAGATGTTTGAGGACTCTGAAATATCTGAAGTGTCAAAATCATATAATTTTATTGCATCTGAATAAATAATAGCCAACTGATTGAATTCTGCTCAAGGTTTCCTGCAAAATTTCCTCAAAATAAATTTTTTATCATGAAATTCGGCATAAAGCCAAGTTAAAGTCCTCGTGAATTGAATTAATTGCGTTTTTGTTTCTGTCTAATAAGAGGAAAAAAGTTTCAAAGCAATCAGTCCAGGTTCGACTCTTTGTGAATCATCTTTTGAGTGAAGAGGAAGGAGAAAACGCTATTTTGGAAAACTGCTTTTCTTCAGCTTTTTCTTTTCAAAAGACAACATTTCTGATCTCTCCTGTTGATCAAATGACCTTTAATTTTTTGCTTTAATTATAATCCAATGAAAGAATCCAGCCTTCATCAAGTTCCTGAGACGGCTTGTGCTCGCCAAGAATGTTTATTCTCTTTATAAGATAGCAACTGCATCTGATATTACTTTGCTTATCAACAATTTCGGTCTTTTCTTGAGGTGAAACAAGACTTTCCTTCCATTTTATATATTTTCAAGAATTGGTCATGTTGTTTGGAAACTTGTCATACTTTCAAGATCCATTTCAACAAAATAGACTATCTTTGATCCTCGCATTTGATTGCATAAATTTTCGAAAGCAGGTCCAGATTTTTGATCATAGAAAGTTGCAAACACTAAAAACAGAAAAATTCACATATTTTGAAAACCATGAACCAGGCAGCGAGGTATTGAAAGGAGAATAGTTATTCCTTGCTCTCTGTGTTTACTCATGTGATTTGCTTCAACCAAAAAGAACTCCAAATGGAGTGGATCATGTATTGATTTATTTCGTTTTTGCACTAAACAATTCATCACCCTTTCTCGATCCACAAGATAAACTAAATAAAGGTTTTTACTTCAGAGTTTCTTGACTTCATCCGGAGAGTAGGGTGGAGATGTCTTTTTCATTTAGTCTTGCTGAAATATTTTTTTTCTCAAAAAGTCTTCTCACTCTCGCACAAAAATATTTCTGAAATCGAATCCTCGAAAATAATGAAAAAGAATTTTTTATTGTTGCTTTTGAAGAAAAAAGGATTTTACATTTGTCCTATTTCAACCAAGATAGAACTTTTGTTTCACAGAAGATTTATTCTTGAGTCACTTAGATTTTCATTCAAAAAAAATTTCACTCAAGTGACAACTATCTCTCTCATTTCTTTGGGAAAATTTGCTTTTTAAAAAAAAATTCCAAAAAAAAACCAGAAGAGCAATTCTTCAAGCAAACTTCGTGAAAAATTTTTTCATTTTTAACATTTTTCAAAGCAATATTTTTTTCTTACTCATACGAATAATTGATTTTAACATTTCCGTTTTAATCCAACAAAATATCTCTCTTTGAGGATTTAGTATTTTATTACACTATTTTATCTGGAAAAAAATAGAACATAAGGCCGATCAAAGGCTTATTAAACTACTTTATCCAATAAAAAAAAAAAGAAATGTCGTCAATCTCTCTCAAAATAATATTGCTAAGGCCACTTATTCCTCTGGTCATCGGACTTATTTTTCTCATAGCTGAAGGCTTATTAGCTGACTTCCTTTCGGACAAAAAAGCAACGACAAATGGTGCTACCAGCATTGGAGAACTTGAGAATTATCATATTCTCAAGCAAATTCAAGGATATTCCACCTTAAGATTCGTTCTTGTTGTACTTAAACAACTCAAAGATATTATTTTCCAGGCGTATAGCTCTTATTCCTCTTTTATGGTTATGATGGCCATGGTGAATATATGCCTGAAACCCCCAAAAATGGTTTCACAACATCTTTTCAAGATCAAGACTTTGCCTTTAACAACATGTGACAACAATGTCACCTTAAACAAAGATGCGGCGAATTTTTGGAAAAAAGCAGGAGCTTCCTTGTTCAGGTTCATTTTTGTGAATAGCTTAAGCTTCATCCTCTATTATCTGGCTGTCTTCAGCTTGGTTACGATTTTATTGAATCAAAATCCTTGGCACATCAATAGAACCTCTCCAGTCAGACCTGATGGTTCTCTTTTCTTGAGATCCCTTGAAGAACAAGGAACCCGTTCTTTGATTTCTGAAAATGGGACATCGAATCCTCCAAGTTATCTGAGAGAGGTGACAACTTTAAATGTCCCGGTCATTTCAATTCTCTTATCAAACGATGGCAAGACTGCGTTTTTATGCCAGTTAGAAGCGTTACTGGTGATTGATATTTCAGAAATAGAGAATCCAAAAAATAAAAGCTCTTTGCATTTACCAAGAAGCGACTACTGCGAACTATCTATTTCCTCCACAGATCAGATACTTGTCCTGAAGCGCTCATCTTACGTTCATCTTGTAAACGTTACAAACATTCAAGCCCCAAGGCTTGCTTACTCTGATATGTTTTTTGGCGAATCCAGCTTTAGAATAAATTATTTTGAGCCTTCGATCCTCATTTCTCCAGACGAACAAACTGCTATGTTTGCAGAAGATGGAAGTATGAAAATTGTAAACATATCAAATTTAACCTCTCCAACTCTTCTGAACAAAAATGATCCGGCAAAAACTATCTTATATTCGAGTGTGGTAGCTTATTCAGCACAGAAAAAAGTTTTATTTTCAGGCTGGGCCTCTTTTAGAGTCTACAACATGTCGAATCTTGCCGCCCCTAGTCTTCTCAAAGTAATCACATTCGTTGGTGACATTACATCAATATCCTTATCAGCTGATCAAGAAAAGCTGTATTTTATTTGCAATTATATTGGCTCAAGGACAGTTTTGCTCGCATATAATGTGACTGATCCTAAAAATCCTACTCAATTGAAGACATTAGAAATAAGCAATCTGACTTATTGCAATCCAGTTATTCTCAACTCACCCTCAAAAGAAAACAATTACCTCTACATCTCTCTTTGCGACTCCCTGAAAGTCATTGATTTATCCAATATTAACGACTTGAAGCAAACCACCATTGCAAAAAAACAGTTATTTTGGGCAGCCTTTTACTTTTGCATTATCTCTTGAAAGCAAAACCTCCCTTCAAGCAGTCAGAAATAAACTTGTGATCAGCAGATTATATTTTAATGTTGAAACTGACACTATATTTGACCTCCACCCTCGCATTCTTGGCACGCTCAATAATATAAACTTAATCCGTCATGTTGCAATATCGCCTGATAACAAAGCTGCTTTCTTGATTTCCAATAATAATGCACAAAATACGACTAACACCCGGGATTTAAGCCTTCATCTGGTCAACATCTCGAATTACTCCTCTCCGGTTTTGACTAAATCATTCAGCGAAAATATTAATTCTGAACATATTCAGATATCAACTTCTCAAAATCTATTGTTGAAGCGAGATTTTGATAAAGGTATTGAGGTCTTTCATTTAACCAACAATATGGGTGATCTTCAGAGTATTAAATTCATTGAAATCAGTAATCCTGCTAACTTTATCCTCTCTGCTGATGAAAAAGCAATTATTGTATTCACGAATTCTTACCTGACTTTGGAGATCTGGTCTATATCAGACTTGAATTCCATCTATCTCATCCAAAAAATGCCTTTGCCCACAAAAGGAGCTTTTGGTCTTGGAGAACCTCAAGCAGCCATCTCCTCGGATCGTAAATATCTCTTCTACTTAGTCAAGCATTTCTACATTCTTGAGTTGAATAATTCCACCTCAAATGTTGTTTCCACTATCAATTTGCAAATCAGGTTTCTCAAGTCCTCCTTTGTTCTCTCATCAGACGAAAAGACTCTCTTTATTATTTTTGTTCGAGATTCAGGACTGACAACACTCGAAACTTATGACATCACAAATGTAAAATCACCAGTGCACTTAAGCTCCTTCCCTCTTCCTCGATCTGATTATGACCGCAACATTCCCCTCACACTCTCACCAGACAACAGAATCCTCGTCATAATGATCGATAAAGGGCTCCTTGCTCTCGATGTTGCAAAACCATCTTCTCCCAACAATTATAGATTCGTTCAAATCGGGCAAGACTCTCTTCAACTAAGCTCTCTCACTTTTTCAAAGGATGGCCAGTCCTTATTTATTTCCACCGGCTCGTACGGATTCCAAATTATTGATCTCAAACCACAATACTTATTAATGACACCCACTGAAAATTATAAGTTGGGAAAAGCCTACTCAAGTCGTCTTGCCCTTCTTCAGAGAGATAGTTCTGACAAATATAACCCGCTTCCTGAGAATTACAAATTTATTAAATTCTCTCAATATAGTATCGACTCCCTTTCTTCAGTCGATCACACAGATATCCTCTACCCATCGCTACCCAGCTGGATGAGTTTCGATAAAGATAATGGAATCCTGACCCTTGAGCCAAAATCACAATGGAGCATTGGATCCTATAATCTTTATGCATCCCTATCAAATAGGATCTCCCCTAAATCTTTCATTGGAATAGGCTCTATTTCAAATGAAACAGACTCCAAACATCTTCTCAGCCACCTGGTTAGCCAGAATTATATTGATAATAAGTTCTTCCTCACGCCAGACTTCCATCCAAACACAGAACTCCTCTTAGATGAAAGATTCTCAGGTTTCCAAAAAGAGATCAGCCAAATTCTTGGCGCACAAATTTTTGAAGTTCTCACGCAAGTGACTGTCTATTCCTCTCTGAGCTTATCAACTTTTGAGAGACTTTCCATTCAAACACCAAGTCCAAACTCCTTGACCATAGCTCTCAAATTCCATGATAATCACTCGGTGTGCCAATTTGCAAACAGAATTTATTCAGCTGTCAAATTCACCATCACTGACAATAAAGCGTATTCGGTTTTAGAGGGGCCTCTCTTTGAGATCAACAATATTCTCCCAAAAATTCTTATAAATCTCGAAAGCACTCAAATCTGTGCAGGATCTATCGCAGTCTCTGATGGGCTGAATCCTCCTATCAATGTGAGTATTTCGAACATGTCAAGCTATTTTACAGTGAATCAAGCTCCCACAACCAACTCAATTTTGCTATTACAAGATCAAATCAATAATGTCTCGGTCCTTACAGGACAGCATTTTATTATCGAACTTGACCCAAAAACTTTCCAAGATCTCAATAATGTCACCTTAGAATATGAACTTGTCATGCAGAATAAACATGAAGAAAAACCTGGTTGGATCTCATTGAGAGGTCTTAGCTTGATGGGGACTCCTCCTGAAACGTTGTATCTAAAGAGCTTGGAACTTGCAATCGTCGTTAGAAACGAGTTCAAGGCTGTTGAAGTGCCTTTCACTCTTTCTATCAAAGTCTCCTTTATTTATGCTCTGAAACTAGTATTTATGTGCTTTGGATATCTCTTTACTGTTTACAAAGTCTGGAGAAATTATGGCTTGATCTATAACATTTTTGCAAAAAAGTACTATCGATATCCAAAGGACTATTATCTTTCACTCCATCAAGAAGTCAATGATGATGTTGTTCCTCCAATCCGATTCATTGCAGAGGAGATCCGGGAGAGTGACATTATTTTTGAAAATCTTTTAGTCGAAGTCAGAAAAAATCCAATCTCTCAATCCAAAAGCATTGCAGAATATTTCAAAAATTCTTCTTCTGAAAACTATGAAATTAATGAAAGAATGCTGTTTTCAATGATAAAGACCACTGTGGACAACCTCTCTCCTCACAAGAAACAAAAGCTAAAGATTTATCTCAGCAGCAATCAAACGAGAGCAAATATTATCAACACTATTATCTTCAACAAAATCATCTTTCTTATGCTCTGTTCAGAACAGAAGACCAAGAAAATTTTTGATAAGCTCAAAACCACTTGGACACATTTTGTCAAATTCTCTTCTTCAAAATTCATCATTAATAGCTCAAAGTTAAACCAAGAATTTCCCTCCAAATTTTCTTATTCAGCATCTGAATTATCAGAGGATACACTTAACTCACCTCTTTTGAATCGAGAAGGGCTTAATATTACATTGCTATCTCAAGCACTCCTAGCCCATGCCTTTGAACATCATAATATGAATGTGAAAAAATCAAGTATTAAAATTAAATCCAAACAAAAAATTATTGATTCTTCATGGTGGTATCAACTTAAAGAATTCCTGAAAATGGATCTCCACTCCTTAAAACTCAAAAATAAAGATGAGGTTGGTTTCGGAATCAAATATAAATTCATTGGTAACAGTTTGCATTTTTGTGGTTTCCCACATGACGAAATCCAAGATGAAAAACTTCTTGTTCAAATTGTAAGAAGTGATGAAAAAATTCTCAGAGAACTCTGCTTTATTGGTGGAGACAATAGTTCTGAGAATATTGAACAAATCCAGGAACCTCTTTAACATTTTTAGTTTCAAACCTCATTTATTCATCTCTTTACAAATTTGATAATGAAAAAATTTGTCCTTAAAATCAAATAGAATTTCCTTGAAAAAAATACATTTTATTAATTTTATCTCCTTAAATGAAGCAGATTACATCAATCAATAGTTGGCATAAGATAACGCCAGATTCAGAGAATACCGAATGGCCAAGTGCCAGAAGCGGCCATGCCTGTGTGATTTTCAGAGACATGTTTCTCTTTATTTTTGGTGGAATGGATGAAAATGATTCTCTCAGAGATATGTACGAATATAATATTCCAAATAATGTAATTGGTTCTTTTCCGTTTTCAGTTGCTTTATCAAATAGAAATGGAGAAAAATTCAGCCGAAAGATAAGGTATATCCTTCAGGTACTCGAAAATTATCTTTTGAAATTTTACTCTTCAAAAGCAAGGGCTTCTCATGCGATGGTGAGTATCGACCAAATCTCAAAACTTTACTTATCTGGAGGCATTGATTCAAACCAAACTTTTAAAAAGTTATTCTGACCTCATATTTGGATTACTCATTCACTGTAGAGACTTATGGGAATATGACATTATAAACAATATGTGGAAAGTCAGAAAAACAAGTCATGGTGATTTCTCTTTTGATCGATATGGTCATACAATGAACTCCTTTAGGAAGTAATTTTATTACAATTCAGTGATGTTTATTCTTACTGAAGTTACATCTTATTTTTTGGAGGTGCTAAACTAAATCAAACAACTAAATTACCAGAATTTCCAAATGAACTCTACCAATATAACTTGTTGAACAGTCAGTTCAAACCCATAACAACAACAGGAGCAATCCCTCCAGGCAGATTTAAACACAGCGTAGATGATATTATTTTCTACTCAAAATCATTGTCAGATAGACTCTTATCATCCAAGATAACTTCTATGTTATTGGAGGGTATACAAATCAAATCAGATTTGGAAATATTTCAAAACTGGATCTTAACACAAGAGTATGGTCAAACATCTCATTCCATAAAACTCAACCAAAGTATTTTTTTCTCACAAAAAATAATATGCCTAATTGCATAGTCCAAAAGCTGATAGTAATATTTTGTTCAAAGGACGTTATGGCTTTGCTGTTTATTATGACAATCAAAAAATATTCATCTATGGCGGAAATGATGATGAGCCAAGGGGTGATATGCTTCGTCTTGATCTCGAAAAAAAAGAATGGATTAAACATAAAGCTATCGGGTATATATTCAATCTCATGAATTTCAAAAAATTCTAGGGAATTTCCATCTATTCGAGAATATTTTGGATTTGCTTCAAGCGAATCAGCTTTATTTATTTTTGGAGGTTGATAAATTTTCTCAAGAATAGATCTTAAAAAATCCAAGGAAGGCAAAACCAGCAAAGACTTGATGATTTCTTTATCTTTCAAAGTCGTTATGATAATTTTTCTTACAAACTTTGTAGCTTGAGAAGCGATATTGTAAGAGTCGTTTCAGCATTTATCTCACTTAAAAAAGAAAAGTCTCCTCTTTATGTACCCGCAAGAATCTTTGGCAAACGTTGAAATCTATTGCTCTTCAGAGACAGGTAAACTTAATTCAAAGAGTAAATTAATATTTTGAAAAGAAACACGTACTTTCTATGTCCATGATTTTCTTTTAAAGTTCAGATGGAGAAGCCTTTACACAAAATTATCTCGAGATAATCTCAAAGTACAAAAAAAAAAATTTTCCCCTAAATCACTCCCAGGTCCAAGTTAGGGTTGAACCGAAACTCCTCAGTTTAATTCTTGAATTTATTTATTCTGGAGAACTTGTACTAAATCATCTTTCTGTCAAAGAACTATTAGATCTCTTGGATTTTACCGTCAAACAAGATATTGAGCTCATTGTCTCTTTGGTCTTGAACCACTTACTGCTTTCTACTCCTATTGTAAACATGGCTCAAAACTAAACTTATACATTTAAAGAATGATCACCAATTGATGAATTCAGGGGTCAATACAATTTTGAGTCGAGAAAGTGAAAAAGAAAAAGAAAACAAAAATCATAAATTATCGTCAAATCTTGAAAAATTGAAAATTGCTACCAAAATCCAAATACTTTTACAAGAAAAAAGTTCTTATTTTGGAAAAATCTTGCTCATTACAATGGACATAGAATTAAAATCACCAAGCGAAGAAAGTGAAAAGAGAGCATCAGAATTATTTTGGGAAAAAATTCATATTCCCCAAGAAAAAACAATCCAAAATTTCTATCAAGATTTACAAAAAATTTATTATGATCAAGTTAAAAAAATTATTTCGCAAAAATTTATTTCTTTCCTTAGACATTAACAAATTTTAAAATTCAGACACAAAATGGACAAGAATTCCCAGTACATTTACCAATACTCGTTCGAAGAAATTTTTTATTCCTTTCTTCAATTTCTCTCATAGATTGCAAGATCACATTATTTTCAAGCAATTAACCAAATGCAGATGAATGAAATAAATAGTGGAAGATTGAAAGTTCAAAATATTTCGGAAACTCAAGTAAAATAATTTCCTGCTCTCGCCTTCCAAAGTCATCCTTTTAGACATTTGAGAAACTTTTGAAATATTTCTATATGGGATTTTATTCTATCAAAGAGAATTCGAACTTTGACCATCATGAAGCTTTGGGCTTATTGAAAATGGCCAATTACTTTGATTTGAAAACATCATCTTTAAAGTATAAAAGGCTATCACTAACATTCAGTTAAAATATATTCCTAGTTTATTAATGGAGAATTATATTATGGAAGCGATCACTCAAAATTCTTGTTTGGAAATTCTTGACGTAAACATCTCAGCTTTCATTTGTCTTAAAATTAAAATAGCTCTCTGATAAAATGAATTTCTATCAGCTAAAAATGAAAAGTCTTGATTTCATATGTAGAAACTACAAAGGTATCATCAAAACCAACTTAAAAACCTTTGAACAATTCCCCAAAACTTTGTTGGTAATTTGATATTTTTGTCAATATTTCCCAATTGACCCATTCTAGATTGAAATCATGGAACATTTAGCCAACTACACCTCTTAAAACTCCATCTTAGCATAAAACATAAAAAATGTATTTTACAAAACAAATCCTTTTCTTAGTGAAGTTTCATTTACTTTTGATCAATATTAAACTAACTTTAAAATTTTTTCTGAGGCTAATTATGAATATCTGATTTCTCAGGTGATTTCACAAAGAGATTTTTTTTTAACTAAAATCCAAGCTGTTTTAATTGAGGCTGTTAAATCATCCACAAAGATACACTTTTCTTCAAACTCAACTGTCGTCATTTCTGAAAAGGAGATTGTTCGAAATGGCGAACTCTCTTTGCTTCACCAACCTTTTTCACAAAAACTTGTCCATAAAATCAATCGAATAAATCTTTTTGAAAGCAGCCATCAAAATTCTAGTTCTCTTGACTTTTGTTTAATCAGTTTTAGCCTTTGAAAATGAGTGATGCCTAGACGTCTGTTTTATAATTTCCTAAAGAGAAATCAATCCTTGAAATAACCTCAGCACTCTCATCATGTCTTTCAGAATACTTCTCAACAAAACTCCTTCTTTCTTGGGCAGTCAAACTTTTGACATCGAACATTAGAAAGATTTCATTCTTCTAGATATATGACTTTTTTGAAAAATAGAAACTCTCTAAGTGAAATATGAATAGCTTTTGAATCTCAAGGAGTTGTAAACTCCGAAATCTTCATGTTTCCATATTCTAAGACATTTATCTCCTAATTCTCCTTGATAAGATTTTACTAGATTCATGAAACAAAACTAATTCCTAAGAAAAACAAAGTGGACTTCTCATTTTACAAATCTTCTAGATGCTACGAAAAGAAAGAATCCTTTCGAGTCATTTGTGTGGACCAAAATTTTCATAAAAGCATTAACCATATTCTCCATGTAAAACAAATTTTCCATGGTTTATTCATCTTGTCAAAGATAATCTGCTCATATGAAAGAGAAGTGAGATCTAGTATTTCACTTTTTGATGGACAAAGCGTCAAAGTAAATCTATAGCATTTAAATTCGGGAGTTGAAAATTGTTCGGCTGAACTCTATCGAACTTAATATTTTATTTAGTTGGTCGTCAAAGGCCAGAAATTAATGTGTGACCCTTTAAGAGCCTCGCAAAATGTTAATCTATAAAATTTATTTATTTCAGAATCTTTTTTCCTAAAAAAGCATATCCTCCAATGCCCAAGCCTCAAACCAAGAAAGTCGTCGAAGAATCCAGCTCTGAAGAAGAAGAAATTGTAACATCTCCAACATCTAACCCTCTCTTACCAGTTTTAGGTCGTCAAGAAGCAACAAAAGAATAACACCGGTGTTGCTAAGGCTGCTGCCAAGAAGCCCGCTAAGGTTGAATCCGAATCTTCTGATGAAGAAGAAATCATCCAACCTGCCAAGACTGGCAAGATCGCCCAAAAGGTTGCTGCCAAGAAGCCCGTCAAGAACGACGACACCAGCGAAACCAGCTCTGAAGACGAAGCCCCCAAGAAGCCTGCTGCCAAGCCCGCTGCTAAAGCTCAACCCAAGAAGAAGGTTGAAGAATCCAGCGACGAAGAAGAAGAACCCGTTGCTCCCCCCAAGAAGGTTGCTGCTAAGCCTGCTGCTAAGCCCGCTGCCAAGAAGGTCGTCGAAAGTGATGACGAAAGTTCTGAAGAAGAACCTGCCCCTAAGAAGGCTGCTGCCAAGCCCGCTGCTAAGACTACCCCCAAGACCACCCCCAAGGTTGATGACAGCATCTCTGAAGAAAGCTCTGAAGAAGAAGTTAAGCCCACCAAGAAGGCTGCCCCCGCTAAACCCGCTGCCAAGAAGGTCGTTGAAGAAAGCGATGACGAAAGTGAAGAATCCACCCCCAAGGCCCAACCCAAGAAGGCTGCCCCCGCCAAGAAGGTTGTTGAAGAATCCGAAGAAGAGGAAGAAGAAGAAGAAGCTGCTCCTCAAGTTAAGGCCGTTGCTGCTAAGCCCGTCCAAGCTGCTCAAGCTCAAGGTGAAGAAGGTGGTAAGGGATTGAACCACCCCAACGAAGTCATCGTTAAGGGACTTCCTTTCGCTGCCAGTGAACACGATTTGACTGAATACTTCCAAGAATGCGGTGCCCTCGATGGTGTCAACCTCCTCAAGGGACCCGATGGTAGATCCAAGGGTATTGCCTTCGTCAGATTCACCACTGAAGATGGCCTTAAGTCCGCTGTTGGCTATAGCGGCACTGATTTCGGTGGCAGAAAGATCACCATCGAAAAGACCGTCCCCAGAGACCAAAGAGCCCCCGCTGGTGGCGCTGGTGGCTTCGGTGCTCCCAGAGAATTCCCCAAGACTGAAAGAGACCCTACCTCCGCCAGTGTCTTCGTCGGTAACTTGAGCTATCAAACTACTGAAGACAGCCTTTGGGCTTTCTTCGAAACTTGCGGTCAAGTCGCCAGCGTTAGAGTTGCCAAGGATCAAGAAGGAAATGTAAACTTAACTCCATAAATTTTGTCTAACTTTCTTTTAGCCCAGAGGTTTTGCTCACGTCGATTTCGCCAGCCCTGACTCCGTTGAAGCTGCTGTCCAAAAGGCTGGATCTAAGCTCGATGGCAGACCCATTAGAGTTGACTACTCCACTCCCAAGAAGAACGACGGCCAAAGAGGTGGCTTCGGAGGTAATCTAATCAAATAAAATCTCTTTTCTTAATGAGTTTTCTAGGTGGTAACAGACAAGGAGGCTTCGGTGGTGGCTTCGGTGGTAACAAGAGAGGACCCCCAGGTGGTAACAGAATGTTCCTCGGTGAAGAAGATGCCAACAAGAAGAAGGGTTCTATCTCTTCTTTCCAAGGCAGCAAGCAAAAGCTTTAATTTTGTAACTCTATAAAGAAAAAGGCTTTCGGCATTGTCTACAATTTCACAACCCCATTTATTTAGAACAGTAAATTTATATATATTATATAAATCCATTTATTCATAATGTTCAAATTGTTATGATTATCCCCAAAAAAACTCCTGTTGAATACATCAATATGACGGAGATCAAAAGATAGTTCGCCCCGTGTGAAGATTGTCTGTCCCATTTTTAAAGATAGTTCGTTCGTCCCCTTCCCTTTTGAGAAAGATAGTTCGTCCCCTTCCCTTTTAAAAACTGAATATTGGCCTGCCAAAAGAAAGCATTTTTGGAAACAGGATTTTCTCAACAAACTTCCAACCTGCTCTCAAATCCGAAAGAGTATATTTCATCTTCAGATCGCTTCAGCCAATTCTTTTCAGATTTCGATCACAGAGAATAATTTTTTTATCGATGTGGTGTTATCTTGATTGTTCTCACACAAACAAAAAACATGACAAATTCTTTTTTGTTACAAAAATCAAGAATATCAGTATATTTACAAAATACAATATAAAATTCTCAATTGACATTTCCTTCACCGATCTCATTTCCTTGTTTTTGGATCTTTCCATCTTTCCACTCTCCTTCTATTTTTTCTCCAGACATGCAAGTGTATATTCCTTTTCCATGTTGTTTTCCATCTTTCCACTCACCTTTATATTCTCTTCCATTTGGCCAGCTAAACACTCCAAATCCTTCCTTGTTATCATTCTTGTATTGTCCTTCATATTTTCTTCCATCTGGCCAAGTAAAAAGTCCAGAACCTTCCATTCGATTGTCTTTCCAATCACCCACATAAACTCTCCCATCCTTCCATTTATAAGTCCCTTTTCCACAAATTACATTATCATAAAATTCTCCCTCATAAACCGATCCGTCTGACCAAAAGAATCTTCCAAATCCTTGCTTTTGTCCCATCTCATAATTACCTTCATATCGAGCTCCGTCAGACCACTCTTCTACTCCATACCCATGCTGCTTATCTTCAACCCAATCACCTTTATAAACTGCACCATCAGTATGGAAATATACCCCGTAACCATGAGCCTTGTCTTCAACCCACTGTCCTTCGTAGACATCACCATCAGCATGTATCAACCTGCCCTTTCCATGAGCTTTATCATTCCTCCAATATCCTTCGTAATGAGACCCATCCTTCCATTGTTGCTTTCCTTTCCCTTGTCTCATGTTATCTTTCCATTGTCCAGTATAAACGGCTTTATTACTTAGCTCACGAGGACCATGACATGGAAGATTTGCATCTTCAGAATCATCTTTATCGTAGACGAATTCTCCTAGTTTCTTGTAGATTTCCTTCTCATGGGGATTAAGGAATCCTGATAAGGTATCTGTTTTCATTCCATCATGCCTGATGGCCTGCAAAGTGTCAGGGAAAGTCGTTGAAAATTTGGTATTATTTATATTTGTAAGATCATCATCAATATGTTGAGGAATCATCTTTTTGCTAATATTGGGGTCTTGTAAAACAGCATCATTCAAAAAGGTTGCTTCTGTTTTCCCTCTTTCTGCTTCAGTATTTGTACAATTACAATTCCCCATTTTTAAAAATATACTCTATTTTTTGAATAACGTTGATTGATATTATTCAGACGAGTTGAAATTTGAATTGTCTATCTCACTTTATGAGAAAAAAAATTCGAAGCCTTTCTCTTGAGATTTTATTACAAGACTAAAAACAATTTTTTCCACTTCCCTGCAAAGTACCTTCGAAAATTACTTCCATCGAAAAAAAAAAAATTTTCATTCCTTGTCCTCCGCAGATATTTTTTCAAGATATGCCACACAAGTCAAAAATAAAGAAGTGTGTGAAAACGATATTTTTGGTACCTTTAATCATTTTAAATAAATTGCAAACAACCAAAAAACTAAAATCGAAGCGACATGTCCGGTATTAGATTTTGCGATGAATGTCAAAACATTCTTCATCCTGAAGAAGAAAAGACGGAACACAGACTTTTATTCGTCTGCAAGAGTTGTGACTATAGAGAATATATTCAGGATACCACTTCCATGGAAGAAAATAAAATCTATCAAAGAGATTTCGTTCAATCTTTCACTGCATCCTTTATTGATCCGGATTACTGCCTTGATCCATCAATGCCTCGTGAGAAAACCATCTGCCCCAACTGCCGCTATACCGAATGCGCATATTTAATCGATAAAGAGCCTGGTGACAAGTTCCTCAGAAAAATCTATATTTGCGGCAGAGTCAATAAGAACGGAAGACCTGACTGTAGAAACATCTTTTCCCCTATCAAATACCACAAAGGTAAAAACGAAACCTTTGCTTACAGAGAGTATGGCGAAACTCATGAAGATATCTTGGTGATGCTCCATGGAAACTTGACTTCCTCCTACATTTTTGAAAAAACTTTCGCTAAATTATCAACCGGTTTCAGAGTTATCGCTCCTGATTTGAGAGGCTTCGGACTTTCCTCTTATGCCAACAAGGTCACCAGCTTAGATGATTTAGCAGAAGATGTTGAATCTCTCATGAAGGATTTAAAGATCCTCAAGTATAATGTTTTGGGCTGGGATATGGGTGCAGCTGTCGCTCTCAAGATTGCTATTGGTTCTCCTGCCTCAATTGACAAATTAGTTCTTGTCAACCCCATCGGCCTTACCGGAAAAACTTATGTCAGAGATGCTGAAGATTTGACCCCCTTACCTGAATGGCCTGAAGATGCTGAAAGTATTACCAAAGATAAGAGATGCGTAGAATTCATCAATGCCTTTAATGATAAGAAAAAAGACTTTTTCAAAACCTACTTTATCGATGAAATCTACACCAAAAAGACTCCTGAAAACGAGAGGTTAGATTCTTATATTGACAACTTTTCTTCTCAAAGAAGCTTCCCTGAAATCTTGGCCTGTTTGGCTCATTATGACATCTCAGAAACTGGAACAGGTGAAATTTATAAAGTTCAAAATAGTACACTCATTCTGAGTGGAAAGGATGACTTCAAAACTCCTTCTAAGGATGCTATTGACATTCACAAAGCCATTGACGCTTATTCAACACTTAAAATTTTCGAAGATGGTGGACATGTCCTCATGGAAGATTGTATGGATGAATTTATTGAAACTGTTGCTGAATTCTGCTTCCAACAAATTGAAGAAGAACAAGAGCAAGAGGCTGATGAAGAAATGAATGAATAATCATCCTCAAAAATTTTTATCCTTTAGTGTTCAGTTATATAGAGTTTTAAATTAAGTAAAGAAAAGTTCAATATTTATCAAACTCATGTTATGATGAAAAACTCTAATCTTCATAACATCATTTCGAAGCCATTTAAATCAAAGCTTATTCAAGATTTTTTAATCTAAACTTTTTAATCTTAATCAAGGTTCAATTAAACATTTATTCAAGGTGTATGCGTATCTTTAGGTTTTTTAACTTATGTGTGATTTTACCTAAGCTAAGTTTTACCTTTTAAAACAAGAGAGACAAAAGTTTTTTGGATTTCTTGAGAGAAATCAATCAATTCAAAGGATATTTATTGATAATGTACGATATAAGGAAGTCAGAGATGTACGATGGTTGTAGAAAATATCAGATTACAGAGAATAAAAATCATCAAGCAGTGTTTCTCAAAGCTTCATAGTCTCAAAGATAGAAATTCCACCTATTAACACATTAGACATCTTTTTTTTTAGAAAATGGAAAGTATCAGTCCAGCTCCAGTTTGTTTCATTATGTTGGGGATTTCTCCCCAAAACAAATCAAGGAATTCACAACAAAAAGTCATCAGGTTGTTATGGAAAATTGAAAAAGATTTTTACCTTTGAGCCTCAGGATTCTTGATTTTCAATTTTGATCTTTAATTAAAGATTATAATTTGCAAGATTGTTTGCTAAATTTATATTAGCTCCTGTGGCCAAAATATAAACAGTCACACGTAACAAAATTTTTAATTAAACAATACCTTTGTTTTTGCTACCACACAACTCGCTTACGTGTTCTTTTTCAAAAACTAAGCCAAAGTACAAATCTCATTGGATGTTTTCCCTTTAATCGCCAACTCTCTCCTCAGAAAATCCAACACATTATCACTGCTTTCAACTAGATTTCATAAACAAAATTCAAAAAATCACTTCATTTTTTCTCATCTATAATGTTTTTCTAAATCTCTAATTACTCAAATTCGTTTGAAAATTGCATGAGACAAATATAAAAATTGACACTTGAATGTGTAAATAAGGAAAAATTTAAATTATTGTATTTGATATATTAATTCAAAAACGCGACCTCATTTTATTGCGTGTTTTTTCATCCATGAGTGACCCTGAACAAGCATTCTCCAACTTTGACTTCTCGAGTGATCCTAGATGGCTCGAGCATTACAACAATCTTTTCCCTACTCCTACTATGGATAAACTTGTTAAAATCAAAAGAAAATGGTTTAAAAAGTATATTGATGCTAATCTTGATGTTGATGCTGGTATTCAACAGACCACCACCGAATCATCTTCCTCAGCTCAACAACAATCTGACACATCTGCTAGAGCTCGTGATGCTAACCAAGGCTCTTCTCAATCTTCAACTGCTCAGCAACAACCTTCTGGATCTGCTCCCATGCCTGGAGGATTCCTTGGTAAAGTCCTCAATGCAGTTGGAGCTCCTGTCTCCAAAGTGATCGATTTGGTCTACAAGGCTGCTCTCCCAATGAAGGACAAACTCTACTTTGCAGAGGGTATCTTGAAAATCGCTTTCATTATCTCCGCCATTTTAATGCCAAGCTTCGCTTCGATGATTGCCTTCAATGCTTGCTTGTTGGGCTTCTTCAGACAAGCTGGTAAACCTAGATGGGATCTCCATTGGGGCAAAAAAGCTCTTGAAAATGAATTTTTACAAAATATCCTTTACATGATCCCATTCACCTTCTTCCCCAACTCCAAGACTCTTGTCTATTTCTTACCTTTGGGTATCCATTTCTGGATCGGTTTCTGCGAATTTGTTAATATGAGACTTCCCCAATTCTATCCCAAGATCGCCAAGTTTGCTGATGTCACTAGAGCTAACAGAGCAACTTTAATGTTCCAAAAAGCCAAGCTTGAAATCATGCTCATGGTCTTCATCGTCGCTCTGTTGTTCTTTGGTGGCTCCAACTTAATCTTGATCTTGTTCTATGGTAATTTCTTAAAGACCAAATACTTGCTTAACCCTCTCACCAAATCTGCTTTCCAAGAAATCAACAATTGGGTTGAAGTTAAATCTAACCATCCTTATTGCCCTGGAATCGTCAAAACTCTTGTCAAATTGGTCAGATCTGGTTGCGCATACTTGGTCAAAGTTTAAAAATTGCATATAGTCATACCTATCTTGACGTTATTTTTCCTTCTAATCTTTTGATGCTATTTCATAGATGTAGTTCGTTTTGTTTATAAAATGTTAATTCCAAAAATTAGGTGGTCCCTCCTTTGATCGTATCAATATACTCAGAGATTCTGTGGAAAAATAATACTCAAATCTATCAAATCTCTCCGATTTTAACATCACTATCAAGAGCACTGATATGACTCTTGAAAAATCAAAAATTCAAAAATTTTTTAGACTGAAAAATTGACAATCAACTCCTTGATAATTTTTCAGACAGAGTCATTTAAGGATTGTGGGCAGTGTAGTTCCATTAAAAATTATTTGTTTTATTTGATGCTCAGAGACAACAATTTTTTCATGATCCAGTTCGCTCTGACGTCGTCACGGCAAAAAAGAAATAAATTCTCTTTTGGTGCAAATTGTCTGGCTCATTTTTTTGGAAAGTTTTTCCTCTTTGTCAATGAAATCCCTTCTAAAATTTTTTTCAAGATTTTTCTGAAAGTTTTGGTGCTGCATCTCCAATCCTTTTCCTTCTTTAGGAAAAAATTAAATTTTTTTATGACAAACCTTGAAAAAATTGTTTTAGTGAAAGTATTGTCTCTCTCCTCCAAAATTCGGTTATAAAAATATTCAATTCAAATTTTTCTGCAAACTAATTTTCTTTTTATTTCAAATTTTTTTTCTTTCAAAAATTTGTGAAAAAGTTTCTTCGATTTTCTCAGGATTTGGAATTGATTAGATTTATCCAGAAGTTCAGCATTTTCAGATTTTCGGATTTTCCAATTTTTCTTTGAAAACTTTCGTGACCTTCACCTTTTTTTTCTGAGAAAGAAATTGATAAAAAAAATAAAATCTTGAAAAAGTTCGAGGAAAAATACTTGGAAAATTTGTCTGAATTTTGGAGTCTGTAAATTCACTATTTTGCCGTCCTCCTGTCCTGAGTTTACATTGGCCCAAATTCTGAGTCCTAAATCTTTTTTTATCAATTTTTTTTCTTTGAGTCATCGAAGAAATTACCTTTCCAACAAAAAAATTCTCTTGTTTTTCTCGTCCTTGATTGGAAGAAGAAAAGTCATTTCTTTGTTCGAAAACTTTTCTCGGGGTTTTATTTATATTCTCTCAAAAGAAAGTCTAAATATTTCATATTCTGTAATTTTTTCCCCCACAAAATCGACTCAACAAATATTTTTTGAAAAAAAATTCATTGAGAGTCAAATGTTTTCAAATTCTGTCCAATAAAAAATTTTTTCTTGAAAAAATCTATCTATGCCTTCAACTGCAATTCAATCTCTAAAGGAAAGTAATTTTTTGAGATCAAAGTTCCAAAGGGAAAAAATAAATTTTGTTTGAGGCTATCTTGTAATTTAGTGCATTGGAGCCATTTTAAAAGTAATTTATTCATATCCAAGGACCAGTCTTCCAAGATGAACATTATGCTTCGTAACTTCTCCCAGAATCTCGCCAAGAGTTATTCTTCTCCTTATTCCATGCTCTCTTTGACAAACAAACCCATGTGCTTCAAGTCCAGAAGAAAGACCAGCAGAATCAACAGAATCAAAAAATATTTGAGAGATCCCAGATATAAGAGAATTGTCAAGATGAAGATCCCAGATTTGAAGAACCCAACCGTCATTTTCCCTATCAATATCGCCCTCAAATCCAAGTTTGTCTACAGACCCAAAAAATCCAAGATCAGACTCCCCGAACACGATTACATCAATTTCAAAGTCATGACTGGCAACGAAATTCTCCTCAACCTCTCCAATGTTGAACACCTTCGTCCTTCTGAATTTGCCTCTGCTTTATTGGAACTCGGAAAAAGAGATGGGGCTTCAGGTAAAAATAAATTGCCGACATTTATTTATTCAGCCTTTATTGTTTAGAAATCGACTGGAACAACCATGAGTGGATTCAAAAATGTGTCCAAGTTGCCACTAAAAATCTCTCTCAATATGATGCTAGAGTTGTCTCAAGTTTGCTCTACGCTTTCCATCGTTTAGGAGTCAAGGATGAACTTCTTTGGAGCACTTTCGCCAGAGAAAGTGGTAAAACCGTCCATAAAATCAGACCTAAAGGTCTCGGTGCCACTTTCATCTGCTTCACTTCTGAACCTGACAGATGCACCAGGGAATATAAGGAAAGACTTGCCGGCCTTCTTCCTATTCATTTAAGAAGAATGAACCCTGTCTTGTTCACTCGTTGCTTCGAATTGGCTGTCAAAGAAAAATTGATGACCGACTATCTTTTCGATGACCACTTCTTCTGGGTCATCTGGAAGAAATCTACCTGGCTCGGTGGACAAAATTACCCCAAAATCATTAGAGGTTTGATCGAATATGGCTACAAGGTACTTTTTTTCTCTCTCTTTTTTGAGACTCAATTTCTAGGATGATCTTGATTTCTGGAATAAAGACTTCCTCCCCACTATTGAAAAAATCCTCGACAAACTTTCTGCCACCCAAGCTGAAGCTATCATCGAAAGTCTCAGATATGCCCAAGAACACATCCCAGAATTGAGAGCTCGCCAATATATTGATTTGTTGAACCAAAGAATTGTCTTCTGCAAAACTACTCTCGTTAAAATCGAAAACTCCAAGTTCTGGAACGTCGTTAAAAATGACATTGAATACTTCAGAGAAAAGGAAAAGTTAAGAATGGAAAAAGAAAGAGAAAAGCAAACTGCATAAGCCCAAATAGATTCTCTAGATCCCCAAAAATCTCAAGAAAATTATTCCTAGATTCGGTCTGAATATTTGTTGTTTTCTTGATTTTGATGTATTGTTTATTCAGATGTAATAAATCTTTTTACATGAAAAATACTTAGATTGAAATTAAAGAATTAGCTCGCCCCTTTTAGATGTCGGTCGGGAAAAAAATGTTAGTTTAATTGTCGCCCCTCTATAGCCCTGTCTATCTGCCAGTTAAAAATGAATAAAATATTTGTGTTTTCTGGGAAAAATTATGTTTAATTCAATGACTATTTGTATAATTTTGTTATTTTTAAATAAATCAAGATTTAGATTACTTTCAAGCCCGAATTATGTTTGTCGACTATTCCAGTTCTGATGAAGAGAATGAAGAAACGAAAAAGCCTGAAGTCAAACCAGTAACTAAAGTTGTTGAAGAGAAAAAATCAGAGCCAAAAGGGAAGACAGTCACACTACCCAAACCAAAAAAGAAGCTTCCTGATGTTGATCAATTACTAGGTTCCATGCCTGCAAGAAGCTTTGGCCATCAAATTGAAGAAGAAAGACCATCGGCAAATGCTGAAGTCGAAGATTACCGTAATGTCCCTCCACCTCAATTTTCTCTTGTCCAAGACGCAGAAATGAAAGATGCTGCTTATAGAAAATTCAAAAGACCTATGCCTGGATCTTTTGAGAAAGAAGGCGAATGTCCAGTGATTGACAAATATCAGAAATTAAACGAGAAAAAAGTGGAAAATCCACCAAGCGCTCAAAATGAAAAAATGAAAGATGAGAATATTCATAAAGGCCATTCCTTAGCCCCAACTCACCTTAAAACCAAAAGAGCAAATATTCCAGTTGAATAGGCCTAGATCATTTTCTCTCTGTTGCATGATTTTTCTTATAATGTGCGTGAATAATGAATAAATAAATATACAATTTTGCTTGTAGTAATAATCTCCATCTGCTTTTCACAAGACACTCTCAAGATATCTTATCTAATTCTTTTTCAACTTCACAAAAATCAATTTCTCATTCACCTTAAAAATAAATATAATTCTCCAGTTCCAGTTTTGAATTGAATTCAAAAAATACACAAATTTCAAAAAAATGGACTTCTCTGAAATTATATCAAATGTTCAGAATGCTATTTTCTCAGCAGA
>Ga0182738_1002010_pt1 | contig 24638 bp, 26 predicted proteins | sample eDN5th30CBELigMG_FD_128876 | JGI IMG/M metagenome (GOLD analysis project Ga0182738, IMG submission 128876) | Enriched Miracle-Growth compost microbial communities from Emeryville, California, USA - eDNA 5th pass 30_C BE-Lig MG (version 2)... ...
ACTTCCCATGATCGAGCGCCAGCATCAGGTTCTGATGGAGCGCGGCCCTGGGCGCATGACGCCGTTTTTTATTCCCGCGATCATCACCAATCTGGCCTCTGGCCAAATCAGCATTAATTATCATTTGAAAGGGCCGAATTACGCGATTTCGTCGGCCTGTGCTTCCGGCGCTCATGCTCTGGGCGAAAGTGCCAAATACATTCAAAACGGCGTGTGTGACGTGATGATCACCGGAGGCGCGGAAGCCGTGGTCAGCCCTATGGCGATCGGCGGTTTTTCGGCGATGAAGGCGCTCAGCACGCGCAACGATGAACCCACCAAAGCTTCCCGCCCCTGGGACAAAGACCGTGACGGCTTTGTTCTTTCCGAGGGAGCGGCGGTTTTGATTTTGGAAGAATATGAACGCGCTAAAAAGCGGGGCGCGCGCATTTACGGCGAAGTGTTGGGTTTTGGTTTGAGCAGCGACGCCTACCACTTGACCGCTCCCGCTCCGGGGGGAGAAGGCGCCGCCCGCTCCATGGACATGGCTTTGAAGGACGCCGGGATTTCCGGTGACAAGGTGGATTACATTAACGCTCACGGGACCAGCACGCCCCAGGGCGATGAGTTGGAAACTCAGGCGATCAAGAAAGTTTTCGGAGAGCATGCTTATAAATTGTGGGTGTCCTCGACCAAGAGCATGACGGGCCACACTTTGGGAGCCGCGGGCGCCATCGAAAGCGCGATTTCTCTTTTAGCCTTGGGGAATAATCAAGCCCCTCCGACGATCAATCTGGAAAATCCCAGTGAGGACTGTGATTTGGATTACGTTCCTCATCAAGCCCGCGAAAGAAAAATGACCTACGTTTTAAACAACAGTTTCGGATTTGGCGGGACCAACTGCAGTCTCATTTTCGGGAAGCTTTGATGGAGAGTTTGTTTATCGCCAGCGATCACGCGGGCTTTGAGCTGAAGCAAAAAATCATTTCCGCCCTCAAAAATTTAAAGTTTGAAGATCTTGGTCCTCATGCCGCGGACGCCGTGGATTATCCGGACTATGCCCATCGCCTGGCCTTAAGGATGGAAGCGGCTCTGGTCGGAGAAAAGACGCCTCCCCGGGGGATTCTGATTTGCGGCTCCGGACAGGGTATGGCGATGGCCGCGAACAAGCATCCGCACGTTCGCGCGGCTTTGTGTTGGAGTGAGGAGTCCGCCCGTTTGGCGCGGCTTCATAACGATGCGAACGTGCTTTGTCTGTCCTCCCGTCTGGTGGATGAGACGACCAATTTGAAAATCATCAAAGTTTTTTTTGAAACCGCCTTTGAAGGCGGTCGTCACGCGGCTCGGGTGAATAAGATTCAGGTGCGCTCTTAGTTCAGGAGCGCTGAACGCACGCAAGGAGAAAAATCATGATGGAACAGACTCTCTCCCAGGAAGATCCGGAAATTTTCAGCTGGATCCAAAAGGAACAGGAGCGCCAAAAGTACGGCCTGGAAATGATCGCTTCCGAGAATTACACGTCCCGGGCGGTGATGGAGGCTCAAGGTTCCATTCTGACGAACAAATATGCGGAAGGTTATCCGCGCAAACGTTATTACGGTGGATGCGAATTTGTCGACGAGATTGAGCAGCTCGCCATTGATCGAGCGAAGAAACTTTTCGGCGCCGAACATGCCAACGTTCAACCCCACTCGGGATCGCAAGCGAACATGGCGGTGTATTTGGCGGCGGTGAAGCCCGGCTCAAAAATCATGGGTATGGACTTAAGCCACGGCGGTCATTTGACTCATGGCTCTCCCGTGAACTTCAGCGGGATTTTGTTTGAAACCTCCGCTTACGGTTTGGATCCGGAAACGGGCCGTTTGAATTATGATCAACTCCGCGCTCAAGCGAAGAAGGAACAACCCAAACTTTTGATCGCCGGTTATTCCGCCTATCCGCGGGTTTTGGATTTTCATGCGTTCAGATCCATCGCCGATGAAGTGGGCGCGCTTTTATTGGTGGATATGGCGCACTTTGCGGGTCTTGTTGCGAGTGGGATTCACCCCTCCCCGGTCGGCATTGCGGATTATGTGACCACGACCACTCATAAAACTTTAAGAGGACCTCGTGGCGGATTGATTTTGTGTTCGGAAGAAAGAGCCAAGGCTTTGAACTCGAAAATTTTTCCGGGTATTCAAGGCGGTCCCTTGGAGCACGTGATTGCGGCCAAGGCGGTGGCCTTGGGTGAAGCTTTAAAGCCGGACTTTAAGGTTTACTCCCAACAGGTCGTAAAGAATGCACGCGTGTTGGCGGACACTCTTTTGGAAAAAGGATTTCAACTGGTGACCGGTGGAACGGACAATCACTTGTTGCTGGTGGATTTGTCGGAGCGCGAAATCACCGGCAAAGACGCCGAGAAAGCTTTGGATCATGCCGGGATCACGGTGAATAAAAACACGGTGCCGAACGAAAAGCGCTCGCCTTTTGTCACCAGCGGCATTCGGATCGGAACGCCGGCCCTCACCACGCGCGGGATGAAGGAAAATGAAATGAAGCTGATCGGCGACTGGATCGCCCAGGTTTTGAATGATTCTCAAAATGAGAACCTTTTGGGCCGGATCAAGGGCCAGATTAAAGAACTGTGTGAGAAGTTTCCGATATACTCATAGACCTATGAAGTGTGTGGCCGTTTTTTCTTTTTTAAGTTTGAGCGCGCTTTTGTTGGGATGCGCGCAATTTCAAAGTTCCATCGGTGAGTACCGGGGGCCGGGCGATATGGGCCGCTCCGTGGCCGCGACGTCTTCGCGCACTTTTTCCGGCGTCGCCGCCGTCAACGGCAACTTCGAGTTGACCTGGCCGGTGGAGCAGATTCGCATTTCTCAGCCTTACCGTCCTTCCCGCAACCGCCGTCATCAGGGCATCGATTTGACCGGGCCGCGCGGCACGAAGATTTACGCCGCTCATGCGGGCCGGGTGATTTATACGGGACATGGTTTTCATGGCTACGGAAACATGATCATGGTGGAACACGGCGATCACTGGGCTTCTCTTTACGCCCACTTGAGCCGGATCACCGTGCGCCAAGGTGATTACGTCCAAATGGGAGATCCCATCGGGCGCATGGGGACCACCGGGCATTCCACGGGCGTGCACCTGCACTTTGAATTGATGCACGACAAACTCCCCGTCGATCCGCAAAACTATCTTCCCGACGCCTCCCGCATCGCGCACAAATAAAAGGTGCGGCGCACCTTTTGGTAGCGCTCCTGCGTTACAATTCATTTTTCTATTTAGCTCACTAAAGAGACCGATTAAATTCTCTTCATTATGCAGCGCAACTCAAAAAACAAGCTGGTACCTTTGAGGTGTCCGTGGGTGGATGTGAATAATTCTTTGTATGTGGAATACCATGACAAGGAGTGGGGGCGTCCGGTGAAGAAGGACGATCGGTTGTTGTTTGAGATGCTGATTCTGGAGGGGGCGCAGGCCGGGCTTTCCTGGGTGACGGTTCTTAAGAAGAGGAAAAATTATAAGAAGGCTTTTGATGACTTTGATCCTAAGAAAGTGGCCCGCTACACGTCGGCGAAAATAGAAAAGCTTTTGCTCAATGAAGGGCTGATCAGAAACCGTTTGAAGATGAATGCGGCGGTGATCAATGCCAAAGCTTATCTTGAAATCCAAAAGGAATTCGGATCCTTTTCCAAGTATTTATGGGGATTCACTCAAGGGAAAGTGATTAAAAAGCGTCCTCGAAATTTAAAAGATTTTAACGCCCGCGACGAGCTGAGTGATCGGATCAGCAAAGATCTGAAAACGCGCGGGTTCAAATTCGTCGGCAGCACCATCATCTATGCCTATTTGCAGGCGGTGGGTGTGATCGATGAGCACGCCAAAGGGTGCTATAGGTCCTGATTCGGTCGTCGCACCGTCTTAAATCTTTAAATTTCTTCTGTTGGATGTTGAAATTTTAAGGTGAAAGCTTTGGTTCTTCTTTTTTCTCTTGGGGTGTGGTCTCTTCCCGTGCGAGCCGAGGTTGCTCGCGACTATATCGTCTTTATTACTTCCGAGACGAAAGCAGCTGATAGGCTCCATGAGCGCTTTAAGAAAAAGGATCCTTCTCTATGCCCGTCCTCGTCCAGCTCTGAATGTTTCCAGAACTTTGTGAAAACCTACACCCCGCGAAGTTCCACAGGGGTGGTCTTGCTGGAAGTGTTGAGTGTCAATGAGGCGACCAGGGCGAAGAAGAAAGGGATGGCGCCTGAAAATTTTCTGAGGCTTTTGAAAAACATCAGGGCTCTTTTGGAGCGCGTGGATGTGCGCCGATTTTATCTGAACGAATATGAAGCGGCCGTCACTCCGGAAGAAACGCTCGTTTTGGAAAAATTAAAACGGGATGACGAGGAGCTGCTTCATAAATTTCAAGTGAAGACGAAAAAGTTGATCGGGGAAAAAATGCCCGAATTTCTGCGCCAAGCTTCCTCCAAACAAAAATTTCAATTGAAAGAGGAAGAGAAGCGTCTTCAAGCCCTTTTGGAGCAAAAGTGGGTGTATCCTTCTTCTCCGGCTTTTCATGAAGATGTTTCGGAGGACTCTCCCTTTTCTTTGGACGCGTCGAGCTCTTCATCAAAGTCCATGGACATCACCGCTTTTTGCGAAAGTGAAGACGTTAAAATTTGTTTCAAGTACGAGTTCAGTCAATGTTTCCAAGAGGCTTTGAAGCTTCAGAAATCCTGTCAGTCCCAAGGGAAAAAAGAAGAAGCGTTGAAAAAATGCGTCCTGGGAACTTTCGTCCGCCAAGCCGCCGTCGGTGGAAAAATGTCCTCCGAAGAAACCTGCAAAGCCAAATTCCCTCCGGAGTTCTAGGTACCAGCTTGTTTTTTGAGTTGCACCGCGCAAAAGAAATCTGATTTTTCTTTTGCGCGGTGCAACTCAAAAAACAAGCTGGTACCTAGAAGAGGGGGATCAGTTCGGGGAAGCCGAGGGTTTTGCAGGTTTCGATGATTTTGGTGGAGGCGGAGGAAAAAGTGTCTTCGCCGGTCATTTGTGGGAGGGATTTCAAAAATACTTTCAGGACTTTTTTGGGATCGGAGGCTTGATGGCTGGCTTTCCACCAGACGGCGGCGTAGGCCATTCCCATGGCCACGGTAGATCCTGGTTTTTCGGGGCAGAGATCGTAGGCTTGTTGAAAGCTTAAATCCTTAAAGGCTTCGGGAGAGCGCGCTTTTTTGCCGCAAATGGATTGGCCGGACAAGGACTGATGGTAAAAGGCGCCGACCTCGGGAGCGTCCTCAAACAACAGCGCGTGCAAAGCGTCCGCCGAGCCGTGCAAGAGAGCCTGGGAACATCCGGTCTTATCCTTACAGCATCCGACCGGATCGTCTCCACAGGCGGCATGATGAAAACTTGAAGGCTGGTTGATCTTTCCCTCGGTGGCGAAGCCCATTTGCGCTTCCGCCCACAAAATCAAAAGCACGTCGGCGCTGAGCGCGGATTTTTTGGAGGCGCTCAAATACAAAGCCTTCTTTTCCAAGGACCAGCCGTCAAAGGCATCGTCCACATACACATCCACGGGCTTTTCGAAGGAGAAAACGTCTTTAAAGTTTTTGTTCAAGTATTCATGCGCCCGGTTGAGCCAGTAATAAGCGTTTAAAGAAAGAGCCATTTGTTGGTGGGAATCGATGCCGTGGGTTTTCAACGCCTCAGAAAGTTTCAATGGCCCTTGAGAGACGGACTGAACGTTGAGAAAAGAGTTTTTAACGAAGCCGCTTTGGTCGAGCCCGGTCAACTGCGCGCGGAAAGATTGAAGGGATTTTAGTTTTTCCTCTTCGAAAGGAGCCACCACTTCCCCTGCTTGAAACACGGGATTTTTAAAATAAAGACAAACGCCGTCGCGAAGAGCGCAGTCGGAAAGCACCTGGTCCGATTCCGGAATAAAACTGGAAGAGGCCGATTCCCGAAAGAGCGGACCGGAAGAGCCGATGCTTCCGTCAACCTCAAAGTTTTTTGCGCAGGTCGGGAGAGTGGTAAGGAAAAATAAAAGAGAAAGACAAAAGGAAATTCTTTTGATCTTTGAGCGGGTTTTTAAGTCATTCATTCAGCCCCCCCTCCGAAGTCAGCTGATAGGTTTTCAAAAGAAAACGCGCCAAATTTTCCAGGTTCAGTTGCCGTCCGTTTTGAATGGAGGATTGAAGTTTCACGGAAGGTGTCGCGGTCGTGAGAATCAAATTCTCCACTTCCGCGGGAGTGTAGGAGATTCCCTTGGATTTAAAAAAAGCGATCGCCTGAGCGGCGGCCCCGGCCACTTGGGGAGTGGACATCGACGTTCCCGCCAGGGCGAAATAGCGCTCGTTTTTGTAGGTGGATAGAATGTGCGTGGTCATTCCGTGACTTCCAGGCGCTGCGATTTCCACAAAGCTCGCGGAGTAATTGGAAAAAGAGGAAAGCTCCCCGTTTTCACTGTCCAGGGATCCGACGCTGATCAAACCGGGATGGCTGACGCTCCATCCGGCGGGAGCGATAAAGTCCTCGCCCGTGGAAATTTCCTTGCCGTTGTTGCCGCTGGCTGCGATCACCACGCAGCCTTTTTCCAGAGCGTACTCCACGGCATCTTTCAGCGTCACCGGCTCACCGGCAATAGATAAAGAGAGATTGATGACGTCGGCGCCGTGATCAGCGGCATAGCGAATCGCATTGGCGACGTCGCCCACGCTGCCCTTGCCGTCGTCGCCTTGGGTTTTAAGCACCATCAATTTTACGGCTTGAGACACGCCGACAACGCCGATGCCGTTTCCGGAGTCTGCGGTGATCAGTCCCGCGACATGGCTTCCATGGCCGAGTCCGTCCTCGATATTCGCATTGCCGTCGATGAAGTTGTAACCGATCCGACCGTTTTCATCGCCCCAGAATTTTCCTAAGAATTCCGGATGCGCGCGGCTGATTCCGGAATCCACCACGGCGACCACCGTTTTTTCCTTCAAGTCCTCTTTGAAGAGAGGACTTGAAAACACGGCCAGATACTCCGGCAGATGGATGAAGGGATAAAACACTTGATCCTTGTACATGGGGTCGTTGGGTACGGCCGCGCCAAGTCCGGCGACCTCGATCACCCGGTCGTTTTCAAAACCCAGCAGACAGGGATTGGCCTGCGCCAAAAGAATTTCCTTCTCACTGACGTCTTCAAGAGAGAAATGAAGAACCTGGGCGCTCATTCCGGAAATGTTCTTTTTTCCTCTCAGCCAGGAAGGAAGAGCGCTTCCGCCGTTTTGAAGACAGGAAGAACGCACCAGGACCAAGGCCTTGGAATTGTCGCTTTTTGTTTTTGAGAATTGCAGATGATTCTTTTGCTGAAGAAAGGGAGAGGTTTTTGCTTCCTGAGCCCGGCAAACAAAAGGAAGGAAAAAAAGAAAAAAGAAAAAGGCTTTCACACCTTCTTCTCGGCGGAAAGGCGGGAGCTCTTTACGAGTGTTCTCGACTGAAAAATCAAAAATCCGCTGCCGGCAAAGAGAAGCGCGGGCATCAGCGCGGAAAGCAGGGAGAATAAAATCCAATGAGGCAGTCCCAACAAGGCGGTGAAGCGCTGAGAGAGCAACCAGCCTGATCGTTGGTCCAGAAGAAGAGCCGCGAAAAAATGGAGAACGAAGATCCCCAAACTGATCGAAAGAAGCTCTCGGAAAGACTGTTTCCGGAAGCTGTAAAGAGCGGCGGCCAGAAGGATCGGAACGTACCAGGAAAGGAAAAAAGATCCGAGCAGGCAAATCAAGGAAACAAGAAGGATCATCATGGCGAAAGCTCCCAGACACACAGGGGGTTTTTAAGTAATTCCTCTTTGGAAACGAAATGGACTTCGCGCATTTTTCCTTGGGCCCAATCGCGGATGTGGTCGGCGTAGTGAGGACTTAAGGGATTTCCCTCCGTGGATCCCGGGATCTGCGCCCACGCGCGTGGAGGCGTGGACATCTCGGCAATAAAGCGCCATGCGCCACCGTGGGAGCCCTTGTTGGAATTCAGGGAGAATTTGCTGCCTGGGGTGGGAAGGGTCATGGACTCGAATCCAGGGAAGCGGGCGACGTGTTTGAAGGTCGTCGGTTGGGTTTCTCCCCAAATTTTTTGTTCCTCCGGTTTCGATTCCTTAAAGGTGTCTCGTAAGAATCGATAAAAATCTTCCGAGGGTTTTTCCCGGCTGAGACGGTAAAGTTCGGCCAAGGTGCGGGCCCGCTTGGGATAAAATTTTTCCGTTTGAAACTGAAGCGGCTCTTTCCAAAAATGCTCCTCGATGGTGCGAAACCAAGCGTAAAACTGTGAGGTCGCGACGGAGGCGGCGCGGTCTCTGAAATCCCAACCACGCAAAGTCTCAAAGTGAGTTTTGTCTTCCTCCTTTAAAGACCGGGAAAAGTGTTCGCGCTCCACCACTTGGAAAAAGTAAAAGGCCAATTCATTAAAGTCTTCGTTTTGCATCTCGCGGAACAGGTCCACATTGACCTTCGGAGTTTCACTCAGAATCTGACGGATGCGAAGACCGCGAAAAGGTTCTTCGAAATCCCATCCCAGATAGTTTCTCATTTCAGAGCCGAAGGGACGTTGATTGGCCGAATGAAGAACCCCGCCGGAGGGATCTTTTGACGTCAGCTCTTCCCCTGCCCGCGCGAAACCCTGCCAATTGTTTTTAGACTGCGTGCCGTCGGCGACTTCCCGTCCACGGCCCCAAGTCCTGACCGGATAAATTCCCGCCGTGACGAGGGCGATGTGATCATGGTCCGCCAAACTGAAATTTTGAATGGGAGTTTTGTAGTCTTTTAAAATTTCCAAAGCATTTTCCACGGAGTGCGCTTTATCCATTTGATAAAAAATCCGCGCTTCGTTGCTGGGGACGTGTCCGCTCCAGCGCGCGGTCAATCCCCATTTCCCTTCTCGGTGAAGAACGGGGCCGAAATCCGTCCATAGAGTTTTAATTTTGTCGGGATTTTGGCCGCGTACTTTTAAAACGTCTTCTTTGCTGACCGCCGTCAGCCACTGCCCGTCGACTTTGTATTCCGGCGAGGTCTCATCTTTGAACTCCACCTCGAACCAGTCCAAGACGTCGATGGTGCCGTTGGTGGCGCCCCAGGAAAGATTTTGATTCATTCCCAAAATGACCAAGGGGGCCCCGGGAAAGGAAGCCCCATAAACATCCAAGCCTTCGGGGCCGTCGACATGGAGACGGTTTTCGAACCACACTGAAGGGGCCTTCAAACCCAAATGAGTGTCATTGGCAAGAAGAGGAACTCCGGTCGTGCTGCGCCCCTTGGAAATCACCCAGGAATTACTGCCGTTGGTTTGTACCGGGTGAAGAAAAGAAGGAAAGGAAGTGATGTGGCCTTTAAAATTTCCGGCCTTTAAGGATTTTGCATTGTCCGTGGCGCCGTGAAGATCGTGGAAAAGGTCGTCAAAGGAATCAAAGGGAAGCAAGGGGGAAAAGAAATCCGGAAAAAGGTCCACGGCCTTTTCAAAACCCAGGTGGCGGGCGATCTGGGTGAACGGCAGATCATAGCTGCGTCCCGCGAGATCGAAAGACATGATCTTCAAAAGCTGCAGCACTCTTTGCGGCGTGAAGGGTGTTGGCGGAAACTGAAGCACTTTGTATTCCACCGGCCAATCCGTCGGTGTGAGCGTGTTGATCCAAGCGTTGATGCCGTCGGTGTAAGCCTGAAGAGCCTTCCATGAGTCCGCGTCTTTTTGCACCAAGGCGAGACTTTCTTGAACGGATTTTCTGAGTCCGAACTGGATGAAAAAACGATCGAGCTCTTGCGTGCGCGGGCCCATCATCTCGGAAAGTTCGGCTCCCCCGGCCCGCGTCATCACGTCCATTTGAAAAAGACGGTACTTTGCCATGACAAAGCCTTGAGCGAAAAAGAGATCCGATTCATTCTTAGCGAAGAGATGGGGAACCTGGTTTTGATCGAACACCACGGTCACGGGGGCCTTAAGGCCCGAAAGTGAAAAGTGCAGATTCTCAAAACTTTTTTCCCGGGCATTGGCGTAAACACCTTTTGAGAAATTCAAAAGCGGAGCCAGTCCCGGAAGAGGTCCCACTCCGACGGATAAGACGGCAATGAAACCCGTGTAGGCTAAAGCAATCACGAGAAAGCGGATTTGTGCGCGCATAAGGAAATCTTCCCCCGGGAATTTTTCTTTTTCAAGCATCTTCATTCTTTTAGATTACGACACATTCCCGAGAGTGCTTGAGGGAAGAGGAAATATCTTCTTCACTCGAAAATATGCGCAAAGCGGATTTTTACCTGACATACGGAGTGCGTCTCTTTTTGCTTCTTCTTGTTTGCGGAGGCATGTTGATCTTTTGGGGTTACCGCGTGGTCGCGCGTTCCCCTTGGGTGACGGAGCAAAACCGGTTCGTTGAACAGCCCGTCCCTTTTAGTCACATTCATCACGTTCAGGGTCTTCAAATGGATTGCCGGTTTTGCCATGTGGAGGTGGAGAGGTCCCGGCATGCCGGATTTCCCGCGGCCTCCATTTGTATGAAGTGTCACTCGCAAATTCTTACCGACGCGCAAGTGCTTAAACCCCTGCGCCGGGCCTATGCCCAAGGAAAGGAAGTGGCATGGAGACGGGTGAATCCTCTGCCGGATTACGTTTTCTTCAATCACCAAGCCCATATCCGCCGCGGGGTGAACTGCAGTGTTTGTCATGGCGCGGTCGAGACCATGCCCTTGATGAGGAAGGAGCACGTGTTGGAAATGTCCTGGTGTGTGGATTGCCATACACATCCTGATCGGGCCTTTAGGAACGAGCCCGTTCATGGGAGTTTGATCGTGCCCACCGCTCACAATTTGAAACCGGCTTCAAAGGATTGTTACGCATGCCACCGTTAGAGAGTGAGAGAGAAAAACATTGGAAGGGCTTGGCGCGGCTTTACCGGGAGCCGACATTTTCCCGCAGGCGTTTTCTTCAGTATGTGTCTTCTTCCGCGGCTCTGGCTTTGGCGGCGGGATGTGAGTGGAAACCTCATGAAAACGCGGTTCAATACATTCCCTTGAGCACGGAGCGGTTTTTTTATGCGACCCTCAGTCCTTTTATGGGATTTGGTGAAGGCGTTTTAGCGGAGATCTTTGAAGACCGCCCGATCAAATTGGAAGGACATCCAGGGCATGAGGACTCTTTGGGAGCCATGAGTGTCACCACTCAAGCCGCGATCTTGGATCTCTATCATCCAAAGCGCCATTCTTTCCCTTCACCCAAGAAGGGGCTTTTGGCCCTGATGGAGAAAGAAAGACAGGACCTTAAGGCCACTCGAGGGAAAGGCGCTCTCTTTTGTTTCAATCCCACGACTTCTCCCTGGACCCAGCATTTGGCGGGTCTTTTAAAAGAGACCTATCCTGAGTGTGAGATTTTATCCTTCAGTCCTTATCCGCTTTTTCGCTTCCTTTCCTCGACCGAAGCGGTCTTTGGAAAAAGTCTCTTCCCCGTGTTTGATCTTTCTCTTTGTAAAAATCCTTTGAGTGTGGAGGCGGATCTTTTTTCCGATGTTCCGGGAAGATTGGGACACATCCGCGCTTTTGCCGATCGGAGAGTTTCAAAAGATCATTTCCTTCCTTTAAGTTGTTATGAAAGCTTTCCGACTTTGATGGGACTTCGGGCGGATCGACATTTAAAGGCGCTTTCGGAAAAAGATTTAAGACATAAGGATCTTCTTATCCCCGGGCCCACTCTTCCTCTCTCCTTTCAGCAAACATTATGGTGGGAAAATAAGCGTAAAAGAGCCCAAGGACTTCGCTTTATGGACAATCCCTTCGGAGTTTTAAGCCCCAGTCATAGTCCCGAAGAGGTTCTAAAAAAGGCGGCGTGGAAAAGAGTTTTCAACTTTGATGTGAGCTTTCCCGAAGGTTTTTCCGCCGCGGAAGTTTACAGGAGCCGGTCTGAATCGAAAGAGATTTTGTTTTCCTGCTTTCCTCCGACAAAGAGTTCTGCGTTGGCTTTGATTCCTTTGTCCCATTTCTTGGAATCTTGGGAGTGCTTGCGCTCCTCCACGGGAAAGCTCCATTTGGCCCAGCCCACGGTCAATCCCCTCTTTCACACTAAAGATCAAAATGAATGGCTTTATTATTTGATTCACGGACGATTTCCCTTGGACAAAGATTTTTTTGAATTTTTAAAACAGAAATTCTCCATGAATCGGCCGGAAATAAAAACCGCTCTCAAGACGGGAAAAGAAGTGGATCGTTTTTCGCTGCACTCTTTATCTGGGCTTGAGGCAAGGGAGCCCGAAGAAAAAAGTCTCTCGATAGAAATGAAACCCCCCACCCTGATCACACGTCCTGACCCTTACGTCGGTTTTGGAGAGCGCTCCCACAATGAATGGTTGATGGAGCTTCCCCGTCCCTACACTCAGCTTTGTTGGGAAAATGCCTTTGTGCTCGGTCCTCAAACCGCACGGCACTTGAAGATGAAGCAAGGCGACGTTTTGAAAGTGACCGGAGAGGATGAGAGCGTCATGGAGCTTCCCGTTCTGATTCGGCCGTTGGTTGGAGAAGGCAGCGTCCTTCTTCATTTGGGCTTTGGAAATTTCAAAGGAAAAGGCCTCGACGTTTCTTTCGATGTTCCTTTAAAGAAATGGGAAAAAACCGGCCGGTTTTTAAAGCCCGCGGTCGTTCAAGAAGAAAGAGCGGACGCCACGAAACGCTTTGCCAAAGATTTTTTTTTAGAAGAGCTCAGTAATCCCCCTGAGGATTTTCAGAAAGAGAGAAACCGCTTCGATCATCAACTTAAAACTCTGAGGGATTCTTCTTTTTTAAAGGACATGGAGAAAAATCCGCTGCAGTGGGCGATGACCATTGATCTGAGTCGGTGTGTGGGATGCTCTTCTTGCATGGTGGCCTGTCAGTCGGAAAACAATGTCCCTTGCGTAGGGAAAGAACAAATCCTTAAAGGAAGGCCGATGCATTGGATCCGGCTCGATCATTATGACTTCGACACGGAGGAAACGGTTTCCGTGCAGCCGGTTCCCTGCATGCACTGTGAAAAGGCCCCTTGCGAAGAGGTCTGCCCCGTGGGCGCGACCGTTCACAGCGCGGAAGGCCTTAATCAGATGGTTTACAACCGCTGCGTGGGCACGCGCTTTTGCGAAAACAACTGTCCTTATAAGGTGCGCCGGTTCAATTATTTGAGCTATTCCGCCCATTTTTTTAAAGATTCCTTGAAGTGGGGTTTGAATCCGGAAGTTTCGGTGCGCTCTCGTGGAGTGATGGAAAAATGCACTTACTGCGTCCAGCGGATCGAAGAAGGAAAAAGAAAAGACCGTCTGCGGGAAATCAAGACCGCCTGTCAAAGCGCCTGTCCGGCTAAGGCCATTGAATTCGGCAACAAGGCCGATCGCCAGTCTCTAGTGGCGAAAAACAGGAAAGATCCCAGACACTACGCCCTTCTCTCGGAACTGGGAACTCTTCCCCGCACGACTTATCTGGCCCGGTTGCGCCAAAAAGAGGTGCTTTGATGGAGCTTTTGAATTGGTACCGTGCTTGTTCTTCGAAGTGGTGGTGGTGTTTGTTTTTGCTTTTTTTCGTGGGGACTTTTTTGCTGGGCCTTGGAGTGGTCCATTTGTTTTCGACGGGAGTGGGAGTTTGGGGAAACACCCAGTCCGTGGCCTGGGGTTTTGCCATTGTGAATTTCGTGTGGTGGATCGGGATCGGCCATGCGGGGACTTTGATTTCAAGCATCTTACTTTTGGCCGGACAAAAATGGCGCAACTCCATCAACCGTTCCGCGGAGGCCATGACTCTTTTCGCGATCGCCTGCGCCGCCCTTTTTCCCTTGTTTCACTTGGGGAGGCCGTGGCTTTTTTATTGGCTGATCCCTTACCGAACGCCGATGCATTTGTGGCCCCAATACCGCAGCGCTTTGGTGTGGGACGCTTTGGCGATTTTCACTTATGGAGTGCTGTCTTTTCTTTTTTGGTACATGGGACTGGTGCCCGATCTTAAAGCCGCCTCTCAGACTTCCAAGGGCTGGCGCAAAAAGATCTACTATGTTTTGAGCTTGGGATGGACGGGAAATGAAAGACAATGGAATGTTTTGGATCAGGCGTCTATTTTGTTGGCCGGTTTGGCCACGGTGTTGGTGGTTTCCATTCACTCCATCGTCAGTTTCGACTTTGCCATCGGCATCAATGCCGGATGGCACCACACGCTCTTCCCGCCCTACTTCGTTGCGGGCGCCATTTATTCGGGTCTTGCCATGGTTTTAACTTTGATCATTCCCATGCGGTATTTCCTGGGAGTGGAGGAGTACATAACGCGGACTCATTTTAAGAATTTAAGAAAGCTGATGGTGGCCTCGGGCCTGATCGTCGGCTACGGCTATTTGAGTGAGCATTTCTTCACTTGGTACACCCAGAACCCCACGGAGCTTCACCTCTCCCAGCAAAGATTAAGCGGACCTTACGGTTTTTTTTACGTCACTATGTTGACTTTAAATTTCGGCCTGCCTTTGCTTCTAAGCCTTTTTCCCTTTGAAAAGCATCTGAAGACTTTTTTCGCCGTGGCCTTGTTGGTCAATGTGGGAATGTGGCTCGAGCGCTTTGTGATCGTGGTGACCTCGCTCAGTTATCCCCACATGGTTTCCAGTTGGCAGATTTTTATTCCCACTTTTTGGGACTGGGTCTTTTTGTTTGGTTCGCTTTCGCTGTTTTTTTTGCTGTTTCTTTTGTTTCTTAAATTCGTTCCGCCCATTTCCCTCTGGGAAGTACAGGAGTTGAAAGATGAATGAATTCCGCGAGAAATTCTGGGTTTTTCCCTCCAAAGTGCAGGCTTTGAGGCATTGCGAAGACCTAAAAAAGGAAGGCCGCTCCTTTGAACTTCACTCGCCCTACCCGGTCAAAGAATTGAGACAAAAGTCGATGGCTCCTCTGTGGGTCTTTTGTGGAGGAACTTTTGGCGCCGTATTTTTATTCGTCTTGGTGGTTTTGAGTACCTACGATTACGTGTTGAACGTGGCCGGACAGCCCTCCCTTCATCCGCCGGCTTTTCTTTTGGCTTATGTGGGCCTGATTTTTTTCGCCACGATTTCTTGTTTCGCGGTCTTTCTTTACGAGGGGGGACTGCTTTTTTACGACAGCGAAAGCGCCGGTGAGATTCTGTACCCTCCGCTTTTGGAAGGCCGCTTCGTCGTGGTGCTGAAAGAGGAAAAGAAGACGTGAAAGAAAAATTACGCTTTCTTTTTCTCTTGAGCTTTTTTTGCACTGTATGCGGTTGTGACGCCAATATGGGTTTAAGCCGGCAAGACAGTTTTAAAAGTTACGAGCGCCCCGAGGCCCTTCAAGGAAAAGATTTAAGGCCCCCGGCCAGCGAAAAATACTCCCGCTCCTCGGAGCCGGATTTTCCTCCTCTGGATATGCAACTCCTGGAAGAGGGTCAAAAATATTATTTGATCACCTGTCGGCCTTGTCATGGGACTTTGGGAAGGGCAACGGGAGAAGTCTTGGCCCACGGGTTTCTTCATCCGCCGAAGAGCTTTCTTGAGGAGTCTCAGAAAAAACAAAGCGTTTTTACCGTTTACCACACTCTCACCGACGGCCGCGGAGAGATGCTCTCCGTTTCCGATCAGTTGAACCGCAAACAAAGGTGGGCCGTCGCCAACTATGTGAAGGTTCTGCAGAAGCTTCCGTTGCCTCCCTCGCCCACTGAGGTGCCTTGTGTGGAGTGAGAGCCTTTTGGTGATTCTCAGTTTTTTTCTGCAAGCGGTTGGCGGAAGTCTGGGCGTGCGGCTCATTCACGTTCAAACCGGAGGGCGCTGGATCCAGTCCCTCGAACCGTCTTTGGGGAAAATGGCGAAAGGGGCTCTTCCTCTGGCCCTTCTTCTTGTTTTGTGGATGGGATTTTTTGCGGTGCCTTCAAAAGAATTACTTCATTTGCATCCGGTTTATTTTTCTCTGGGGTTTCGTCTTTTAAGGGGTCTTTTAGAAGGAGGGTTTTTACTTTTCGCTGTGAGGATGGCCTCCTCTGAAACCGCCGGTTTGTGGTTGAAGGGCCTTGCTTTAGCGGGAGTGTTTCTTTCTCTGGTGGCTTTTGCCAATGACACCTACATGGCCCTTGATCCCTCTTGGCAGTCCAGCATTTTCGGTCCGCTGTTTGCCGTCGGAAGCGTTTTGACGGCCTTGGGGATTTGTGTCCTTGCAACGAGGGGCGTGGCCTTTTCCGATGAGGAGAGGCGCCGGGACGTGGCTCACTTGATTTTGGTTTTTCTGCTGTTTTGGATTTATTTCGGATTTTCCCAGTATTTGATCATTTGGTCGGCGCAAATCCCCGCGGAAGAGGCCTGGTATCAACGGGTGTCCCAAGGAGCCTGGGGAATTTTTTCCGTGCTGTTGATTCTGGTGCAGTTTTTTATCCCCTTTTTACTTCTTCTTTTTCGAAGGGTGAATGGACGTCCGAAAGGATTGATCGCTGTGGCGCTCTTGATTCTTTTGGGACGTCTGATGGAGATGATTTTTTGGCTGGCGGCGGGAGGGGTCTTTTCATGAAAAAGAAAGTTCTCTTTTGGGAAGCCGTCTTTGTTTTGAGCCTTTCGACTTTGTGTCTGATTCTTTGGAAAAGCTACGGCGGCCGCTACAGCCCCGATCTCGCCGTTCAAGGCCAGGAGAAGACCGCCTTTCGTTTTGACGACCGCCCCACTCTGACCAAGTCTTGCGGGTCTTTGGATCCGGAGCAAAGAAGAAAGTGGATTCATCAAGCCATGACGGACTGGCTGAAGGAGAACGCCCGTGTTCAGTGATCTCTCCGCTTACGCCATTGGATTCGAGAAGCTTTCCCTCTTTCTTTTGGGTGTCGGCGTTTTTTTCTCTTCTTTGATTTTTATTCTGATGATCGTTTTTTGCTTACGTTATCGACGCAAAGGGGAAGAGCGTGGGGGCGGGCCCACCGAAAATTTGCGTCTGGAAATTCTATGGGGAACGGTGCCGTTTTTGATCATGATCCTTATCTTCGTCTGGGGCGCTCGTTTGTACATGCAGTTGTTCCAAGCTGAAGACCATCAGCAAAACGTCTCCGTCCTGGCGAAAAGGTGGATGTGGAAGTTTTATTATCCCGGCGGAAAAGAGGAAGTGAACCGTCTTTATGTCCCTGCGGGAGAAACCACTCAGTTGATGATGATCTCTCAAGATGTGATCCACAGCTTCTTCGTCCCCGACTTAAGAATGAAAAAAGACGTTTTGCCCGGGCGTTACATCCGCTTGAATCTGCATCCTCTTAAGCCGGGAAATTATCCCATCCGCTGCGCGGAGTATTGCGGCACCGACCATTCCCAGATGGGAGCTCGTTTGATCGTGTTGCCTCCGAAGAAATTTGAAGAGTGGTTGAAGTCTTCCGCTCAGCCCGCGGAGGAAATGATTTCCGGCCGGGGTCGGCGCCTTTTTGAAAAGCATCAATGTGCCTCCTGTCACCGGGAAGGAGACACTCATCTGGGGCCGGATTTGCACGGAATCTTCGGAAAAGAAATCAGCCTTGAAGGAGGAAAAAAGGTGGTCGTGGATGAAGACTATTTGCGCACGTCCATTCTGGCTCCGGAGGCCCAAATTCACCAAGGTTATCCCTCGGCCATGCCGCCCTATCAGGGACAGTTCACCGAGGAAGAACTCCTGTCCTTGATCAAGTATCTGAAAGAGGGGGATCATGATTAAAAGTTGGCTTCTCACCCGAGATCACAAAAAAATCGCCTGGCTGTATTTGGGAACGATCACTTGTTTCTTCGCCATCGGCGGTCTGGCGGCCACCTTGATGCGGCTGGAATTGTTGACGCCGACGGAATGGCTGGTCACTTCCGATACTTACAACCGCTTGTTCACCCTTCATGGAATCATCATGGTGTGGTTCTTTCTGATTCCTTCCATCCCGAACTTTTTCGGCAATTATTTGATTCCGCTGATGATCGGCGCGGACGACGTTCTTTTTCCCCGCTTGAATCTGATCAGCTGGTACGTGTTCGTCTTCGGAGGTGCCGTGACTTTTTATGCGCTTCTTCGCGGCGGAGTGGACACGGGCTGGACTTTCTATCCGCCCTACTCCACGCATTTTTCCCGCTCTTTTGTGGCGCTGGCCGCGAGCGGGGTTTTGATCAGCGGATTTTCTTCGATTTTCACGGGCATCAATTTCATTGTAACCATTCATTACAAAAGAGCCGAGGGAATGACTTGGGGACGACTTCCTCTTTTCGTATGGACTCATTACGCGACCAGTTTGGTGATGCTTTTGGCCACGCCCATTTTGGCGGCGGTCTTAGTGATGATTTGTACGGAAAGGATTTTTAACATCGGATTTTTCGATACCACGTTAGGCGGCGACCCCATTCTCTTTCAGCATTTGTTTTGGTTTTACTCGCACCCGGCGGTGTACATCATGATTCTTCCGGGTATGGGCGTGGTCAGCGAAATCGTCGCCACCTTTTGCCGGAAACCCATTTTCGGGTATTGGTTCGTGGTGTGGTCTTCCCTGGCCATTGCCTTGGTGGGTTTTTTGGTTTGGGGCCATCATATGTTCGTTTCCGGTCAGTCTCCTTATGCTTCCTTGATTTTTTCTTTTTTGAGCATGGCCGTCGCCGTTCCTTCGGCGATCAAGGTTTTTAATTGGTTGGCCACGCTTTACAAAGGAGCGATCAGTTTCGAAGCGCCCATGCTTTACGGCTTGGGATTTATCGGTCTGTTCACCATCGGCGGCTTGACTGGTGTTTTCGTGGCGGCCCTCGGCTTTGACGTTCACGTTCACGACACTTATTTCGTCGTGGCCCATTTTCATTACATCATGGTGGGAGGAGCGGTCATGGCCTATATGGGGGCGCTTCACTTATGGTGGCCGAAGATGACCGGCAGAATGTATCCGGAAAATCAAGCCCGTCTGGCGGCGGTGGTTTTGTTTCTCGGCTTTAACGTCACTTTTTTTCCCCAGTTTATTCTCGGGATTTTAGGAAACCCGCGGCGCTATCACACCTACCCTCCCGAATTCGCCTGGCTTCATCAGATCTCCACTTTGGGAGCGGTTCTTTTGGCGGTTGGATACATTTATCCTCTTTATTATCTTTCCCGCAGCTTTTTCAAAGGTGAAAAAGCCGGAAAAAATCCCTGGCAGGCCGGCGGTCTGGAATGGACGACTTCTTCTCCGCCTCCGGAGAAAAATTTTGAGGAGCCGGTGGAAGTCGTCGCGGGTCCTTACGCGCTTCACGCACGGAAAGGAATTTCCCCATGACCAGAAAAGAAGCGCGCTTTGGGATGTGGTTGTTCTTGTCTTCGGAATTGGTGTTTTTTTCCGGCTTTTTTCTGCTGTATGCGGTCTTGAGATTTCGTTTCATGGAGGACTTTCAACAGGCTTCCAAACACATGTACGTCTTTTTAGGCTTTTTAAACACGGTGATTCTTTTGACCAGTAGTTGGCTGATGGCTTTGGCCCTTCACTCCACGCGCCGAAAAAAAATTTTCTTCCTTGGTGGGACTTTTTTTCTGGGGCTTTTGTTTTTGGGACTTAAATTTTACGAATACTTCCTGCATGCGAAAGAGGGAATTTTTCCGGGATTTTCCGTGGGGATCTCCGAAAAATTAAATTCCGGGCAAGAGCTTTTTATGAATCTTTACGTCTTGGGAACGGGACTTCATGCTTTGCACATGATTTTCGGATTGATCGCTTTGGCCTCGCTTTTAACCCTTTTTTACTTTCACCGGGATCCGACGCCGGACGCTCTGGAGCGCATGGGGCTTTATTGGCATTTCGTGGATCTGGTGTGGCTGTTTCTCTTTCCTCTCTTTTATTTACTGGGGGTTTCGAAATGATTTCTTCGCGCTCCCTTCATCTGACTTTTGCGGCCTGTCTTTTATTGTTGCTGCTCACGACAGCGGTGGCCTTCGTGGATCTTGGTGCCTGGGGATTGGTCGTAAACCTGACGATTTCAGGAATGAAGGCCCTTTTGATTGGAATGATTTTTATGGAACTCAAAGGAGACAAAGGACTTTCCTTTTTCGTCGTCGTCTTAAGCTTTTTGTGGCCGCTGGTGCTGTTTGGTTTTACTTTTGCGGACTACTTGAGTCGCTAGCTTTCGTGGAATTGAACGCAAAGGGATAGGTTTCAATGCGGTAGACTTTTCCCTTGGGGGCTTTTGGAAAGAGGGTGCTTTCCAAAACCTTGACCACGCAGTCATCCATCGTGGGTTCCAAAGATTGGACGACACTGAAATCGGTGGCTTTTCCCCGATCATCGATGGTCCAACTGAGACGGAGTTTTCCGTGAAGATCTTTTTGGTCTTTGAGAGCGGTTTCGTAGCAGGTTTGTACGTCGGGAAGAGCTTTTAAGACGGTCTTGCGCACTTCTTCCTTAGGCGCCGTGGCGGGAGTGCCCCAAGCAAAGCCAGCCCAAAAAAAGAGAAGGAGACCCCATTTCATGCCTTAAAAATCTCACGGGAGGGTGATTCTGTCCACCTCGGGCGGGGCCAGAAATGGTTGGGATAAGAAGGATAATGAAAAATTAAGTGATTACAAAAGTTTGTGGTATGAAGCTCAGCTGTTTGTTATAGGTCGGAGTAGTTCGAAATATGCCAATTTGGATTTACGTTGGGGGATCCGCGCGAATGAAAATGACTTTGTATAAAGTGAACGGGCTGAGTTCACTTTTCTTACTTTGGTCGCTTCCGGTGGCCGCACTACAGTGTCCGCCGGGTACCTATCATGTGCGCAGCCATTTGCGGAGCGCGTACTATCGGGCTGATGGCACATTCGTCAAAGCGACTCATGTGAGTGAATCTTGTCGTGGAAAGAATGCGGTTTACGACACATGGGCCTTCCGCCTGAAAAGCGGTTTTCCACCGGGATGGGAAAATAAAACTGAAAGACCAACACAATGGACCGAAGAACAACGTGAACGCGTACTTGAGGCTCTCGGTGAATTACCGGAAGCTTTACGAAAAGCCTCGCTTAAAGGAATTTACCGACTCTCAAAATCCATTTTCCATCCAAATCCGGCCAGTGATGATAATGAGGGCATCATGGTTCTCTATGACTCCGCATTTGATAAAGGACAGCGTTTGGCCCGTATCGTCGCTCATGAACTTGCGCATGAAACATATGTGGCTTTAGGTAGATCTAGTCAAACGTCCTACCGTAAGGCGCTCGGTTGGAAGTTTGAATATGAACCGGAAAGTCGGAAGTTCCTTTACAAAGAGCGAGCTGGAAATTTTGTTGCTGATGATGGTAGGCAAGGTCCAATGGAAGACTTCGCGAATAACCTCGAATACTACCTTTTCGAGCCCAACGTCTTAAAGGGAAAAACGCCCAAGGCGTTCGACTGGATGAAAAAACACTTCGGTGATAAATTTAAAGTTGGAAAAGGATCAGAATGACAAAAGCGTCCGTTGCCTTAAGCTTAATTTTGTTATCGGCATGCGTGTCCGCCCATAAGGCAAAGAACACGTCATTGTTGTTTACATTTAGCTCCATTAAACAAGTTTTCGCCAAAAGCCCCTCTCCAAAACAAATTCTCGAAAGTTACGGGGAGCCTGATGTTAAAGAAAATGAAGGCAATAAGGAAACCTGGCGCTACTTTGATCCTTCGACTCAGTTTGACAGAGTACAATTTATTTTTAATGAATCAAAAACGTTGGTTCAACTCTTCTGGATTCCGTTGCCCGGAGAAGATGAATTGAAAACCGAACGAATTTTTGAGCAATATCCCCCTGGTTATTTTAAGGTCATAAAGAGGTCGAGGGTTTCGAATCATAGCTTGAAAACTAATACTACGTACTCGGGTGAGTCCGTGGCCATATTCCAGGATGATTCTAGTAAAGAAGTACAGGCTGTCGCATGGTTTTCCTCCTTTTCCAAAATCACCCAGTCAAAATCCAATACCATCATGCTAGAAACAGACAAACATTCGGGAAGGTGATTCCGTCCACCTCGGGGCCGGAAATGGTTGGGATAAGCGGACTCGAACCGCTGACCTCTACCATGTCAAGGTAGCGCTCTAACCAACTGAGCTATATCCCAAAAATGGTAACTTCGCCCTAAATTCAAACCCTTGTCAACTTTAGGTGGCACTTTTAGGTAGCGCCCCAAAGGCCTTGGTGGCACGTTGGTGGCACACTTTAAGGTCACCGCCCTTTAATTTTAAATGACCTCCCCGCTTTGCTTAATTTTTCAGCCAATTTTCGATTGGAAACGTCGTTATAAATTTGAGAAAAGCGTGTTCAGTCTCAAATTGAAACGAAAAAATCTCCTCAGATCGAATTAAATCCATGTGAATATCCAAAGATTGCTCGTTTTTCTTGCATTTTGATATCAAAAAATGATATTATAAATTTGTGGGTAAGGCTGAAAAATTCCTAGAAAAACTGCAGAACGGATCAATAGACGATAAAGAGTTGAGAAGCCTTCTGAAAAAGATGGGAGCCGTCCTCGCGCATACGAGGGGATCTCACGAACATTACATTTTGGACGGAAAGCTTTTTGTCCTGGCCACTCACGGTAAAGACTTAAAGCATTACCAAATTAAGGAAGCAAAGGAGTTTTTAGGGTTATGAAAATCACGAAGGCAAAGCTGAAAGACTTGGTTAAATATTATACTAGAAAAATAGTTTGGTCGGATGAGGACGAGACTTACATTGTGAGAGTGCCTGAAATTCAGGGATGCGTAACTCATGGAGACACTATAGAAGAAGCATCCAGGTACGCCGATGAAGCAATTCTTGGGTCTTTAGAGGCTTTTTTGAAAATGAAGGAAAGCATTCCTCTACCCAAAGCGTATTTAGAACGCGACAGCGTGAAGGTTCCCAAAAGCTTTCCGCTGAGGCTTGAAAAGACCCTTTATTTAAAAGTTAAAGAGCGGGCAGATGATGAAGAGGTTTCAATGAACGAGTTTATTTCGGAGACATTGGAGCAAAGTCTTTTTAAAACTTCATAGGAGGGAGCCATCTTAAAGAAAGATTTCCCCCTCCAACCCGCAAACGAACTCGTTGCACCAAACGAGAAAAGCTTCATTGAGGGAGCCCTCATAATGAAGACGCCCCATCGCCTGGCCTTCCCGCCCGCAGGGCCGGATTTGGGAGAACAAATGCACGTCATTTTTCAGATTCAAGGCCAGTCCAAAGGACGAAACGCCCTTTTCAATGCGAAGTCCTAAGGAAACCAATTTTTCTTCCCCTCGAAAAATGCCCTGTCCCTCTTTAATGGAAAGAGATTGTTCGTGAGGAGAGAGTTTTTGAAGACTTGAGAGGGTTTTTTGAAGGAGAAATTGAACCCAGAATTTTGGTCTTTGGGATAAAAACCTTATGTTACATATTGGATAAACCACAAGTTGTCCGGGAGAATGAAAAGTGGCCTGCCCTCCTCTTGAGACGACATGAATGGGCGTCGTTTCCCCCGTTTTTTTAACGTCTTCCTTCAGAGAGGCACGACGGCCTAAGGTGATGACGGGATCATACTCAAAACCTAAAAGAGCGATCTGCGTGCCGTCTTGCTGAATCCTGCGAACCCACTGGTTTTGCAGATCCATACTTTGAAGGTAATCGGTTTTTCCAAAATAAAAAGGATGCACCACAGGTTTCATGAAGGCTCAGTGATCGCAGAAACTTTTCGTCTAGTAAAGCTCCACCAGGTCGTTTTCCCGAAAGCCGTTTCCGGAGTGCACCACAGTGACGGCGCCGTCTTTTCCAAAATAGCTGACCACTTCCAAGGTTCCCTTCATCCGCCCCGGCGCCTTGCCGATAAAACGGCCCGTTTCCGGATCGAAGATTTCCGTGCCCTCTTCGGAAACTTTTAAAATGTCTCCAACCTGGATGCCGGAAAGACGGCCTGCGTTGATATAAATTTTCTCTCCGCTGACCATCGCCACGCGCCCTTCCCAATTCAGCTTTTCAATGGCCTGGATGGCCGGAGGAAGCAGGCTCATATAGGCTTTGCGTGTGGACTCCATCACCAGCACCGGGTCGTCCGCGGCAAGATTCGAGCGGCTTCCCACTTGAGTGGCGGTCGCTTCTTCCTGGGCACTGGCCGTTTGATTAAAAATTTCGCGGCCACTGCGCCCAGCGGCAACCCGCAAGCGCACGTCCGCTTTGACCAAAGCTTTCTCCTGACGAAAAACACCCACGGTGTCGCCCATTTTCCGCGCGCTCAAATCCAGCACTTTTCCTTCAATCACCGCCGCGATTCCCAAGGGAGCCGCCACCCGCGCCACGCGCGTTAAATCGTACTCCTGGCCCTCTTTTAAAAACTCCTTAGGATCACCGGGGAAATCCGTCAGTGACACGATCACAAACTGACCGGTGCGTCCCAATTCGCGCAGAAAAGTGTCTCTGGCCACTTGCGAAGCCTTTTCGGTTCGGTTCAAGTTTTCATCCAAAAAAGGAAGGACCAGCACCCTATGCCGAACACCTTCTCCCGAAGCGTCGACAGGAACGTCGCGGTACTCCGGAGTGGGGGCGGCTCTTTGCGGGCCGTCGAGGGCGGCGCAACTGATCAAGGAAAAGGAAAAACCCAAAGCGAAGAAAGAGGCAAAGACTGATTTCATGCCCTTATTTTAGCGCTTTTTGACTTGGAGTAAAATCTCATCGTCACCATCCAGACTCACCTTGTGCTGAAAGTCCTGGAAGGAAAGGGTCTTTAAAATATCCGCCAAAGCTTGCGGAGATTGAGGGGACTCCGCTTCGAAGGTGAATTTTCCCCGTCT
>Ga0182738_1002011_pt1 | contig 24621 bp, 24 predicted proteins | sample eDN5th30CBELigMG_FD_128876 | JGI IMG/M metagenome (GOLD analysis project Ga0182738, IMG submission 128876) | Enriched Miracle-Growth compost microbial communities from Emeryville, California, USA - eDNA 5th pass 30_C BE-Lig MG (version 2)... ...
AACGGCATCACCGCCCTGCAGATGGACATCAAGATCCAGGGCATCACCAAGGAGATCATGCAGGTCGCCCTGGCGCAGGCCAAGGAGGCGCGCATGCACATCCTGGGCAAGATGCAGGAGGCGATGGGCGAGGCGAAGACCGAGATCTCCAGCTTCGCGCCCAAGCTCTTCACCATGAAGATCAACCCCGAGAAGATCCGCGACGTGATCGGCAAGGGCGGCGCCACCATCCGCGCGCTGACCGAGGAGACCGGCACGCAGATCAACATCGAGGAAGACGGCACCATCACCATCGCCTCGAACGACAGCGCCAAGGCCGACGAAGCCAAGCGCCGCATCGAGGAGATCACCGCCGAGGTGGAGGTGGGCAAGGTCTACGAAGGCCCGGTCACCAAGATCCTGGACTTCGGCGCGCTGATCAACCTGCTGCCCGGCAAAGACGGCCTGCTGCACATCAGCCAGATCGCCCACGAGCGCGTCGAGAAGGTCGCCGACTACCTGTCGGAAGGCCAGATCGTGAAGGTCAAGGTGCTCGAGACCGACGACAAGGGTCGCGTGAAGCTGTCGATGAAGGCGCTGGCCGAGCGCCCGGCCGGCATGCCCGAGTACGGCGACCGCCCGCCGCGCGAGGACCGCGAAGGCCGCGGCGAGCGCCGCGAACGGGGCGAGCGCGGCGACCGCGGCGACCGTGGCGATCGCCCGCCGCGCGAGGAGCGCCAGCCGCGCGCGGTGGAGCCGCAGCCGGCGGATGCCGAGGCGCAGCAGCAACAGCAGCAGGCTGGCGAGGCCGGCGGCGAGCAGCAGGCTTGAACCCGGCCGGCCCTGCGTCCCGGCGGGACGCAGGCGGCCATCCATCAGGCGGAAAAGACCATGAAAGCCATTGAAATCGCTTCCTATGGTGCGCCGGAGGTGCTTCGCCTGGCCGAGCGTCCCGATCCGGCGCCCGGCGCGGGCGAACTGCTCATCCGCGTGGGCGCCAGCGGCGTCAACCGGCCCGACGTGCTACAGCGCACCGGCAACTACCCGGTGCCGCCCGGCGCCTCCGACCTGCCGGGCCTGGAGGTGGCGGGCGAGATCGTCGCGGGCGATGCCGCCGCGATGGCCGAGGCCGGCCTGCGCGTGGGCGACCGCGTCTGCGCGCTGGTGGCCGGCGGCGGCTACGCCGAGCTGTGCGTGGCGCCGGTGGCGCAATGCCTGCCGGTGCCGCAGGGCCTGAGCGACGTCGAGGCGGCCTCGCTGCCCGAGACCTTCTTCACCGTCTGGAGCAACGTCTTCGACCGCGGCCGCCTGCAGCGCGGCGAGGTCCTGCTCGTGCAGGGCGGCACCAGCGGCATCGGCGTCACCGCCATCCAGCTGGGCAAGGCCTTCGGCGCGACCGTGATCGCCACCGCCGGCAGCGACGAGAAGTGCGCCGCCTGCCTGAAGCTGGGCGCCGACCACGCGGTCAACTACCGCACGGCCGACTTCGCTGAAGAGGCCAGGCGCCTCACCGACGGGCGCGGCGTGGACGTGATCCTGGACATGGTGGCCGGCGACTACGCCAAGCGCGAGGTCGAGTGCCTGGCCGAGGACGGCCGGCTGGTCATCATCGCGGTGCAGGGCGGCACGCGCGCCGAGTTCAACGCGGGCCTGGTGCTGCGCCGGCGCCTGACGATCACCGGCTCGACGCTGCGTCCGCGCCCCATCGCCTTCAAGGGCGGCATCGCCCGCTCGCTGCGCGAGCACGTGTGGCCGCTGCTGGCGGCCGGCACGGTGCGGCCGGTGATCCATTCGACGCTGCCGGCCGCGCAGGCGGCCGACGCGCACCGGCTCATGGAATCCAACCAGCACATCGGCAAGATCGTGCTGACCTGGTGACGACGGACAGACCCGAGATGACCTCTCCCAAGAAGAAACTCATTGCCGGCAACTGGAAGATGAACGGCAGCCTCGCGGCGAACGAGGCGCTGGTGCAGGCGCTGTGCGCCGGCGTGGGCCAGCCCGGCTGCGACGTGGCCGTGTGCGTGCCGTCGCCCTACCTGGCACAGGTGCAGTCGCTGGTGGCCGGCTCGCCGATCGCGCTCGGCGCGCAGGACGTTTCGGCGCATGCGCAGGGCGCCTACACCGGCGAGCAGTCGGCGGCGATGCTGAAGGATTTCGGCGTGCGCTACGCGATCGTCGGCCATTCCGAGCGGCGCCAGTACCACGGCGAGTCCGACGACGCCGTCGCGGCCAAGGCCGGCGCGGCGCTGGGCGCCGGCATCACGCCCATCGTGTGCGTGGGCGAGACGCTGGCCGAGCGCGAGGCCGGCCACACCGAGGAGGTGGTGCGCCGCCAGCTCGCAGCCGTCATCCACGCCAACGGCCACTGCATCACTGAGATCGTGGTCGCCTACGAACCGGTGTGGGCCATCGGCACCGGCAAGACCGCCACCCCCGAGGAAGCCCAGGCGGTGCACGCCGTGCTGCGCGCGCAGCTGCACCACGCGGCGGGCGACGGCGCGGCGCGCATCCGCATCCTGTACGGCGGCAGCATGAACGCGGCCAATGCCGCCAGCCTGCTCGCCCAGCCCGACGTGGACGGCGGCCTGATCGGCGGCGCCTCGCTGAAGGCGCCGGATTTCCTGCAGATCATCGCGGCGGCGGCCTGAAGGCGCGCCCCCGCTCTAGGAGTTGAACGAATGAACGTCATGCTGAACATTCTGGTGGCCGTCCAGATGCTGTCCGCGATCGCGATGGTCGGCCTCATCCTCATCCAGCACGGCAAGGGCGCGGACATGGGCGCCGCCTTCGGCAGCGGCAGCGCCGGCAGCCTGTTCGGCGCCAGCGGCAGCGCGAACTTCCTCTCGCGCACCACCGCGGCGCTGGCGGTCGTGTTCTTCGTCTGCACGCTGCTGCTGGCCTACCTCAGCCACGCCCGCCCGAGCGGCGGCGACAGCCTGCTGGAGCGCGCGCCGGTCACGGCGCCCGCGCCGGCCGCCCCGGCGCCGGCCTCGCAGATCCCCTCGGGCACGCCCGCCACGCCGGCGCCCGAGGCCCCGGCGTCGAACCCGGCGCAGATCCCGAGCAAGTGAAGCGTCGCCGGCGTGCATGCCGGCGCACTCCACACCCTGATTCACATCGGATTTCAGGGTAAACTACAAGGCTGCCTGGAAAGCCAACAACTTCTTCACGAGAAGTTCCTCATGCCATCCAGGCAGCGCGTAATTAGCCGTCGTGGTGGAATTGGTAGACACGCTATCTTGAGGGGGTAGTGGCGAAAGCTGTGCGAGTTCGAGTCTCGCCGACGGCACCAATCTGCAGCCGAGGGAGGCCCGCCTGGCGCCCTGCCGCGGCTGCAAGCGGTCAAAGCTCCCGATGAACCTCGATTCCTACCTGCCCGTCCTGCTGTTCATCCTGGTCGGTATCGCGATAGGGATCCTGCCCCAGGTCCTGGGCTTCATCCTGGGTCCCAACCGGCCCGACGCGGCCAAGAACTCCCCCTACGAGTGCGGTTTCGAGGCCTTCGAGAACGCCCGCATGCAGTTCGATGTCCGCTACTACCTGGTGGCCATCCTCTTCATCCTCTTCGACCTGGAAATCGCCTTCCTCTTCCCGTGGGCCGTGGCCTTCAAGGACGTGGGGCCGCTGGGTTTCTGGGCCGCCGTGGTGTTCCTGGCCATCCTGGTGGTCGGCTTCGCCTACGAGTGGAAGAAGGGCGCCCTGGACTGGGAATGACGTTGCTCGGGCTCAAACCGACAGGAAGGTGTGGCCATGGCCATTGAAGGTGTGTTCAAGGAAGGCTTCATCACCACGTCCTACGACGCGGTGGTGAACTGGGCGAAGACGGGCTCGCTGTGGCCCATGACTTTCGGCCTCGCCTGTTGCGCGGTCGAGATGATGCACGCCGCCGCGGCGCGCTACGACATCGGCCGCTTCGGCGCCGAGGTGTTTCGCGCCAGCCCGCGCCAGTCCGACCTGATGATCGTGGCCGGCACGCTGTGCAACAAGATGGCGCCGGCGCTGCGCAAGGTGTACGACCAGATGGCCGAGCCGCGCTGGGTGCTCTCGATGGGCTCCTGCGCCAACGGCGGCGGCTACTACCACTACAGCTACTCCGTCGTGCGCGGCTGCGACCGCATCGTGCCGGTCGACGTGTACGTGCCCGGCTGCCCGCCGACGGCCGAGGCGCTGATCTACGGGATCATCCAGCTGCAGCAGAAGGTGCGCCGCACCCACAGCATCGCGCGGGCCTGAGCGGACGCGTCGGAAGAACATCCATGACATCGTTTGCCGTCGAACCGCAAGCCATCCAGGATGCCGTCGTGGCGGCCCTGGGCGACAAGATCAAGTCCATCGACATCGCGCTGGGCGAGGTGACCGTGGTGCTGCACCACGCCCACTACCTCGAGGCCATGCGCATCCTGCGCGACGAGCCCACCTGCAGGTTCGAGCAACTGATCGACCTGTGCGGCATGGACTACCACAGCTGGCGCGACGAGGTGTGGGAAGGCCCGCGCTTCGCGGCCGTCTCGCACCTGCTGTCGGTGAGCCTCAACCAGCGACTGCGCGTGCGCGTGTTCTGCCCCGACGACGACCTGCCGGTGCTGCCCTCGGTCAACGACCTGTGGGCCGCGGCCAACTGGTTCGAGCGCGAGGCCTTCGACCTGTACGGCATCGTGTTCGAGGGGCACCCCGACCTGCGCCGCATCCTGACCGACTACGGCTTCATCGGCCATCCGTTCCGCAAGGACTTCCCGCTCTCGGGCCACGTCGAGATGCGCTACGACGAGACGCTGCAGCGGGTGATCTACCAGCCGGTGACCATCGAGCCGCGCGAAGTCACGCCGCGCGTGATCCGCGAGGACAACTACGGAGGCCTGCACTGAGGCGCGCCGCGCGACCTTCGTGACCGAACATGGCTGAAATCAAGAACTACACGCTCAACTTCGGGCCCCAGCACCCGGCCGCGCACGGTGTGCTGCGCCTGGTGCTCGAACTCGACGGCGAGGTCGTGCAGCGCGCCGACCCGCACATCGGCCTGCTGCACCGCGCCACCGAGAAGCTGGCCGAGCACAAGACCTTCATCCAGTCGCTGCCGTACATGGACCGCCTCGACTACGTGTCGATGATGTGCAACGAGCATGCGTACTGCCTGGCCATCGAGAAGCTGCTGGGCCTGGAAGTGCCGATCCGCGCGCAGTACATCCGCGTCATGTTCGCGGAGATCACGCGGCTGCTGAACCACCTGATGTGGCTCGGCTCGCACGGCAACGACTGCGGCAGCTCGACCATCCTGATCTACGCCTTCCGCGAGCGCGAGGACCTGTTCGACGCCTACGAGGCCGTCTCGGGCGCGCGCATGCACGCGGCCTACTTCCGTCCGGGCGGCGTCTACCGCGACCTGCCGGACAGCATGCCGCAGTACAAGCACAGCAAGATCAAGAACGCCAAGGCGCTCGCTCGCATGAACGAGAACCGCCAGGGCTCGCTGCTGGACTTCCTGGAGGACTTCACCAAGCGCTTCGAGGTCTACCTGGGCGAGTACCACACGCTGCTGACCGACAACCGCATCTGGAAGCAGCGCACCGTGGGCATCGGCGTGATGACGCCCGAGCGCGCGCTCAACCTGGGCCTCACCGGTCCCATGCTGCGCGGCTCCGGCATCGCCTGGGACCTGCGCAAGAAGCAGCCCTACGACGTCTACGACCAGGTCGAATTCGACATCCCGGTGGGCAAGACGGGCGACTGCTACGACCGCTACCTGGTGCGCATGGAGGAGATGGCGCAGTCCAACCGCATCATCCAGCAGTGCGTGAAGTGGCTCAAGGCCAACCCCGGCCCGGTGATCACCGACAACCACAAGGTGGCGGCCCCGAAGCGCGAGGCCATGAAGGCCAACATGGAAGAGCTGATCCACCACTTCAAGCTCTTCACCGAGGGCTTCCGCGTGCCCGAGGGCGAGGCGTATGCCGCCGTCGAGCACCCGAAGGGCGAGTTCGGCATCTACCTGGTGAGCGACGGCGCCAACAAGCCCTACCGCCTGAAGATCCGTCCGCCGGGCTTCGTGCACCTGGCCGCGCTCGACGAGATGGCGCGCGGCCACATGCTGGCCGACACCGTCGCCATCATCGGCACGCTGGACATCGTTTTCGGAGAGATCGACCGATGAGCGACTCCCTCAACAACCCGCCGGTGGCGCCAGCCGTGCTGCCGCAGGAGGTGCTCGACCGCTTCGCGCGCGAGACCGCCAAGTACCCCGACAACGACGCCGGCCGCCAGTCGGCCGTGATGGCCTGCCTGGCCATCGTGCAGCAGGTCCATGGCTGGATCAGCGACGAGAACGAGGCCGCCGTGGCGGCCTACCTGGGCATGCCGCACATCGCCGTGCGCGAGGTGACCACCTTCTACAACATGTACAACCAGCAGCCGGTGGGCCGCTACAAGCTCAACGTCTGCACCAACCTGCCGTGCCAGTTGCGCGACGGCGTGCGCGCCCTGGTGCACCTCGAGAAGAAGCTCGGCATCAAGATGGGCGAGACCACGCCCGACGGGCTGTTCACGCTGCAGCAGAGCGAGTGCCTGGGCGCCTGCGCCGATTCGCCGGTGATGCTGGTCAACGACCGCACCATGTGCAGCTTCATGAGCGACGAGAAGCTGGACCAGCTGGTGGACGGCCTGCGCGCCGCCGGCGCGGAAGGGGAGAAGCGCTGATGACTCCCGAGCAAGTCCTCTCGCAGTTCGCCGCCACCGGCGTGCAGACCTGCTTCCACGGCCGCCACGTCACGCCGCAGATCTATGCCGGGCTGGACGGCACCAACTGGTCGATCAAGGAATACGAGGCGCGCGGCGGCTACCAGGCGCTGCGCAAGATCCTCTCCGAAGGGCTGACGCCCGACCAGGTGATCGCCGAGGTCAAGGCCTCCGGCCTGCGCGGCCGCGGCGGCGCAGGCTTCCCCACCGGGCTGAAGTGGAGCTTCATGCCGCGCCAGTTCCCGGGCCAGAAGTACCTGGTGTGCAACTCCGACGAGGGCGAGCCGGGCACCTGCAAGGACCGCGACATCCTCATGTACAACCCGCACATCGTCATCGAAGGCATGGCGATCGCGGCGTACGCCATGGGCATCAGCGTCGGCTACAACTACATCCACGGCGAGATCTTCGAGGTGTACGAGCGCTTCGAGGCGGCCCTGGAGGAGGCGAGGGCGGCCGGCTACCTGGGCGACAACATCCTGGGCAGCAGCCACAGCTTCCAACTGCACGCGCACCACGGTTTCGGCGCCTACATCTGCGGCGAGGAAACCGCGCTGCTCGAGTCGCTGGAAGGCAAGAAGGGCCAGCCGCGCTTCAAGCCGCCGTTCCCGGCCAGCTTCGGCCTGTACGGCAAGCCCACCACCATCAACAACACCGAGACCTTCGCGGCGGTGCCCTGGATCATCCGCAACGGCGGCCAGGCCTACCTGGAGTGCGGCAAGCCGAACAACGGCGGCACCAAGATCTTCTCGGTCAGCGGCGACGTGGAGCAGCCGGGCAACTACGAGATCCCGCTGGGCACGCCCTTCTCCAAGCTGCTGGAGCTGGCGGGCGGCGTGCGCAAGGGGCGCCAGCTCAAGGCGGTGATCCCGGGCGGCTCGTCCGCGCCGGTGCTGCCGGCGGCCATCATGATGGAGTGCACGATGGACTACGACGCCATCGCCAAGGCCGGCTCGATGCTGGGCTCGGGCGCCGTCATCGTGATGGACGACTCGCGCAGCATGGTCGAGTCGCTCAAGCGGCTGTCGTACTTCTACATGCACGAGTCCTGCGGCCAGTGCACCCCCTGCCGCGAGGGCACGGGCTGGCTGTGGCGCCTGGTGGACCGCATCCACGCGGGCCAGGGCCGGCCCAGCGACATGGAGCTGCTGGATTCGGTGGCCAACAACATCATGGGGCGCACCATCTGCGCGCTGGGCGACGCGGCGGCCATGCCGGTGCGCGCCATGATCAAGCACTTCCGCCACGAGTTCGAGGCGCTGATCCCGGCGCAAAGCGCCACCGGCGCGGCGGCCAAGGCCTGATCGGGACGAGACATGGTTGAAATCGAGATCGACGGCAAGAAGGTCGAAGTCACCGAAGGCAGCATGGTCATGCATGCGGCCGACAAGGCGGGCACCTACATCCCGCACTTCTGCTATCACAAGAAGCTCTCCATCGCCGCCAACTGCCGCATGTGCCTGGTGGATGTGGAGAAGGCGCCCAAGCCGATGCCGGCCTGCGCCACGCCCGTCACGCAGGGCATGATCGTGCGCACCCATTCCGACAAGGCCGTCAAGGCGCAGAAGTCGGTGATGGAGTTCCTGCTGATCAACCACCCGCTGGACTGCCCCATCTGCGACCAGGGCGGCGAGTGCCAGTTGCAGGACCTGGCCGTCGGCTACGGCGCCTCCGCCTCGCGCTACGAGGAGGAGAAGCGCGTCGTCTTCCACAAGGACGTCGGGCCGCTGATCTCCATGGAGGAGATGAGCCGCTGCATCCACTGCACCCGCTGCGTGCGCTTCGGCCAGGAAGTGGCCGGCATCATGGAGCTGGGCATGGTCAACCGGGGCGAGCACTCCGAGATCACCACCGTGGTGGGCGACACCGTCGACTCCGAGCTGTCGGGCAACATGATCGACATCTGCCCGGTCGGCGCGCTCACGAGCAAGCCCTTCCGCTACAGCGCCCGCACCTGGGAGCTGTCGCGCCGCAAGTCGGTCAGCCCGCACGATTCCACCGGCGCCAACCTGATCGTCCAGGTCAAGAGCAACCAGGTGATGCGCGTCGTTCCGCTGGAGAACGAGGACGTCAACGAGTGCTGGATCGCCGACCGCGACCGCTTCTCGTACGAGGCGCTGAACGGCGACGAGCGCCTGACGCAGCCGATGATCAAGCAGGGTGGCCAGTGGCAGGCCGTGGACTGGCAGACCGCGCTGGAGTACGTGGCCAGCGGCTTCAAGCAGATCCAGGCCGAGCACGGCGCCTCGTCCATCGGGGCGCTGGTCAGCCCGCACAGCACGCTGGAGGAACTGGCCCTGGCCGGCGCTCTGGTGCGCGGCCTGGGCAGCGAGAACATCGACCACCGGCTGCGCCGCGCCGAGTTCGGCGCCGCCCCGGGCGTGCGCTGGCTGGGCACCTCCATCGCCTCGCTGTCGGACCTGCAGCGCGTGCTGGTGATCGGCTCCAACCTGCGCAAGGACCACCCCCTGTTCGCGCAGCGCATCCGCCAGTCGGTGCGCAAGGGCGCGCAGGTGAGCGCCGTCGTGTCCGGCCGCGAGCTGCACTCGCCCGAAGCCTGGGCCATGCCGTTGGCGCACGTGCGCACGGCCGGCTTCGAGGCCTGGGAAGACGAATTGGCCGTGCTGGCTTCGGCCATCGCCGCGGAGAAAGGCATCGCGGCGCCGCAGGCCCGTGAAGCCACCGACGGCGCCCGCGCCATGGCGAAGTCGCTGCTGGGCGGCGAACGCAAGGCCGTGCTGCTGGGCAACGCCTCCGCACACCATGCCCGCGCACCGCAACTGCTGGCCTGGGCGCAGTGGATCGGCGAGCAGACCGGCGCCAGCGTCGGCTACCTCACCGAGGCCGCCAACACCGTGGGCGCGCAGTGGGTCGGCGCCGAGCCGCGCGAGGGCGGCCTGAACGCCGGCCAGATGCTCGCCGGCGGCCTGCAGGCCGTGCTGCTGCTGGGCACCGAGCCGGTGTTCGATTCCGCCGCCGGCCGCGCTGCCGCCGATGCGCTGGGCAAGGCCCAGATGGTCGTCTCGCTCAACGCCTTCAAGGCGAACCTGGAGTTCAGCGACGTGCTGCTGCCCATCGCGCCGTTCAGCGAGACGCCCGGCACCTTCGTCAACGCCGAGGGCCGCATCCAGAGCTTCCATGCCGTCGTGCGCCCGCGCGGCGAGGCGCGCCCCGCCTGGAAGGTGCTGCGCGTGCTCGGCAACATGCTGGGCCTGGGCGGCTTCGACGACGAGACGGCACAGGACGTGCTGGCCCGGGTGCGCGGCGCGCTGCCCGCCGACGCCACCCACCTGCCGGCCGAGCGCCTGAGCAACGCGGTGGAAGGCGTGGACCTGTCGGCTCCCCCGCCGGCGGTTGCTGCCGGCACGGCGGCGCCCGCGGTGGCCTCGATCTACCAACTCGACGGCCTGGTGCGCCGGGCGCCGTCGCTGCAACTGACGGCCGACGCCCGCCAGGCGCGCGATGCCGTGGCCGAGGAGGTGCCGGCATGATCGACGCGCTGTACAACGCCGGCCTCGGGCTGAGCGACGCCGCCTGGTGGACCGGCGCCGGCTGGCCGGTGGTCTGGTCCCTCATCAAGATCGTGGCGGTGCTGCTGCCCCTGCTGGGCGCGGTGGCCTACCTGACGCTGTGGGAGCGCAAGTTCCTCGGCTGGATCCAGGTGCGCCACGGCCCCAACCGGGTCGGCCCCTTCGGCCTGCTGCAGCCCATCGCCGATGCGCTGAAGCTGCTGACCAAGGAGCTGATCAACCCCACCGCCGCCAACAAGGGGCTGTTCCGGCTCGGGCCCATCATGGCCATCATGCCGGCGCTGGCCGCCTGGGTCGCCATTCCCTTCGGGCCGGAGGCGGTCATCGCCAACGTCAACGCCGGCCTGCTGCTGATCATGGCGATCACCTCGATCGAGGTGTACGGCGTGATCATCGCCGGCTGGGCTTCGAACTCGAAGTACGCCTTCCTGGGTGCGCTGCGCGCCTCGGCGCAGATGGTGAGCTACGAGATCGCCATGGGCTTCTGCTTCGTGGTCGTGATCATGGTCTCGGGCAGCCTGCAACTGGGCGAGGTGGTCGCCGCGCAGGGCAGGGGCATGGGCGCGAACATGGGGCTGGACTTCCTCTCGTGGAACTGGCTGCCGCTCTTGCCCATCTTCCTGGTCTACCTGATCTCCGGCGTGGCCGAGACCAACCGCCACCCCTTCGACGTGGTGGAAGGCGAGGCCGAGATCGTGGCCGGCCACATGGTCGAGTACTCGGGCATGGGCTTCGCCATCTTCTTCCTGGCCGAGTACGCCAGCATGTGGCTGGTGTCCATCCTGGCCGCGCTCATGTTCCTGGGCGGCTGGCTGCCGCCGGTGGGCTTCCTGGACTTCATCCCCGGCTGGATCTGGCTGGGCCTGAAGACCTGCTTCGTGGTGTCGCTCTTCATCTGGATCCGCGGCACCTTCCCGCGCTTCCGCTACGACCAGATCATGCGTCTGGGCTGGAAGATCTTCATCCCGGTCACCCTGGTGTGGCTGCTGGTGGTCGGGGGCTGGATGCAGACGCCCTGGAACATCTGGAAATAAGGGAGAAAACCGTCATGACAGCAGTGGCTGCCCCCGCCGGCTTTTCGATCAAGGACTTCTTCAAGAGCTTCATGCTGGTGGAGCTCTTCAAGGGCATGGCGCTGACCGGCCGCTATGCGCTGCGCCGCAAGGTCACCGTGCAGTTTCCGGAAGAGAAGACGCCGCTGTCGCCGCGCTTCCGCGGCCTGCATGCGCTGCGCCGCTACGAGAACGGCGAGGAGCGCTGCATCGCCTGCAAGCTGTGCGAGGCGGTGTGCCCGGCCGTGGCCATCACCATCGAGTCGGCCGTGCGCGACGACGGCTCGCGCCGCACCACGCGCTACGACATCGACCTGACCAAGTGCATCTTCTGCGGCTTCTGCGAGGAGAGCTGCCCGGTCGACTCGATCGTCGAGACGCACATCCTCGAATACCACGGCGAAAAGCGCGGCGACCTGTACTTCACCAAGGACATGCTGCTGGCGGTGGGCGACCGCTACGAGAAAGAGATCGCGGCCAGCAAGGCGGCCGACGCCCCCTATCGCTGATCCGCCGGCCCCGCACACGACAAGAACATCCCATGGCCCAGACCGGCTTCTTCTACCTCTTCTCGGCGGTGCTGCTGTTCGCGGCCTTCCGGGTCGTCACGGCACGCAACCCCGTGCACGCCGTGCTCTATCTCATGCTGGCCTTCTCGCAGGCGGCGGCCGTGTGGCTGCTGCTCAAGGCCGAGTTCCTCGCCATCGTGCTGGTGCTGGTGTACCTGGGCGCGGTGATGGTGCTGTTCCTGTTCGTGGTGATGATGCTGGACCTCAACGTCGACAGCCTGCGCCAGGGCTTCTGGAGGCACTTCCCGCTGGCGGCGCTGGTCGGCACGGTGATCGCGCTGGAGATGGCCTGGGTGCTGATGGGCGGCTTCCGCGGCCAGGGCATCGTGCCCGATCCGGCACTGCAGGCCGCGGCGGCAGGCGGCTCGAACAGCAAGGCGCTGGGCCTGCTGCTCTACAGCGAATACGTTTATCCGGTGCAGGTGGCGGCCGTGATCCTGGTGGTGGCGATGATCGCCGCCATCGCCCTGACACTGCGCCGCCGCAAGGACAGCAAGTTCATCGACGTCAAGGACCAGGTGCGCGTGCGCGCCGAGGACCGCCTGGCGGTGGTCAAGGTGGACGTCACCCGTGCGGCGCCGCCGCCCGCGCCGGAGCAGCCGGCCGAAGCGGAGAAGCAAGCATGACCCTCACCCTCGGCCACTACCTGTCGCTCGGCGCGATCCTGTTCGCGCTGGCGGTGATCGGCATCTTCCTCAACCGCAAGAACCTGATCGTGCTGCTGATGTGCATCGAGCTGATGCTGCTGGCGGTCAACATGAACTTCGTCGCCTTCTCGCACTACCTGGGCGACATGCACGGCCAGATCTTCGTGTTCTTCATCCTCACCGTGGCCGCGGCCGAGTCGGCGATCGGCCTGGCGCTGCTCGTGCTGCTGTTCCGCAACAAGTCCAGCATCGACGTCGAGCAACTCGACGAACTGAAGGGGTGAGCGCCCGATCATGAGTACCACCCTGTCCGCATCCACCCTGCTGGCCGTGCCGCTCGCCCCCCTGGCGGGCTCGGTGCTGGCCGGCATCTTCGGCACCAAGCTCGGCGGAAACCTGCTGGGCCGCAGGGCCTCGCACTCGCTGACCATCCTGGGCGTGTTCATCGCCTTCGTGATCTCGGCGATGACGCTCTACAGCGTGGCCGTCGATGGCGCGCGCTTCAACGCCACGATCTATGAATGGATGGTCGTCGGCGGCCTGAAGATGGAGGTCGGCTTCCTGGTCGACGGCCTCACCGCCATGATGATGTGCGTCGTGACCTTCGTGTCGCTGATGGTGCACATCTACACCATCGGCTACATGGAGGAGGACGAGGGCTACAACCGCTTCTTCGCGTACATCTCCCTGTTCACCTTCTCGATGCTCATGCTGGTCATGAGCAACAACCTGCTGCAGCTGTTCTTCGGCTGGGAGGCGGTGGGCCTGGTGTCCTACCTGCTGATCGGCTTCTGGTACAACAGGCCGACGGCCATCTTCGCCAACATGAAGGCCTTCCTGGTCAACCGGGTCGGCGACTTCGGCTTCATCCTCGGCATCGGCCTGATCGCCGCCTACGCCGGCACGCTGAACTACGGCGAGGTCTTCGCCAAGGCGGACGAACTCGGCGCCATCGGCTTCCCGGGCACCGACTGGCTGCTGATCACCGTCATCTGCATCTGCCTGTTCATCGGCGCCATGGGCAAGAGCGCGCAGTTCCCGCTGCACGTGTGGCTGCCCGACTCGATGGAAGGTCCGACGCCGATCTCCGCGCTGATCCACGCGGCGACGATGGTGACGGCCGGCATCTTCATGGTCAGCCGCATGTCGCCGCTGTTCGAGCTGTCGGACACGGCGCTGAACTTCATCCTCGTTATCGGCGCGATCACGGCCCTGTTCATGGGCTTCCTGGGCATCATCCAGAACGACATCAAGCGCGTGGTGGCCTATTCGACGCTCTCGCAGCTGGGCTACATGACGGTCGCGCTGGGCGCCTCGGCCTACTCGGTGGCGGTGTTCCACCTGATGACGCACGCCTTCTTCAAGGCGCTGCTGTTCCTCGGCGCGGGCTCGGTGATCATCGGCATGCACCACAACCAGGACATCCGCTGGATGGGCGGCGTGCGCAAGTACATGCCCATCACCTGGATCACCTTCCTGCTGGCCTCGCTGGCGCTGATCGGCACGCCCTTCTTCTCGGGCTTCTACTCGAAGGACGCGATCATCGAGGCGGTGCACGCCAGCCACCTGCCGGCGGCCGGCTTCGCCTCCTTCGCGGTGCTGGCGGGCGTGTTCGTGACGGCCTTCTATTCGTTCCGGCTGTACTTCCTGGTCTTCCACGGCCAGGAGCGCTACGACCAGAACCCGGAGGCGCATCACGACGACCACCACGCGCACGACGACCACGGCCATCATGGCCACGGTGACCACAAGCCGCACGAGTCGCCCTGGGTCGTGACGCTGCCGCTGGTGCTGCTCATGATCCCGTCGGTGATCATCGGCTTCTTCACGCTGATGCCGATGCTGTTCGGCGACTTCTTCAAGGACTCCATCGTCGTCGACCTGGCGCGCCACCCCGCGATGGAGGAACTGCGCGAGATGATCCACGGCCCGGTGGCGATGGCGCTGCATTCCATCCACACGCTGCCGCTGTACCTGGCGCTGGCCGGCGTGGTGCTGTCCTGGTACATGTACATGGTCAACCCGGCGCTGCCGGCCGCGATCAAGCGCGCCTTCGGCCCGGTGTACCGCCTGCTCGAGAACAAGTACTACATGGACTGGTTCAACGAGAACGTGCTGGCCCGCGGCGCGCGCGCGCTGGGCACGGGCCTGTGGAAGGGCGGCGACCAGGCGCTGATCGACGGCGCCGTGGTCAACGGCTCGTGGAAGGTGGTGGGGCGGCTGGCCGGCGTGATCCGCTGGTTCCAGTCCGGCTACATCTACCACTACGCCCTCGCGATGCTGCTGGGCATCTTCATCCTGATGACGTACTTCGTCTGGTTCAAGCGTTGAACGGCGCCGCTGGAGAACAAGAAAAATGGGTTTGCTGAGCCTTGCCATCTGGCTGCCGATCGCCGTGGGCGTGGTGCTGCTGGCCTTCGGCCGCGACGCGTGGGCACGGGGCGTGCGCTGGATCGCCCTCGTGGGCTCGATCGTCAGCTTCCTGGTGACGCTGCCGGTCTGGACGCGCTTCGACAACGGCACCTCGGCCATGCAGTTCGTCGAGAAGAGCCCCTGGATCGAGCGCTTCAACATCCACTACCACCTGGGCGTGGACGGGCTGTCGATGTGGTTCGTGCTGCTGACGGCCTTCATCACCGTGATCGTCGTGATCTCGGCCTGGGAGGTGATCACCGAGCGCGTGAACCAGTACATGGGCGCGTTCCTGATCCTCTCGGGGCTGATGATCGGCGTGTTCTGCGCGCTCGACGGCATGCTGTTCTACGTGTTCTTCGAGGCCACGCTGATCCCGATGTACCTGATCATCGGCATCTGGGGCGGCCCCAACAAGATCTACGCGGCCTTCAAGTTCTTCCTGTACACGCTGCTCGGCTCGCTGCTGATGCTGGTGGCGTTCATCTACCTGTACAACGCCGCGGGCGGCAGCTTCGACATCGCCGCCTGGCACAGGCTGCCGCTGGCGGGCACGGCGCAGACGCTGCTGTTCTTCGCCTTCTTCGCCGCCTTCGCGGTGAAGGTGCCGATGTGGCCGGTCCACACCTGGCTGCCGGACGTGCACGTGGAGGCGCCCACCGGCGGCTCCGCGGTGCTGGCGGCCATCATGCTGAAGCTGGGCGCCTACGGCTTCCTGCGCTTCTCGCTGCCCATCGTGCCCGACGCCTCGCGCGAGTGGGCCTGGCTGATGATCGCGCTGTCGCTGATCGCGGTGATCTACGTCGGCCTGGTGGCGATCGTGCAGAAGGACATGAAGAAGCTGGTGGCCTACTCGTCGGTGGCGCACATGGGCTTCGTCACGCTGGGCTTCTTCATCTTCAGCGACCTGGGTGTGGCCGGCGGCATCGTGCAGATGATCGCGCACGGCTTCGTCTCGGGCGCCATGTTCCTGTGCATCGGCGTGCTGTACGACCGCGTGCACTCGCGCCAGATCGCCGACTACGGCGGTGTGGTCAACACCATGCCCAAGTTCGCGGCCTTCGCGCTGCTGTTCGCCATGGCCAACTGCGGCTTGCCGGCCACCGCCGGCTTCGTGGGCGAGTGGATGGTGATCCTGGCCGCCGTCAAGGCGAACTTCTGGATCGGCCTGCTGGCCGCCGTCGCACTGATCCTGGGCGCCGCCTACACCCTCTGGATGTACAAGCGCGTGTACCTCGGCGCGCCGGGCAACAGGCACGTGGAGGAACTGACGGACATCAACGGCCGCGAATTCCTCATGCTCACGCTGCTGGCCCTGGCCGTGCTGTGGATGGGCCTGGATCCCAAGCCCTTCACCGACGTGATGGACGCCTCCGTGGCCGACCTGCTCAAGCACGTCGCGCAGTCCAAGCTGCCTTGATAGCCCGTGAACGCGCGTCGAAGAGAACAAGATGATTGACAAACTCAGCTGGATCGCGATCTACCCCGAGATCGTGCTGCTCGTGATGGCCTGCATCATCGCGCTGGCCGACCTGTCGGTGGTCAGCGCGCGCCGCACGGCGACCTACGTGCTCACGCTGCTGACGCTGGCCGTGGTGGCGGTGCTCGCCGGCATGCAGGCGGCCAATGGCCAGACGATCTACGGCTTCGGCGGCATGGTGGTCAGCGACCCGATGGGCAACTGGCTCAAGTGCTTCTCTTCGGTGGTGCTGATGGCGGCCCTGGTCTACGGCCGCCCCTACGCCGGCGACCGCGACATGTTGCGCGGCGGCGAACTGTTCACCCTGAGCATGCTGGCGCTGCTGGGCATGTTCGTGATGATCTCGGGCAGCAACTTCCTGCTGATCTACCTGGGCCTGGAGCTGCTCACGCTCTCCAGCTACGCCCTGGTGGCGCTGCGGCGCGACCACGCGGTGGCCAGCGAGGCGGCGATGAAGTACTTCGTGCTGGGCGCGATGGCCAGCGGCTTCCTGCTGTACGGCCTGTCGATGATGTACGGCGCCACCGGCTCGCTGGACGTCAACGAGGTGTTCAAGGCCATCGCCAGCCGCCAGGTGAACCACCAGGTGCTGGTCTTCGGGCTGGTGTTCATCGTCGCCGGCCTGGCCTTCAAGCTGGGGGCGGTGCCCTTCCACATGTGGCTGCCCGACGTCTACCACGGCGCGCCCACCGCGGTCACGCTGCTGATCGGCTCGGCGCCCGAACTGGCGGCCTTCGCCATCCTCATCCGCCTGCTGGTGGAAGGCCTGCTGCCGCTGGCCTTCGATTGGCAGCAGATGCTGGCGCTGCTGGCCATCGCCTCGCTGCTGGTGGGCAACCTGGCCGCCATCGCGCAGACCAACCTCAAGCGCATGCTGGCCTATTCGACCATCGCGCACACGGGCTTCATGCTGCTGGGCATGGTGGCGGGCGTGGTCAACGGCAACAGCTACAACGCCCAGTTCGCCTACAGCGCGTCGATGTTCTACATCGTGACCTACGTGATGACCACGCTGGTGAGCTTCGGCATCATCCTGCTGCTGGCGCGCGGCGGCTTCGAGAGCGACGAGATCGCCGACCTGGCCGGCCTGAACCAGCGCAGCCCGCTGTACGCCGCCGTGATGGCCATCGCGATGTTCTCGCTAGCGGGCATCCCGCCGATGGTGGGCTTCTACGCCAAGCTGGTCGTGCTGCAGGCGCTGGTGGCCACGGGCCAGGCGCTGTACATCGCGCTGGCCGTGTTCGCGGTGATCACCTCGCTGATCGGCGCCTTCTACTACCTGCGCGTGGTGAAGGTCATGTACTTCGACGAGCCGCTCACGGCCACCACGGTCGCCGCCCCGCGCGACGTGCGCGCCGTGCTCACGCTCAACGGCGCCCTCATCCTGGTGCTGGGCATCCTGCCCGGCGGCCTGATGGCACTGTGCGCGCAGGCCATCGTGGCCACCCTGGCCGGCTGATGCCGGCCTGCACTTGCCTTCCCCCGCGCTGATGGGCGGCCTGTCGCAGAGCGCCTCGGTCTGGCTGGTGCTGCTGGTCGCCCTGCTGGCCGCCAACCTGCCCTTCGTCAACGAGCGCCTGCTCGCAGTGCTGCCGTTGCCGGGCGGCGCGAAGCGCAAGAACCTCGCCGTGCGCCTGGCCGAGCTGGTGCTGCTGTACTTCGCGGTCGGCGGCATCGGCCTGCTGTTCGAGCAGCGGCTCGGGCAGATCGCGCCGCAGGGCTGGGAGTTCTATGCGGTGACGGCGGCGCTGTTCCTGGTGCTGGCCTTTCCCGGCTTCACCTGGCGCTACCTTCTCAAGCACCGCAAGGGCTGACCTCATGACCGACCTGCACCTCAAGGAAGAACGCACCGGCTCCGAATTGCTGTTCGAAGGGCGCTTCCTGAACGCGCGGCGCGACACCGTGCGCCTGCCGGACGGCCGCAGCGCCACGCGCGAGTACGTCATCCACCCGGGCGCGGTGGTGGTCGTTCCGCTGCTGGACGACGGCCGCGTCGTGCTGGAGCGCCAGTATCGCTACCCGGTGGAGCAGGTGATGATCGAGTTCCCGGCCGGCAAGCTCGATCCGGGCGAGGACCCGCTGATCTGCGGACAGCGCGAGCTGATCGAGGAAACGGGCTATCGCGCGCGCGAATGGGCGCTCGCCGGCGCCATGCACCTGGCGGTGGCCTACTCGACCGAGATCATCCACGTCTACTTCGCCCGCGGCCTGGAGGCGGGCGCGCGCCAGCTCGACCAGGGCGAGTTCCTCGACGTCTTCGCGGCGCGGCCCGAAGAACTGCTCGCCTGGTGCCGCGACGGCCGCGTGACCGACGCCAAGACGCTGAGCTGCGCGCTCTGGCTGCAGAACGTCCTCTCGGGCGCATGGCCGCTGGACTGGCAGCCGGCGCCGCCGCCGGAGGCTGCCGATAATCGGGGGCCATGAAAGTCCTGAACCTGCGCTGCGCCCACGGCCATGCCTTCGAAGGCTGGTTCGGCTCCGACCAGGATTTCGAACAGCAACTGGGCCGCGGCCTCGTCGAATGCCCGATGTGCGGCGACACCGCCATCGTCAAGGGCCTGAGCGCGCCGCGCCTGAACCTGGGCGCCGGCCGCGAGAGCAGCGCCGCGACGCAGCCCGTGGTGGCAGGCCCCGCGGCCGACACGCCGGAAGGGCGCTGGATGCGCGCCGTGCGCGAGGTGCTGGCCAGGACCGAGGACGTGGGCGAGCGCTTCGCCGAGGAAGCGCGCCGCATGCACTACGGCGAGGCCGAGGAGCGCGGCATCCGCGGCCAGGCCACCCGCGAGCAGACCGAGGCGCTGCTGGAGGAGGGCATCGCCGTCATGCCGCTGCCGATCCCGGCGGCGCTCAAGGACACCCTGCAGTAAGCCCGGGCCTGCGGCGCGGCCTCATGCGGTGAACTGCAGCGCCGCCAGCTTCGCGTACACCCCGCCGCGCGCCACCAGCTCGGCGTGCGTGCCCTGCTCGACGATGCGCCCGTGCTCCAGCACGACGATGCGGTCGGCCTGCTGCACCGTGGCCAGGCGGTGGGCGATCACCAGCGTCGTGCGGCCCTGCATGGCGGATTCCAGCGCGGCCTGCACCATGCGCTCGCTTTCCGCGTCCAGCGCGCTGGTGGCCTCGTCCAGCAGCAGCAGCGGCGCGTTCTTGAGCATGGCGCGCGCGATGGCGATGCGCTGGCGCTGCCCGCCCGACAGGCGCACGCCGCGCTCGCCCAGGAAGGTGTCGTAGCCCTCGGGCAGCGCCGCGAGGAAGCCGTCCGCATGGGCGGCGCGGGCGGCGGCGCGCACCTCCTCGTCGCTGGCGCCGGGGCGGCCGTAGCGGATGTTCTCCAGCGCGCTGGCCGAGAAGATCACCGGCTCCTGCGGCACCAGCGCGATGCGGCTGCGCAGATCGGCCAGCGCCACCGAGGGCAGGTCGGTGCCGTCCAGCGCGATGCGCCCGGCCTGCGGGTCGTAGTAGCGCAGCAATAACTGGAACACGGTGCTCTTGCCGGCGCCGCTCTCGCCCACCAGCGCCACCGTCTCGCCGGGCGCCACGGCCAGGCTGAAGTCGGCCAGCGCCGGCGTGGCCGGGCGCGAGGGGTAGTGGAAGCGCACCGCCTCGAAGGCCGCGGCGCTGCCGGCCGCGGGCGCCGGCAACGCGGCGGGGGCGGCGGGCGACTCGATGGCCGAGCGCGCGTGCAGCAGCTCCATCAGCCGCTCGGTGGCGCCGGCGGCGCGCAGCAGGTCGCCATAGACCTCGCCCAGCACCGCGAAGGCGCTGGCCAGGATGATCACGTACACCACCGTCTGCCCCAGGTGGCCCGCCGTGATGTCGCCGCGCAGCACCGCCTGCGTTCCGGCGTACAGGCCCCACAGCAGCGCGGCCGAGGTGGCGATGATGATGAAGGCCACCAGCACCGAGCGCGCCTTGGTGCGCCGCACGGCGGTGCGGAAGGCGTCCTGCGTCGAGGCCGAGAAGCGGGCGGACTCGCGCGACTCGGCCGTGTAGCTCTGCACCACCGGGATCGCGTTGAGCACCTCGGCGGCGATCGCGCTGGCGTCGGCCACGCGGTCCTGGCTGGCGCGCGAGAGCTTGCGCACCCGGCGGCCGAACACCATGCTGGGCACCACCACCAGCACCAGGATCAGCAGCACCTGGGCCATCACGTACGGGTTGGTCCACACCAGCATCACCAGCGCGCCGACGCCCATCACGGCGTTGCGCAGCCCCATGCTCAGCGAGGAGCCCACCACCGTCTGCACCAGCGTGGTGTCGGCCGTCAGGCGCGACAGCACCTCGCCGGTCTGCGTGGTCTCGAAGAACTGCGGGCTCTGGCGCAGCACGTGGCCGTAGACGGCGTTGCGCAGGTCGGCCGTGATGCGCTCGCCCAGCCAGCTCACCGTGTAGAAGCGCGCGGCCGAGAACAGGCCGAGCGCCACCGCCACGCCGAACAGCTCGAAGAAGTGGTGGCGCAGCGCCAGCATCTGCTGGCCGCGGTCGGCCGGCACCAGGCCGTTGTCGATCAGGCCGCCCAGCGCCACGGGGAACAGCAGCGTCGTCACCGCCGCCATCACCAGGAACAGGCCCGCCAGCGCGATCTGGAGGCGGTAGGGCCGGAGAAAGGGCGCCAGCCCGGACAGCGAGCGCGGCGATCCCTTGGCGGGCGTGGGGCTGGACATAGGGGCCGGATTCTACCGATCCGTTGTCTGCTCAAACTCAGCCTTGACAATTACTGCCACGGCAAATATCATCCCGTTCCATGGATTCCGACGACTGCCCGTCTGCCCCGCCCGCCGGCGCGTCCGGCGACGGCGGCTTCTACCGGCCCGACAACTATTCCGCCGACGAGAGCATCGGCCTGATGATGCGGCGCATCATCACCGCCGTCAGCCAGTCGGTGGAGGCCGAACTGGTGGAGCCCGGCGGGCCGACCTACCCGCAGTGGATCCCGCTGCACAAGCTGCACATGCACACCGGCCCCGCGACCACCGTGGCCGAACTGGCGCGCGTGTGCGAACTCGACACCGGCGCCATGACGCGCCTGCTCGACCGGCTGGAGGCCAAGGGACTGGTGCGCCGGGTGCGCTCCGTCGCCGACCGCCGGGTCGTGCACATCGAACTGACCGAGGAGGGCGCTGCCCACGCCCAGCGCGTGCCGCACGTGCTGTGCCGGGTGCAGAACGAATTCCTCTCCGGCTTCAGCCAGGAGGAGTGGCAGCAGCTCAAGAGCTACCTGCGCCGCATCCTCGACAACGCGACGACGGCCTGTGCCGCCCGCAAGGACCCCCGCAATGACCCCGCTTCTTCCTGAGGGCGCCGCGCCGCTGCCGCGCCGCGTCCTGGCCGTTGCCGCCGCCGCGCTGGTCGCGCTCGCCGGCTGTGCCGACATGGGCCGCGTCGGCGCGCCGGCGCCATCCGTCGGTGCCACCGAGGCCGGCCTGCCGGCCGTCGACGCAGCGCCCGTCGCCGCCGTCGACCGGCAGTGGTGGCGCGCCTTCGGCGACCCGCAGCTCGACCGCCTCATCGAGCAGGCGCTGCAGGGCAACCCCAACCTGCAGGTGGCGCGCGCGCGGCTGGAGAAGGCCCGGGCCGCGGTGAGCGCCACGCGCGCGGCCGAGCTGCCGCAGGTCAAGGGCGACCTGCAGGTCAACCGCTCGCTGTACTCCGAGAACTACATCTATCCCGACCCGCTCGGCGGCTCGATCCAGAACACCGGGCTGCTGCAGCTCGGGGCGAGCTGGGAGCTGGACTTCTTCGGCAAGAACCGTGCCGCCATCGAGGCCGCCGTGGGCAACGCCCGCGCCGCGCAGGCCGACGCCGAGGCCGCGCAGGTGCTGCTGGCCAGCAACGTGGCGCGCAGCTACCTGCAGTGGGCGCGGCTGGTGGCGCAGCGCGCCGTGGCCGAGCGCACGCTGGCCCAGCGCGAGGAGACCCTGCGCCTGGTGCGCGACCGCGTCTTGGCCGGCCTGGACACGCGGCTGGAGCTGCGCCAGAGCGAGGGCGGCCTGCCCGAGGCGCGCCAGCAGATCGAGGCGCTGGACGAGCAGATCGCCATCGCGCAGCACGCCATCGACGCGCTGGCGGCCCGCCCGGCCCTGGCCGAATCGATGACGGCGCCGGCGCTGGCGGCGCTGCAGCCGATCCCGCTGCAGCCGGTGCTGCCGGCCGACCTGCTGGGCCGCCGCGCCGACATCGCGGCCGCGCGCTGGCGTGCCGAGGCGGCCACGCACGACGTCGACTACGCGCGCAAGCAGTTCTACCCGAACGTCAACCTCACCGCCTTCGTCGGCCTGCAGTCGCTGGGGCTGGACAACCTGCTCAAGTCGGGCAGCGCGCAGTGGGGCGTGGGCCCGGCCGTCAGCCTGCCGATCTTCGAAGGCGGCCGCCTGCGCGCCAACCTGCGCGCCAAGGCCGCCGACCGCGATGCCGCCATCGAAAGCTACAACGCCGCCGTGTTCGACGCGGTGCGCGACGTGGCGGACCAGGTCAGCAGCATCCGGTCCATCGCCCGCCAGCAGGTGCAGCAGCGCCAGGCGCAGACCGCCGCCGAGGGCGCCTACGAGATCGCCGTGCAGCGCTACGGCGCCGGCCTGGGCAACTACCTGAACGTGCTGGCGGCCGAGACCGCCGTGCTGGCCCAGCGCCGCCAGGCGGTCGACCTGGCCGCGCGTGCGCTGGACACCCAGGTCGCGCTGGCGCGCGCGCTGGGCGGCGGCTGGCAGGGCGAAGCCGGCGACCGGCAGGCGGCCGCCACCGCCACCACCTCCTCTCACTGACTCAGCAGAAACGCCGCATCGCGCGCGAGAACCACACCATGAGCGAGAACAACACCTCCACCCCGGCCGCGCAGGCCGGCCCGTCGGTCCCCGAAGCGGCCGGCAACGGCAAGCGCCGCCGCGCGCTGGGCACCCTGGCGGCGATCGTCGTGCTGGCCGGCGCCGGCTGGGCCGCCTACGAATGGCTGGTGGCCAGCCACTACGAGGGCACCGACAATGCCTACGTGCAGGGCAACGTCATCCAGATCACGCCGCAGATCGCCGGCACCGTGATGGCCATCGGCGCCGACGACACCGACTTCGTGAAGGCCGGCCAGACGCTGGTGCAGCTCGACCCGGCCGACGCCCGCGTGGCGCTGGAGCAGGCCGAGGCGGCGCTGGGCCAGGCCGTGCGCCAGGCGCGCACGCTCTACGCCAACAACGGTTCGCTGGCCGCGCAGGTGCAACTGCGCGAGGCCGACGTGGTCAAGGCCCGGAGCGAGCTGGCGCGCGCGCAGGACGACCTGCAGCGCCGCAAGGCGCTCTCGGGCAACGGCGCCGTGTCGAAGGAAGAGCTGAACCACGCCGAGACCGCCGTGGCCAATGCCCGCAGCGCGGTGGCCGCGGCGCAGGCCGGCGTGGTGGCCGCGCGCGAGAGCCTGGCGAGCAACCGTTCGCTGACCGACGGCACCCGCGTGGAAGAGCACCCGAGCGTGCAGGCCGCCGCCGCCAGGCTGCGCGAGGCGTACCTCGCCACCCAGCGCGTGGCCATGCCGGCGCCGGTGGACGGCTACGTCGCCCGCCGCACCGTGCAGCTCGGCCAGCGCGTGAGTCCCGGCACGCCGCTGATGTCGGTGGTGCCGCTGGGCCAGGTCTGGGTCGACGCCAACTTCAAGGAAGTGCAGCTGCGCAACATCCGCATCGGCCAGCCGGTGAAGCTCACCGCCGACCTGTACGGCAAGAAGGTGGAGTACGACGGCAAGGTCGAGGGCCTGGGCATCGGCACCGGCGCCGCCTTCGCGCTGCTGCCGGCGCAGAACGCCACCGGCAACTGGATCAAGGTGGTGCAGCGCGTGCCGGTGCGCATCTCGCTGGACGCCGAGCAGGTCAAGGCGAATCCGCTGCGCGTGGGCCTGTCGATGGACGCCGAGGTCGACGTGCGCGAGCGCGGCGGCCGCATGCTGGCCGAGGCGCCGCGCCGCGAGCCGGTGGCGCAGACCCAGGTCTACAGCGCGCTCGACAAGGGCGCCGAGGCCGAGGTGCGCCGCATCATCGAGGCCAACCTGGGCCGCGAGGTGCAGCCGGCCGCGAAGCGCGAGCCGCACGGCCCGGCGCCGGTGCACAACGGCGCCCACCTGGCGCTGGGCGGCAAGGCGGCCTGAACGGCGCTGCTGCATGTCCAGTCCATCGACACCCTACGTCCCGCCGGCGCCGCTCGAAGGCGCGGCGCGGGTGTGGGGCACCCTCGCGCTGTCGGCCG
>Ga0182738_1002012_pt1 | contig 24606 bp, 12 predicted proteins | sample eDN5th30CBELigMG_FD_128876 | JGI IMG/M metagenome (GOLD analysis project Ga0182738, IMG submission 128876) | Enriched Miracle-Growth compost microbial communities from Emeryville, California, USA - eDNA 5th pass 30_C BE-Lig MG (version 2)... ...
ATTTATTGATTGAAACTGTTAGATAATTTTTTTAAGAGGGGGGAGGTCTGGACCAGTTGGCCATTATTATTTCATCAATCAATTAGTCGTTTTCAGCCACCTTGTTTCAAGGTCCCATTCAAGAGCTTCGAGTCTATTGCACTTCTGCACTGAAAGTGCACTTTCGTCCAGATAGATATCTTTCTCTAAGCAAAGTCTCCGAATCGGTTGCAACATACTTCGAAATAAAAATGATTATTTTTTTCAGCGAAACAAAATTTATTAAAACGATAATCATAGGAAAAATACAAATTTTCAATTTTGGACTTTGACTCTTTTTCATTGTTGAGGGTGAAAAAACGTGAACTCTTATTGTTTTTGAGAGGAATTTTTGTCTTTTAAGAGTAAAACTATCTTGATTAAAAACCAATCAAAAAGAGGACCTTTTGGAAATCACTTGAACTCCAATTTCCAGGATTAGTAAAACCTTTTTTGGCTCGAGTATTTTAGTGTATTGTTTCAATCAAAATTACTTCGATTTCTTTGAAGTTTTCTCGCTTTTTTCTCTCTAAAATAACGAATCTTTCTTTCAAATCAAATTAAGATACCCACGATCATTTTCAAGAAGATTTCAAGAGATTTTTTAAAAGAAATAAATCTCAAACATTTTTCAAAGAATATTTTTAATTTCTAGAATGTTGTTATATTATTTTATATAAATAATGTGTAAAAAAGATCACACAGATCACATAGATCACTGTTAATTAATCAATAAATAAAGCTAATTATTTAATTATATCCTCCTTGGTTGCCAAACAATTGAGTGATACGATCATTGTTAGGGTTGACTTCACCGAGCCAGTCAGGGTGCTCAGCCATCAAGGTGTTCCACAAGTAATCACCTAATTTAGCGTGGAATTTCTGACTAGGATGGAAACCATCAACAGCCATGAGCAACTCGCCAGGATCATTACCTTCCTTAACGAATTGTTCCCAGATTTGAACAACAGGGAAATCATAGTAAACAAAGTCAAAGTTCTTGGCTTTGTAACTGGTAACGACGTCCTTGTAGACTTGATTTAATTCGAAAGCTCTTTGGGTGGTCAATTGTCTAACGGTTTCATTAGTATTTAACCAACCCCAGCAGAAAGTGGCTCCGATACAGTTTTGGAAATCGTACACTTGAGGATAGGTGACACCAGCAGGATGAGTTCTGTTCTTGACTCCTTCATAAATCATACTTCCGTTCACGACACCAAGGGCAACGAGATGAGAGCCAGGAGGAACAACCTTGTCCAAATTGTCCAAGATTTCAATGATGTTCCTCTTAAAATCTTCAGGTTTGGTCATGCTATCAAAGGTAGGATGGGAGCTGCAAACATCATTACCGACAAGCTCCAAGAACATCAACAAGGGATGATCTTGAACTTGGATTCTGGAGACCTTCATGGCGTTCTTCAAAGAGTTGCTAGATCTGGCACCATTAACAGCGACATTTTGGTAATCTCTAAAGTTGCACTTGTTTCTTTGGTACAATTGCTTGTAGACACTGTTAACAGGTCCAGTGTAACCAACGTCAGCAAAGCCAGTGAAAGCACTCATATGAGGAAGATCAGCTTCCATCATGATGGTGCTCACGAGGTTCTTGAAAGTATCTTGGCTCCATTGAGTACCATCAACCCATGCAGTGGGGACTTCAGCATGAGCTCCAGCAGAGTCACCAAAGACAACAACACCGTATTGCTTAGTGTTGCCGCAGAGGGATTCTTTGTAGGATTTGCCGGTGGCGGGGTCCTGACCAGAGATACCATTGCAGTTATAATCGGTGAATTTACCAGGATAGGGATCAGTCTTTCTACCAGGATAGATGTTGGCATCGTTATCATTGCAATCCTTTCCTCTCCAGTTGGATCCTCTGAGTTCAGCAGTGAGAGAACTGAAACTGTCGCCATCGATATCAATAGGAGGGACGTGGTTGCTGGCGAATTGATCGGTAAGGTATTTGAGCCAGTCCTTGGGGGTTTTGCCTCCACGCTTTTGGAGAACGCTAATCCAGTTGATGATCTTGGCAAGATCATCACCGTTGAATTTTCCAGAGAACATGTGGGAAATGAAAGCATCATTGCTGTTGAAGACGCTGTCAAAAGTGGTTGAGGGTCCAGGAGCACCGGGCATTTGGAAGTTGCCAGTAGTGTACTTAGCCCAGTCCTTAGAGACGGTGACGCTGGGAACTTGATCAGGGCGATAGAGACTGCATTCAGTCTTGCTGCACAAAGTGAGGTCACGGCAGACTTGGTCGGGATTGGGGTTTTGGATCATGGAATGGATGATACCGGGGCCATAAGCCTTCATGAGCCCATCACAGATAGGCTCGATTTCATTAGGGAGCATAATACAGAAACCAGTCATAATGAAATCATCGATGTTAACATTGTGGAGGTGAGCATAACGCATAGCATTTCCGACAAAAACGGTACACAACTCACAATCAGCACCAGATGGTTGAGGGGTCTTGAAGTTGAAGATACCTTGGGATTTTGCCTGAATGAGGCCATTTGTAATGGCAGAGACAATGCTGGACATGATTCCGGGGGCAGAGTTGGTTGCTGACAATGCTGGAGAGCATGCCAAGCAGAGGACAAGAAGTGCGAAAACTGAAAGCTTTTGCATCTTTGAGATAAATCTAATTTTATTTTCGAGTCAAAACTCTTGAGCTTTTATATCATTGTTTGCATAAAAATTTAGCCTCTAAAATTTCTCTATTTTTTTTTTCGCAAATTTAAAAATATTTTTTCAACAAAAATGTCACCTTAGTGATAAGGATATCAACTAGTAATTGAGTGTTTCAAGTTGGTATTCGAGAATAATTGGAGTTTTGATGTCGATAAGAGTTTGGTAAACTGGCATTTTTAATCAAAACTTTTAGCATACAAGAGAAAACACAGATTTACGAGGGATGTCATTTTTGTTGGCAGATCATTAATACTCTCTAAAATTAAAAACAGGCAAGTCATGAGAAAGATGAGAAAGGGGACTTGAGAAAATAAAGGAGGTAAGTCACTTTGGGCTTCCTTTCGCTGAGAGGAAGAAATGTTTGCAGGAAAAGATCTCAGTTTCTGAAACTGGAAATAACATAAAATTCACAGGGGAAACTTTAATTGAATTGAATGGAATGATGAAGCTACGCATTGTATTGCGTCATTAAAAATCGAAATTTCAATATTAAAATGATTTATGAAATAAGTCGACATCTGTGATGGAATTTATTTATCAAGGAATATTTTATTGAATGAAAAAGTTAAAATTAATAAGCCCATTCAGGTTGGTTTTTCCAAATTCAAAGTCAATCAATCAATCAAGGTTTAATTCTTGTCTCTTAACAAAAATCTTAGCTTTCAAAATTCTCATTTATCCTTTCATATCTAGGTCCCATTATTTGAAATTTAGATTGAGACAAAGAGACAAAGAGATAAAATTATATTCTCAATGATGCAAAAAAAAGAAGCGAACTTTCGCTCTTTTTTCTGACCATTTTTGTTCTCCACTTCTCTCAAGTGAAATAATAATCTCTCTCACTTAAACTTTGATTTCCAAAGAAGACATTCCACGTATGCTCGAAAAATTGCTCAGCAGAATATTTGCTTAACAAGTCTCGAAATTTAGGACTGAAATTCATGCCCGCGAAAAAGAATTATCTCCATTAAAAAATAATATTGACTTTGCACCGAACTCTTATATTTCTAGGGAAACCCCCCAAATAAGTGCCAAGACTATCCGAGGGGGTCAGTTATGTAAACACAAAAAAATTCGAGATTCGAGCTTTTCTCATCTCCACTCTTTTCTTGAAATCAATCAATCAAGAGTTTTCTCGGATTTAATTTTTAATACTTTTGAACATATTAGACTAAACTAAATTTCAAGCCTTGAAAAGTAATCAAATGATGAATTGAGTTGAAAATTCTTATTTGCTCTGATAAAATGGAAATCATGTCTTTATGAATGAGGAGACCTCTTTTATTCTGTTTGGAATTATTGTGAAGCCAAGGTCTTAAATAAGCTCTAGGTGATCTGCTAAGTTTATTTCCAACGCCTTGAAACAGAAATCTCTTTATTTTTTTCTGGCTGCAATAAGATCGACAGAATATGAAAGAAGTTGGTAGGATAACAAAGAAATTTTCATGGGAAATATTGAACCTTTACTGGATCTCTTTTAACATGTTTTTGAAAATATTCGATGTAGATTTTTTTTTTTTTCGGATATATTACAAAACTATTTATTCTTCCCTACCTTCCTTCAAAGCTCGAACTCACCATTGAATCTCTCATTTCTCGTTGATTAGCAGATTTGAGCCCATGATCGAAATTCTTTTCTTGAATTCATGGGAGTCTCTAAGTTTTGTCAAGCTTCATTCGCTAAAAGATGAAAATTCAATTGAAGAATTCTCTTGCAATCGCAATAACTTTTGCTGAAATATATTTTCATTTCAGCTTGTTCTTTCTGAGAATTAAAAGAAACTCAATATTCTATCATTTTTTTAAGAATCAATGATGTTGTATAAATTTCCTTTTTCAGAAAAAAAAATTGTTGCTTTTTCCTCAAGTTAGAAATTCTTGAAACCAAATCATGACCAATATGTTAAAAAAAATAAATACTTTTTCTGATTTCTCTTCAGAGTTCGGAAAAGAGAGGTCGGTCGTGTTCGGACAAAAAGTACGGAAAATAAAGATGAAAATTCCAGAAAAAGACGGACGAGGATCAAAAATCTCAACATCTATAAATTTTACCCTGAAAATGTGATCCTGATCAAATCTATAATCTTCAAATTATTTCAGTTCAAAGACTTTGACAGAAAGAGGCTGATTCAAATAAGAACGAGCTTGATGGATTTGATATTATCTGGCTAGGATAACATAACCTTTCTTATTATGGCAATGAAGATGATTCATGACAATATTCACTCTAATCAATTGAAAAGAAATTGCATTTATTTTTCGCATTAACTTGTATAGATTTTATGCAAAACAATGTTCTCATGAGAAAATAAAGGGCTTATTTAATTTTCATTCTTTTTAGAATAACTTTTTTCTAAAGAGGATAAAACATTTCCCCCATAATTTTTATTTTGAAAAAAGAAAAAAATTGATGGCTAAAAATCAAAGAAATCAACAAGAATCGAAATTTCTGAGAGTGAGACAAAATGACCTTCGTCACTTTCATATCCAAAAAAGGTTTTTTGATTTTGACGCTTTGATTTCTGAAAGCAAAATGGAAAAAATTATTCAATTGAGTCCTCCAAATCTTAGAGAAAAACATTTCAATTTTGCTTTCTTCTTCTCAAGCCTGGAAATCATAAATCCAATCCTCTTTGTTTCTTTGAGAAAGGAAGATAAAATAAGAAGGGTCGTATTCTGAGTTTGAGTTTTGATGACTTCCAGAATAATCCTTGTTCTTTGACAAGTTCTTGCCCAAGGCTCTCAAAGGCCTAGCCTATCAAATGAGATAGGATTAGATTTGTACTTTGGATATTTGAATTTTAATCAGATCTTCAGAGACAAAGTATCATTGTCTATGATAATACAACATATTTCGAATGAAGATAAATATATTATTCATCATTCAAAAGAAGCCTTTTCATAAAGTCTTGGGAGTTGGGAAGATTTTAGGAAGTTTTTGATTCGAGAAAATTTTTTGGATTTTTTTACCCATCAGAATTTTTTTGCTCCAGGCAAAAATACGGAAAATATGGAAATTAAGAGATCCCAGAAAAATATGGACAATGCTGAACCCTATTTCATCCACTTTTGAATAAAGAATATTCAGCCTTTTAGAAAGTTGAATCGGGCTGGGAGGATTGATTTGAAAAACTTCCTTCACCAAAAACTGTTATCTTGAAAGCAGAAAGAAATGTTTGCAGAATAAAAAGATGAATTCAAGATCAAAATTCAAAAACGATCAAGTCAAGACAGGACGGTCACAAAAAAAAGAATTGTTTCATTGACTTCCCAAAAAGGTTTGCTCATTAAATCTTTCCAACAGTGACTGACATAATTATAATTCGAAAAGTTCAAAAGAGCTTCAAATTTCTTGACAAAGATTTTCGAAAAAAAGGAAAAAAATTTGATCAAGAAAGGTTGTCTCTGAAAATTTTCAAGTTTTTGTCAGTCTTAAAATGAGATGTTATCCTCTCCATGACTTTCTTTTCTTCTTTCAAAAATATTTGAAATCCAAGTCAAAGCAGTGTAGTTTCAAGGATGTTCACACAGACTCATTTCTTTTTCCATCAATCTCAAGGGCCGAGAAGAGAATGTTTTCAAATGATTTTTTTGTTATAATGTTTTTTCATATAAATAATAGATAAAAAAGGTCACTACACATTAATCAATAAATAAATCGAATTATTTAATTATATCCTCCTTGGTTGCCGAACAATTGAGTGATACGATCATTGTTAGGGTTGACTTCACCGAGCCAGTCAGGGTGCTCAGCCATCAAGGTGTTCCACAAGTAATCACCTAAGTGAGCATGGAATTTCTGACTAGGATGGAAACCATCGACAGCCATGAGCAATTCACTAGGGTCGATACCTTCCTTGACGAATTGATCCCAGATTTGGGCAACAGGGAAATCATAGTAAACAAAGTCAAAGTTCTTGGCTTTGTAACTGGTCATGACTTCTCTCCAGACTTGGTTCAATTCATTAGCTCTTTGGGTGGTCAATTGTCTAATAGTTTCATTAGTATTTAACCAACCCCAGCAGAAAGTGGCTCCGATACAGTTTTGGAAGTCGTACAATTGGGGATAAGTGACACCAGAAGGGTGGGTCCTGTTCTTGACTCCTTCGTAGATCAAGCTTCCGTTAACGACACCGAGGGCAACGAGATGGGATCCAGCAGGAACAACCTTGTCCAAATTGTCCAAGATTTCAATAATATTTTTTCTGAAATTTTCAGGTGTGGTCATGCTCTCAAAGCCAGGATGATTGTTGCAAACGTCGTTACCGACAAGTTCCAAGAACATCAACAAGGGGTGATCTTGAACTTGGATTCTGGAGACCTTCATCATGTTCTTCAAAGAGTTACCTGAGCTGCCACCATTAACAGCAACGTTTTGGTAATCTCTAAAGTTGCACTTATTTCTTTGGTACAAATGCTTGTAGACACTGTTGACAGGTCCAGTGTAACCAACCTCAGCGAAACCAGTGAAGCCACTCATGTGAGGAAGATCAGCTTCCATCAAGATGTTGCTCAAAACATTCTTGAAAGTGTCTTGGCTCCATTGAGTACCATCGATCCAAGCGGTGGGAACTTCAGCATGAGCTCCGGCAGAGTCGCCAAGGACAACAACACCATATTGTTTAGTGTTACCGCAGAGGGATTCTTTGTAGGATTTGCCGGTGGCGGGGTCCTTGCCAGAGATACCATTGCAGTTGTAATCAATGAATTTACCAGGATAAGGGTCAGTTTTTCTTCCAGGGTAGATTTTGGCGTCGTTATCATTGCAATCCTTTCCTCTCCAGTTGGATCCTCTGAGTTCAGCAGTGAGAGAACTGAAACTGTCGCCATCGATATCAATAGGAGGGATGTGGTTGCTGGCAAATTGATCGGTGAGGTATTTGAGCCAATCCTTGGGGTTATTTCCACCACGCTTCTGGAGGACACTAATCCAGTTGAGGATGTTGATAAGATCATCACTGTTGAACCTTCCAGAGAACATGTGGGAAACCATAGCATCCTTACTGTCGAAAATGCCGTCAAAAGTGGTTGAAGGGCCGTTAGAACCGGGCATTTGGAAGTTACCAGTGGTATACTTAGCCCAGTCCTTAGAGACAGTGACGCTAGGGACTTGGTCAGTGCGGTAGAGACTGCATTCAGCCTTATTGCACAAACCAAGATCCTTGCAGACTTGATCAGGATTGGGGTTTTGGATCATGGAATGGATGATGCCTGGGCCATAAGCCTTCATGAGTCCATCACAAACTGGCTTGACTTCGTTAGGGAGCATGGTACAGAAACCAGTCATAACGAAATCATCGATATTGACGCTGTGGAGATTGGCATAACGCATAGCAGCTCCGACGAAAACGACACACAATTCACAGTTTTTACCTGTTGGTTCAGAGGGCTTGATGTTGAAGATACCTTGAGCACGAGCGTCAATGAGACCTTTAGTCAGGGCAGAGACAATAGAGGAAACAACTCCTGGGCCAGAGTTCGTTGCTGACAATGCTGGGGAGCATGCCAAGCAGAGGACAAGAAGTGCGAAAACTGAAAGCTTTTGCATCTTTGAGATAAATCTAATTTTATTTTCGAGTCAAAACTCTTGAGTTTTTATATCACTATTTCCATAAAAATTCAGCCTCTAAAATCTCTCTATTTTTTCGCAGATTTAAAAGTAACTTTTGAAAGAAAATATCCCTTTCTTTAGGAGGATATTAGGAAAGAATCGTGTGTTTTTGATGGTATTTGAGAAAGATTACATGATCAAACTGACGCTTTTCATGAACTTCTTCTGACATACAGGAAAAAACATGTATTTAGGGATGCCACTTTTATTGACAGATATTGATTAAAAGCAGGTAAGTAGAAGAAATATTTTTAACTACCTTGAGAAAGAGCGCTTGGGGAAAAGAAACAGACAAATCATTTTGAGCTTTCCTTCCTGACGAGTAAGATATCCTGATGAAAAAAGAATCACATTTTCTAAAGCCATAAATAAGAATGACAGGGAAAATTTTAATTGGACTGAATTGAACGATTGAATGATTAAGGCGCGCAATATACAGTACAATACAAATCTCAATATTAAAATGATTTATCAAATAAGTCGACACCTGTAATTGAATTTACTTATCAGGGAATATTTTATTGTGTTTACTTACCTGAATTAAAAAATTTTTTAAATCATGCATCCATTCAGGTTTGTTTTCTCAAATTAGAGGTTTAATTTTTGGCTCTCAAGAAAACTCTTACCATTCAAAATTCGCATCTCTTCTATCATACCTTAAGAAGTGTTTCGTATCCTCGAACAAGATGGTCAAAATTTTCCCCGGATAATCAATCAGTCAAAACTATTTCCTAAAGCTAAAGTAAATTTTATGAGAGAAAAACTAAAAGATTCAAACTAATTAAATTTTTAGAAAGTATTTTGAAATTTTTATACAGAATCAGACAAGTATTTGATTGAATAAAATTTTTCTTAATTTTCTTTTTTTGAGACTCTTATATTCATTAAATTCAACTACTCCTAGAAATATGTATTTATTTACAGATTTCAAGATTAATTGATTTTGAGCAACTTCTTGACTTCATCAACTGACATTGTTTCAGCAAGGACCAATTCCTTGGCCAAATTCTTCAAGTTGCTCTCATTTGATTTCAAAAGTCCTTTAACTCTGACGAGTGATTCCTATATAATTAATAAAATCATTTATTTATCAAATCCTTACTTGCAAGATTTTTTGGACTTCTTGATCAACAAGGTAATTGTATTTTTCACTTGTAACATCTTTTCTGGCAGAAATCAAGGCAACGTTTTCTTTGAAGCCATAATATCTAACAAAGGCATAGGCGAGTTCAGTTGCCTTTTGAAGATCACTACTCCAGCCAGTTGTATAATCTTCAGGCCCCAAAAGAAGTTCTTCAGCAGCTCTTCCTCCCATTGCAACATCAATAGATGCTAAAATCTCCTTCTTAGATTGACTCAATTGCTCTTTATTTGGGATCATTGCAGTCTACAGAGGATTAAGAAAGGAGGCTCCAAAATATTACAAATCCGAGAGCGCCGCCTCTAGGTAAGATGGTGACTTTATGGAGAGGAGTTGCACCTTCAGTTAATAATGAAGTTAAAGCATGTCCACCTTCATGGTAAGCAGTGACAAGCTTATCCTTATCACTGACAAACATCTTTTTTCTTCCTATTCCCATAGTAATTCTATCATGAGCATACTCAAAATCTTCGGCATTGGCATCTTTTCTGTCTAATTTTGAAATGTTAGGATAATATTTAATCTCATTTTCAACTATTTTTGACAGCATTTAAAATAGCAATATTAACCATGTTTTGGATATCTGCTCCTGAGAAACCAATTGTTCTTCTTGCCAAAATTGATGCATTCACATTTTCTATAAATCATAAGTTTAAAATACGCCTCTTCTCAAGTCAACTGTCAATTTTGATTTTTTGAAGGTAATAGTTGAACACTTCTTCTCTTCCTTTCACATCAGGAAGTGGGACATTAATAATCTTGTCAAATCTTCCTGGTCTTTTAACGGCAGGATCAATCGATTCTGGGAAGTTGGTTGCTCCAATAACAATCACATTATCAGTTTGTTTAAAACTAATACAAGATTATTCAATCTTCAACTCGAAAGGTTACCCATCCATTTCAGCAAGGATTTGATTGATTGTATCTCTTGTGTATGAAGGATCTGCTGCTCTACGAGTTCCAGCGACTGAATCGATTTCATCGATGAAAATAATTGCTGGAGCCTTCTGACGAGCCTTTTTAAACAATTCTCTGACTCTTCTTGCACCCATTCCGACAAATAATTCATCAAATTCAGAACCAGCTTTGTAGAAGAATGTACACTGAGCTTCACCAGCAAGGGCTCTTGCAAGCAAAGTTTTACCTGTACCTGGAGGGCCGACAAGCAAAATACCCTTTGGAATTTTTGCTCCTGCCTCAGTGTACTTTTTGGGATTTTTCAAATAATCAGTCAATTCAATCAGCTCATCTTTAAATTCATCAATACCCAAAACATCTGAAAATCTAGTCTTGATATTTGTTTCTCCTTCGTTATCCACAAACTTCGTAAAGATATTTCCAAACAGCCCGTTGCCACCTCCGCCTTTTGTTTCATCTTCTTCTGTTATCTTCTTTACCCTAAGTGGTTTTAGTATTTGTCTCATATCATAATATTTACTGTTTATCGATTTGTGGGCTGGAGAATAACATGGTAAGGATAAAAATGTAAATGGCGGTTCTGACAAGCAAATATCTGAATTTGATCTTTTCTTTCTCATGCTCTCTTCTTGCTATTGGAGATAATTGATATCGATGTTACTGAAAATATTTCTCTTTACATAACAAGGAAACCTGTTCTTCATTCAGTTTTTGAAGATTATTTTGAGCATAATGGAATTGTTCCAAAGTTTTTTGATGATATATCTCATTTGCTGGAATCGTGTTAAACTGCACTAGTGAATATCTTAGAGCTCTATATACTCAGCAAAATCACTGTACTTTTGTATTTTTCATATAAATCTGTGACAAGATCGAAATTTCTTTGTCTATTCAATTCCTTTTTTCATCATGAGTATTCTTTCTCAAAATGATTTCATTACTCTGAGATAATAATATGCTCTTTTCGGATCGGTAGTTTCTTCATAGAAAGCTTTTTGGTAGGATTGCAATTTTTTGTTGTCCATATACCTTTTGATGGTATTTAATTTATTTGAGTCATATTTGAAAAGAGTATTGAGAGAAATATTGTTGGCTGGTGGAATGATGCTAGTCGGTTGAATTGGCTGATTTGCGTCAGCAGAAACATTCATTTGTTTCTTAAACAAGAAGGGTCCTAATATAAATTTGACCTCGATAGTCACAAAAAGTTGCTTACTTCTGTTGTGAAAGTGAAGGAGAACAGAACCCTGTTGAGAAAAAACAGCATTCCTGGCTCCAAAGAATGCAGTTGAAGCCTAATGAAAGGGTTTGGAAAGCAGGCAAAAAGAAAAAACTTACGAGTTTTCTCGAAAGCATTAGAAAAAGACAAATTTATCAATTTATTTATTAATCAAATCAAGTCTGAAGGAAAAATCATTCCCCTGCTTGCTTAATGGAAACAAGGCCCGATTCATATTCTGATATTAAACTTTTCAAAAAAGAATTTTGGGAAAACTATTTTATATATATATATATATACATCACGCTTTATGCTTTATTCTCAAATGAATTTATGGAATAAAAACTTTTCAATATTCTTCTACAGACTTCTTACGAACTTATTTCTCATTATTTCTAATGTTTGCGAAGCTGAGAATATCCCAGTTTCTTCCTTTTGTTTCTTGAGACTTGAGATAATTTGCTCTTTCGACTGAGTGAGAAATTTCATGTTGACCGAAAAGCCTATCAGTTGTATTTCTCCATTTATTTGTGTGCGCCATGTCGATGCTTTTCTTGGCATTCCTACTGACAATTGGATTCAAGGGCTCGGTTGTTTTGATATCAAAATTTCTATTATAAAACTCAACAAGCGAGTTTGTTTTTGTCAAGTTTTTCAATTGATCAAGTCTTCTTGCTTCAATATTCTTTACATTTTGCTTCATCTCTGCTATCACTTTATGTTCTTCTTTATACATTAAAGTCTCATCATTTGTTGGATTATCAAGCCCGAGAATTCCGCTCTTGAACCCATTTTTATACACTCTGTATTTCTTTGACATCTCCTTCTTCTTCTCCTTCCATTTCAACATCTCAATTTGATTTTGCTTAATTTCCTGAAGTTGGACTCTCCTTTCTTGAGGACTCACCAAAGAGGTTCCTTGGATCGAGAATTCCAACTTGCTTGGATCAAAAGTCTTGTCAAAACCGCCGTACTCCTTTGTATAGTATTGTTCCAATCTTGGTTGATCAGTTTTGCTATTTGTAACAAGATTATTAGTGTTATTCCTTGCTTCTTTGATGGTAAAGTCCTTTGAGAAATTTATCAAATAGGCCTTTTCTCTATCTGCAGTCCATCTTGGTCCTGACTTGAAGTAGTGGCTTGCTTGGCTCTTTAAAGTTCCCTGAAGGGAAGTCTTCTTGAGAGAACCGCCACTCATCGTGGTTGTAAGCTCTTTTGCCAGTGTATTTTGCTTCGAAGCTGCTGAAGTTGTTGTCATTGATCCGTATTTTGGATTGGTGATGAACTTATCAAGATGTTTGGCATCCCAGGTTATTCCTGTAGGTTTATGGTTTGGAATAAATTTATAATCTTCATGTGTTCCAGATGGTGTGATACTGCCAGCGCTGACAAGAGTACGATAGAGCTCTGTTGATCTGTATTTTTCTTGAGGAGTGTACATTGTTGTGAGAAGAAGTTGAATTTATGATGAAATTGACAAAATCAGAGTTACTTTTCCTTTTCTTATAAATTAAAATAGGAGTTTTATATTAACTTTTTGTTTCAAGATAACTACGCAGACTTTCAATCAGGATGAAATAGAAAATCAAATAAATCCTAAAGATTATTTTGATGGTTTCATATTTGTCGGGGAAAATAAAACTATTGTGAAAACCTTAACACAAAAATTCTAGAGAGAAAATTGAGATCAGTTCTTCTAGTTTAAAATATTATTTTGATATAGAATTCAGGGATTTTCTTGACTTCCTGTTCATCTTAAGAATTTTCTGGATCATGTTTTTTCTGAAACAGAGAAGAATTTTATTTTAATAAAAACGCCTTTTTTTCAATAGTTTTACAACTTCAGATTGACTCTCTCAAGTTAATGTCTATTATTATCCATATCAATCCTTCTTCTCATGAAATCAGAGATTTCAAAAAATTCTCTTGAAAAAATTTCCATTCAATGGGGATGAATCAAAATTCCAATGAAAAAAAATTTCACATCATCTTTTTCTCATCTAAAATTCTTCTTTTTCAAAAATCAATCTTGAAAAATTTTCTTTAAATTCAATTAAACTGTTATTGTCATTCTCCCTCATTGATGCAATTTTTTTGAATCACATTAGGTTGTCCTAAACTTGCTAAAGAACTCAAAATAACTGTCTGCTGTTTTCTTTGAAAATTCTAAAAAAGATTTTTCGGACTTTTTTTTGTCAGTGGATTTTTTGTTGTTTTTCTGTTGCAAGGCTTCTTTCAAAGATGAAAAATTTTGATGAGGTGATTTTAGTAGATAGAAGCATATTTCGAAGGATGGATACCTCAGAATCAGAAGAAAAATCAAATTCTAACCCCTCCTATTCTTATCTCCCTCATTATTTTTGAATCCCTTCTCTCTCTTTTTTCTCAAGAAGAAGATGAAGCTTCTGTTTTGTAATCTTTATAAAATAATCTATTTGACTGATGACTGACGTGTCATAGGGTTAACCGAAAATCAACGGGAAAGATTTAATTAAAAATACCATTTTTAGTGATTCGGATTCTGATACGATACAGTATTAATTCTTTGTGTTCGCCTCTAGAGTCTTACAGGGAAAAAATCATAAATATTAACAGACGAGTGTACTTAATATATATACACGCAAGAGATTGCAATAATTAATATTTTTTAACAATCTTCAATATTTACACCGCCGAAAAATGCAAGGAAGATCCTCTTCATTAAACTTGGTTCCTGCCAATCTCCCTTCTAATGAGCTTGGTTACACCAATTATGTCTATGTTTCTACCTCAAACTACTCAACTTTGGTCCAAGCCAACCAAATGAAGAAGCCTGTCTATGTTTCCATCAAGGGATACATCTTTATTGTCGAAGGTGATAAGAGAGTCGAAGAATCTCAAATTGCTCTTGGTAGATTCCCAAGAACCTACATGAAACTCTCTTTTACCGACAACGTCACCGTTTCTCTTTACAGACCCGAAGCTGAAATTATTTTGGGCCGTTTGCTCGTTGAAGTTGTCTTGGGTAAATCTTTCACCAGCAAGAGACTAGAAATTGAAGATACTGCCTTGGAAAAATCTCTCAGACAAGCCTTCAAAGGTCAATTCTTGACTGCTGGACAAAGTGTCTTGATTGATTATGGAAACAATATTTTGATCTTGAATATTCTTGAAAGCTCCAAGATCGATGTTAATGAAGGCAAGCCCGTCAATGAACAGACTCCAGGTCTCTTCTTCGAAGAAACCTCTATTGAGTTCAAGTGTCAACCTAATGACCAGTTCACTCTTAGAAGTGCTTCTGGAACTGTCACCCAAAGCTTGTTCAAAGAAGATTTCGACTTCAAGAACCTCGGAGTCGGTGGTTTAGACAAAGAAATCTCTGATATCTTTAGAAAAGCCTTTTTGAAAAGAAGATTCGCTCCTTCTGTCCTTCGTAAATTCGGATCTTCACACGCCAAGGGTCTTTTGCTCTATGGACCTCCTGGTACCGGTAAAACTTTGATCGCCAGACAATTGGCCATGGCACTCAAGTCCAAGGAGCCAAAGATTGTTAACGGTCCCGAACTCTTTGATAAATTCGTCGGAGAAACTGAAAGGAAAATTCGAGAACTTTTCTCTGAAGCTGTTGCTGACCAAAAGAAGCTTGGAGATGACAGTCCTTTGCATATTATTGTTTTCGACGAATTCGATGCACTCGTCAAAAAGAGAGGTACTGTCAACAACGCTGGTGTCACCGACTCTGCTGTTAACATGCTTTTGAGTATGATTGATGGTGTCAATGCCCTCAATAATATTTTGGTTATCGGTATGACCAACAGAAAAGACATGATTGATCCTGCTATCCTCAGACCAGGAAGATTCGGTATTCACGTTGAGGTCTCTCTTCCTGATGAAAAGGGTCGTGTCCAAATTCTCCAAATTCACACCAAGGAAATGACCAAAAATAACTTGCTTGGACCTGATGTTAACCTTGAAAAAATCGCAAAGATCACCAAGAATTACACAGGTGCTGAACTCAAGGAAGTCGTCGAAACAGCAACAACCCACGCCTTCGCAAGAGCCACCAACATGACCGACTTCTCCAAGCAAGTGTCTATAAATGATGACTGCAAGCTCGAACACAACGATTTTATGTTGGCTGTCGATGAAGTCAAGCCACAATTCGGTGTTGATACTGATAAGCTCGAGGCTTTGCTCAGAAACAAGATCATTGATTGTGGTCCAAGATTCAAGAAGAACCAAGATTTGTTGGTCAATATGATTAACCAAATCAAGTTTGGTAAATCTTCTCAACTCTTGTCAGTCTTGATTGAAGGTGATAATGGTACAGGAAAGTCTGCCTTGGCTGCTTGGGCTGCCCTTGAATCCGACTTTTCTTTTGTCAAGCTTGTCAGTGCTGAAAGTTTCGTTGGATATCACGAAACCGGAAAGATTGATGCCATCGTTAGTATCTTTAACGATGCCTACAGATCACAACAATCCCTTATTATTTTGGATGATATCGAAAGAATCATGGAATACGTCAATATTGGACCTAGATTCTCCAATGCAATTCTCCAGGCATTGATGGTCCTCATCAAGAAGGTTCCCACCAAGCCTGAACACAGATTATTGATCATTGGTACAACAAGTCAAAAGACTGTCCTCAAAGAACTTGAAATTTACCAAGCCTTCAATGTTGCCGTCCACATGCCAACTTTAACAAGAGACGAAGTTTTAGCCGTCTTGAAACACTACCAGGGTAACGCTAAAGAAAAGGAAATGATTGCTGATAGTATGCAATTCATGACCATGAAGAGATTACTCCTCTTGATTGATATGGCTTGCCAAGGTGAAGATGTCATCACTTATGATCGTTTCATGCAATGCTACGATGAATGTGGTAAAGATGAATTCTAAAAACTTTTTTCTGTGGTGTAAATTTAATGTGAATTATATAAATATATTCTTGGAATTGAACTATTCAAAAATTGAATTTTTTAGCAAAAAGTCATTTCTTTTGAGGCTTTTAGGATTCCCATGAAAGATAGATAATATTAAATATATCTCATAATATACATTTCTGATAACTTTAAATAATAATCTTGAACACGAGCGAGGAAAGATATACCAGTCTGTGGGATGTACAATATGCAAAAATCTTACAAAAGTTCATAATTTGTGATATCTCTAGAACAGAGGACACAAACTTTGTAAGTATTGAGCAACTCCTCAACGCAATTTTTGCAAGCAAAGATATGTCGGCAAGGTTCTGCTATAGTGCATCGGGTTCCTTCAAAACATATCAGGCAACAGAAATAATTTGGTAATTGAGGAGCTTCGTACTGATCTTCGTCATCAGAAGAACCTTCAGAGATACCACAACCTATTAACCCTTCTTCTTCCATCTTCTGGGCCAGTGCCCTGATTTCTCTGGCTGTTGGCATCCTTCTTTCTCGAGTACAGGAAGGTTCAAAATCCATCATATCAAGTGCAAAGTCAACTTTTGGAGTCACCTGACTCGAATCACTAATTCCCGACTCATCATCATTGTTACTTTCGTTGACCTTCTCCAGAGCTGTGTTTTCTTCAGTCAACAGTCGACCATCAGTTATTGATGGAACCTTTGAAGTATGCTGAGATACATTTCTGTTGGAACTTGTAAAAGTGGTATCATTACATTCTGTCTCGAGGTTTTCGGTGTCAACTCTTGCTTCTTTGACTTTTTGAAGGAGGTCTCTTGCGGTGCTCATTGTTTCTGTTTGCAATCTCTTTGGCTCCTGATCTTTTGCAGGTAACACTTCACTTAGACTTTTTCTTTTCTTACAAAAGCACACGATTGCGACGCTCAGAATGACGAGAGCACATGATCCACCCACAGCACCTGTAATCAAAGCAATCTTTGTCTTTTCTGAATTCTCTTTTTGTAGGGTATTTTCAGGGCCTTGGACTCTTTCTTGAGTGACTATAATTTGATAATCCACTTCTTGGATTGGAGAAGATATAAAGAAGTCATTGTCGCTCACAATTGAAGCTTGTTTGTTTTCGTAATCCAAATCAACCTGAAAAGCTTCTGGCTGAGTAAAGTTGAAAAACCTCTGAGCCTCATATTGTCCATTCATGATTGTTGAAACCTGATAGAGAAAAGCTGACTCCGTCGCGTTTTGAGCCTGGAACTCGAAGTTTATGGTTTCATTCTCTCCTTTGAGATGAATCTCTATCCTTTGAGTAACTCCAGGAGTCAACAAAAGATCACTTGTGTACTCTTGGAGAAGTGGAGATATTATTGGAGCCCCTTCTTCCCTTCCAACAGTCGTTTGAGGTGGGGCAGTCCTTTGAGCACTACTCAAGCAGAGAATGAGAGAGAAAATGATAAACAAGGCTTTTGGAAGCATTACTGGAATTTTAAAAGTTAACTGTGGCATGCTTTCTCGTTTTCAATTTTTTGGACTGGTTTTCATATTGGATAAATTTATCTTTTATCAAAGAGAAAAAACCCTCAGTCATGGATTAAAATTTTCATCAGCCCGGCAAAACGAATTCCAAGGGGCCAATTTTTGTCTCTTTTTCAAATCAAACATGGATCCTTTACTCTTAAAAAGGATATCTTGTGTTGTTGTCGTTGCTTGGAATCTCGTATGATGCCAAGCAGCTTTGGGAAAGTTTCCGTTTGATAAATCTTTGAAGAAGTTTCTTCTTTTTGAAAACTTTATTCCTTTATTGAAACTAAATCTTCAATTTTCACTTCTTGATTGAAGACAGAATAAATGATTTAGAAGATAATTTTAACTTGGTCTCTTGTTTTAGCGGCAGTTGAAAGTGAAAAAAATAATAAAAATGACCAAGTAATTTTAGACTCAATCATCTATCAAAGAAATAATCAGATGTGTAGTCTGGACCTTTCTGAGGAGAAATTCTAAACATTTTTCGATTTTTTTTTAGGCTTAGCCATCATCAATTTCTTTTATCTTGACTTGGAAATTGAATAAAAATAAGATTCATCGGGTTTATGAAAATTCTAGAATTTTTTTTGAAAACTCAAATGACTTCTCCAATTTCTTTGCCATCAAAAAATTTTAATTCCATGCAAATTCAAATGAAATCTTCGAGATTTTATTCCACCTATTTATCCCATTTCATTCCCCAAAAAAAATTGAACTGTCACTTTTTACTACCAAAAAATTTTCCCATAAAAGAATACAGAAATTCAACCTTGACAAACAAAATTAATCGCTTTTGAATGTTGCTTGTAAAGAAAAAACGCGAAATTTCAGGTTTAATTTAAAAAAGAAATTGTGCTTTTCTTTTCTTTTGCAAGTTTGATTCGGACAACTCCATGCGTTTAGAAAAACTAAAGAAAACTTTTTTTTATTTTTGATAAACCTCCTCACAGCAAGCACCAAGATTAGGACCTATTTCATTCTATGAATTTAAATAGAAGGCTAGGCTAGAGTTGAAAAAATTTTCTCAGAATCTATTCAAAAAGACGTTTGTTCAAATGAATTGCTCCTCCTATTTTGCAAATCATTTCTTTTTCTATCTCGCAAAATGTTCTTTGGCTGTCTCATTCAAGAGAGCTTACATATTCAACACCATTTTGCTCATCCAAGACAAAGCCCCAAGTTATCGAAGTTAGAGAGAAGAAGAAAAAGGATCAATTGATGAATCAATATCGACTGACCGTTTTGAAAAGTATTTATTAAACTCAACAACAGCAACGGAGGTCTGAAATATTGAAAATTGAGGGTTTAAATTTTTGACTGAATTCGAGTTGAATTAGGAGTTAAATTTTAATTTTCATTAATTTCTGCCTCAAAACACAAAAACTTCCAAAAAGGCTTTATAAACCCAAATTTTCAACATCCTCAAGATTTGTTGATCTCTGGCTCAAAGAGCTCGTCTCCAAATTCTTAAAAAAATAGACTTGGGATTTTTGGGACACATAAAATCTGATAAAAGTCATTTACGTAAATGGGATTAAACCTTGGATCAATCAATAATTTCCCGTTTCTTTGGGTTTTTGTTGGGAGTAAATAATAGTCATATCGAGAAACTTTTTACTCTGATAGTTATATCAAATGGAGCAATTAAATATATCAATCCTGAAATCTTTCTTTTTAAAAATACCAAGAACCTCCGTTGAAGATGAGAAATTAATCAATTTTGACTTGTCTTATTGGCATATAATTTATTTCTTCTACTATTTTAAAATTTCATTATTTTTAGTAATGTTTTGACACTGAAATGATTTCAAAATTAAAGTTTTCTCAAACCATCAGATATATCGCATTTTGTTCAAGCAAGATGCTCCATGAATTGGCAATCGCCAAGCCTGATCTTCAGAAAAATTAAAAAAAGGCATTCTTCAAAAATTAGTTTTAGCAGCACAAACTCGAAACTCTTGTTGAGATTCTCAATTAGTCTTCGTTTAACAGCGGAGAAAACGAAATCATTCCCGATATCCTCGGAATCTCTGAAAAATTTCTTTTGAGATTTTCCAAAGTCCATGAATTAAGCTTCCTTAAAAAACTCACAATAAAATATTGATTGAGCTCATAAACTAAAGTTGTATTATGGGTTGTCCTCTTTCTCAAAATCAGAAGATTACTGTAGCCCATTACCCCCAGACCAAGGAGAGAAAACGCAAAAAGACTGGCTCGAGCATTGCCTTTGGTACTCAGATATCGACCCAGCCAATTCAAGAGCAACATTTGCATTCTGAATGGAGAGATGCCAATGACCCGCGCTCTCTTGCCAACGTTTCACCCATGTTATATAACCCAAGTGTTAGCTCTCCGACTTTCTTGGATAAAGACTTTAAAGATCGAGAAGAAGTGAATATCAGGAAGATGACAAGGGAGGAAAGTTTTCGAGAATTTTCCTTCAAGGCTCCATCAGACTCGATGACGAGCGTTGATATGAGAGATGTGACTTTCTACAGGCAGCCGAGCGGCCAACTGAAAGGAGATAACCGCAGTGTCTTGAAATTAGACGGAAGTGTTTTGCAAATTCGACCTTCAGGATTTCTAATCAACAAGGCAGAAAGCAAGCTCAAGAGATTTGACTCGCTCAGGGAGAAAAAACAGACATTGGGAAGTGAATATAAAATCAAGATCGAAACCGTTGCCAAAAGCGCTGAAAATCTTGAAAATATTCCTTCATCCAGGTCTAGCATCAGAAATGATAGTCCGACTGAGATGAGAATCTCCCAAGAAGAAAGAGATAAGGTCAAAAACACTGCATTCTCGGGTAATACAAATCTGGCCAAACATTTATTGGTCGTTCCTGAAGAAAGTCGAATTGATGAGAGCATCAGAGAAGAACCCTCGAAACAACAAGGACGAAAAAGCATTCTCAGCGATATTGATTTTCTGCCGACTTTAGAAAACATAAAAAGGAGGGGGTCAGAACTAGATGTCAAAAATATATGGATCATCCCAGAAGTTAGAAAGAATAACAGCCCCACCCTCCAATTCAGCAACAATAATATAAACGAGGTCACTGAAAGTATTACAACAACAAATCAAAATATTCAGAATAATAGCTTGAAAAACGCAGGGTCTAATGGAAATACGAGCATTATAGTTTCAAAGGAACCTGCCTCTTCAAATCCCTTTGAGGAATATAGAATCAACATTACCAACGCGAGTTCAGATGAATGTGAGAGCTACACCTACCGGTGGGAGCCTTCTCCAAAAAACTCAAATTATTCCAAGTCTATGCCGAATCATCGCAAAGTTTCATCAGAAAACTTTGGCTCCAAAAGGTTTGACCAACTTGATGAGCCTGTTAAGTCCAGACAAGACTCATTTAGAGATCAACTTGCAAAGAAAAATGGCCGTCATGATTCTGACCTCAAACACGCAAGCCACACCAAGAAGAATGAAACGCAGGATTCCAAGAATAGCAGTAATTATCTCCAACAAGCCGTCCCAACCAAATCAAATTCCGTCCGACACATTCAAAATCAGCTCTTGGCAGCGGGAAGTGGTGAAGCCAAACAAATCCCAGACGAGGTCACTCCTCGTGAAACCTCTGTTGAAATTTCTAAAAATACGTCTTCCAAAAGCAACAGAAATCTTCTTGACCCAAATCCAAATTCTCCCCACAAAGAAGAAGTCAATAACTCTACAACAACGATGGCAATCTCATTTGTTAGCCTTGAAAAACTGAAACCAAAAGCTCAAAAGAAATTTAATTCCAATTTGCTCGATTTACTCGCTCCAAAGAATAAAACTCCTACCAATACGTCTCTGAAAGCTCTTTCAAAGGTTCCTTCCAAAGTTGGAACTGACTATTTTGAAGAAGTCTCCAATTTATCAATCCGAACACCTCAAAGAAGCCCACCAACCACAAATATTCGTGGCAAACAATCGGATGAAATACTTTACAAGTTTACAGAGGAGAATGCTAACGGTGGCAGTGGTCAGGATGCAATAAATATGGAAGAATGGGGAGCAACCTTGGTTTCTAAGCTGCAAGGCTTGAATAATATAGACTTTATGAGAGAAACAGATACGATATCCCCAATTGCAAGCTCTCTCCAACAATTCCATGATACTCATGGCATTCCCAACAAGAGACCCGAAATGCACTTAAATTTCCATAAATCATTCCTCGATGTCTCTCAGTATACCGAAGACCCTACCATCTATGACATGGAGGATGATATTTCCAACTTTGATATGGACAACTACACTTTTTATGAAAATATTAGGGAGGTCGAAATTGACGATAATCAAGGCATAAACGTTTATGAAGGCACTGGGTACTTGCGTCCTCAGCCTCCTTCAAATCATCAGTCAATCAAAATGTCAAGATTTGGAAGCAGAAGAGGAACTCTTTCCAAGTCCAAGAGCGTCAATTACGATGAATTGATGTCCACCTCAATCAAAAACTCCCCAGTCCTTCAAACTCGCACAATCGATCAATCTGGAGAGAGCCAAAAACTCCTTCGAAAATACTCAAAGCCATCCACCAGCAGTAACTTGGCTTCAGCAGGAAGTGGAGTGTCTCCTCTCAGCGCCAATTCAACCTCAGAGACCAGCCCATCAAACCATTTCCCAACTCAGCTGCGAAAACGGCTCTTTAAACAAGGAAGACAAAGTAAAAGCCAGGTCATTGCGAGGGATGTTGACAAGAGCTTAGAAGAGGAAAGGCAAAATAGGCTGAATCAATATGTATTAAAGGAGGATATCGGGAGAGGAATGCTTGGTGAGGTCAAGAAAGCCATCAATACTGATACACAGAATGGACGTGCGGTCAAAATCATCCTTAAATCAAATCTGAAACCTGAAGTAACAGGCAAGGCCGAGAATAATAACTGTTCTCAGCTTGAAATGGACCTTGCTCTTTTGAAAAAGATCGACCATCAAAATATTGTCAAGGTTTACGAGGTCATTAATGACCCAAAGGAAGATAAATTGTATTTTATCACAGAACTCGTCGGTAAAGGCATATCCACTTCACAAAGCTATTCAGCAAACCAACTTCGGGGCCTGCTAGAGGAAGTCAAGGAAGAAAATGAGGTCAGCACAGAGCGAACTCGATTGCGATCGATTCCAGACGAAAAAGCGAGAACGTATTTCAGAGATTTACTCAGTGCAATTGATTATTTACACAACACTGCAAATGTCATCCATGGAAACCTGAAACTTGAAAATCTGCTCATTTCAAGCATGGATACCTTGAAAATCTCGGATTACTATATCACTCACCTCATACAAAATCCAAACAATACAGTCCAAAACAATCATCATACAGAGTCTTTCTTGCCTCCGGAGTCCTGGCTTGAATCTTGCCTTGAAGATAAATCAGTGGACATTTGGGGGATTGGGTCTCTTTTATACTATTTCTTGTATGGAAAATGCCCCTTCACCGCAAATTCGGCCTTTGAGTTGAGAAGTAAAATGCTGGAATCCGAGGTTGAAATCCCAAATCTCGAATACGATCCCAGGATCGTCAAACTCATCAAAGCATGCCTTCAAAAAGATCCAAACAAAAGAATCACCCTCAGAGAAATTATGCGGAACCCTTGGGTCACAAAAGATGGCCAGGAGCCTTTATTTAGCAGTGAATATGAGAGACTGGAAATCACAGAGGAAGATGTTCAACAAGCACTCACTCAAAAAGCAGAAAGTTCCTTGTCTCCATCCAATAACAAAACCCCTCAATCACATAAAAGAAGTCGGTTCTCAATACAAGGCGCCTTTCCGCTCCATTCCGAGTTTGGCAAAAAGATCTCATAATAATCTGAAAAAGGTTATTCTCTTGTTGTAAAAAATGTCATATTTAAATCTCTAACAAAGATGATAAATAGATAGATTCGTAGATGGTTACCAGCTAACTGGTTTTGCTGACTGTTTTTTTTATCGGCAAGTCTTATTGTATACATGCATGTGTGCATATATGTATGTACTTTTCCAGTTATGAATCAGCCTTTTTTTCAAAAATTTTTCTGTGTTTGTTTTGTGCGTGTGTGTGTGAAATGAATTAATTGCATTTTATTTTTGATTGTCGTGATAATTTTACTCTTCAAAAATGGAAAAGAAGGAAAATGAGGTGTAGTTGAGGTGAGGTGATTCCCCGTAATGGATAATTTTCTCGAATCAAACAAACGACCTTTGATCTTTTGGCAATTTTTTCTTTTTCAAAAAAAAATTTCGATCACAAAAATATATAAAAATATATTTTATCCTCAAAACTCAAATTCTCAGAGAAAGAAATCCATTACCTAAACTTTTTTCTTTGTCAAAAATATATTTTATTGAAGCGTGCAGCAAAACTTTTAGAAATTTTACAAATCAACCTTTTTTCTTCTTTTCATGTCTAGAAAATGCGCAAAGAAGTAAGAAGATAATTTTTCCTGGAATGATTTGAGTTGAGAGAGAATGAAATTTTTCCTTTGAGGGGTTTGATGTCTTAATTGGCTGAGAACACAGGAGGAGATAATTAAAACTTGAAAAAAATTTATTCCAGAAAAAGAGGGGTTTGATTTGTTTGTGTACAACGCAGTTCCTTTTGCGCCATATTCTGCAAAGAAAGAAA
>Ga0182738_1002013_pt1 | contig 24604 bp, 28 predicted proteins | sample eDN5th30CBELigMG_FD_128876 | JGI IMG/M metagenome (GOLD analysis project Ga0182738, IMG submission 128876) | Enriched Miracle-Growth compost microbial communities from Emeryville, California, USA - eDNA 5th pass 30_C BE-Lig MG (version 2)... ...
GAAAATATCGTGCCAAAATATCTCCTGGCAATAATGCCGCCACATGTCCTAAATGCAAGGATCCATTTGCATATGGCCAAGCTCCCCCGATAAATATTGTCATCATTTATTCCTCCTTCATTCATCTCTCCATTTTGTTTTGCTTATCTGAATTTCGCTAACGCACACTCTTACTGCCTATCAAATCCCCCTATCATTTTAAAAACCATAAAAAAAACGCCCTAATCTAAAAAGATTAGGACGAGTTTACCCGTGGTACCACCTAGCTTTACAAATAATTTGCACTATTTGCCTCTAATCAGTACGTCTTTTAGAAAGAGATACTGCCGCTGTTGTAACGAGTGCCTGTCTCGTCGTAGTCTACTCACACATAGTTTTCGGTACGAAGCTCAAAGGTCATTTTCAATAAGGTTCATTTACTTCCTTTCCACCCTCGGAAGCTCTCTAAAAAAATTGCCTTATTTACTTTTCCTTATCTACGCCATCATTTTTATTAAGATTTATTGTAGATTTTTCTTCATTAATTGTCAATATCTTTCGAAAAGTCCTTCAACTACAAAAGAAAACTTCCATTATCATAGGGGCCTTTATCCCCTCAGAAAAGCTTAGTGAACATTCGGAATCTGATCTTCCTCCCATATTCCTAAATAAGGGGTGAGAGTCGTATAAAAGTTTCTTAAAGGAAATACTAGTATTCTTCGAAACACTCAAATGATAGCGCCTACATAAACATGCAGGTCATTCGGAACTAGGATTGTTTCCTCCTTACTGTACTTTTCAAAAAGAAATTCTAGTTCACCAACAAATTCCTCGTAAAAAAAGTCATCTTCTTTTGGTGCATAGGAAGCAGACAGATTTCTGCCTATAAAATGTTCTTTATCCATTTTTAATGGATTGGAGACAGCATAATGCTCATAGCCATGCGTGAAAAATTGATGTAAATCCAGTCGCTCAATATTAATTCCACCACTAAACCCCTGAAAATCAGGACAATATTTTTTCGATATTTTTGCCGTTTCCATATTTAAGCTACTCGTATGATCACGACTATTCCATATAAGCATGACAAGACCACTCTTCTTCAGAATACGTTCGCACTCTTTTTTAAAGGCAATTGCATCAAACCAATGATATGCTTGAGCAACCGTAATTAAATCCACACTCTTATCAGCAAGCGCTGTTTTTTCAGCTGAACCGTTTACACAGGTCACCTGTGTGAAATTTTCCATTCTTTCTTTTAGAATAGATCTCATATCGTCATTTGGCTCTATCGCTATAATATCTGTTCCAAAAGTAGCAACTAATTCTGTAAAAATCCCCGTACCAGCACCGATGTCAGCAATGACGAAATTATCTTTGGCACCAATATACTCTGTAAAAAGCTCAATAAAGAAACGTTTTGGATAACCTGGACGATAACGATCATATAATGTAGACTTCCCTGTAAATTTCGCTTCTGAATGCATATTATTCCCCCTATTCCACCCAATCTTTCCTTCTCCACCTATCTTTATCCTATAAGCACCATACTAAATAAATATTCCACAAAGAACATTACATTCCTTCTATATTTTTTTAAGAGAATGTCCCATAACTGTCTTTAAACAGTCAGGGACTAATTTCCAATTATCTTAAGCCTTTGCCACATAACTTGCAAGTGCTTTTTGCACGTCATATATGCTACTATCTTTTTTGAATTGTTTGGATATAGCTGGCAATTCTGCACCAGAAATCCAAATTTTTAATTCAGCATCTAAATCAAAGTGACCAGCAGTTTCGATACTAAACCGAGAGATGCTTTTATAAGGCACTGACAAATACTCGACTTTTTTCCCAGTTAAACCTTGTTTATCAACGAGAATTAATCGTAAATCAGTAAATACAATTAAGTCTCTAATTAATTTATATGCAATCTCTATCTGTTCATTTGATCCGATAATCTTTTCTAATTCCTTTTCTAATTCTTTCACATCTGTTGAACTTGCATTTCCCATTAAACCATTTAAAAAACCCATAAAAATCTACCTCCATTTTTTAATGTATATACGAATTAACAGCTATAAAAGTTTCCATATTTAACACTTTTCCATAAGATTGTAGTATTTATTGCGAAAAATACGAAACAACTTTATGGGATAAGCCATTGCTTTTTATTCTATTCTTATTTCCCTCCTTTTTTAATATACTTTGCAAAAAAAGTTCAAAATTGTTCTTGCATAACATTTACACCTGTAATAAAATTATTACATATGAAAAGTATAAATAACGGTGATCAATTACTCCTAGTACTAGAAGCATTGTCTAATCCGTATCGATTAAAAATTATTGCAATATTGCAAAAAGAACGAAAATACGTAAGTCTGTTAGCTCGAGAGCTTGGAATTAGTAGACCATTGTTATATTTACATCTTCAAAAATTAGAAAACGCAGAAATTGTTAAGGGACACCATGAAATTTCGAAAGATGGAAAAGCAATGAAATACTATGAATTGATTCCTTTTCATGTTCCTTTATCAGAAAAATTCATTACAGACTTGGCTAAAACCGTGTCGATAAAAAAAAGAAAGGAGTAGCATATTACATTTTAGGAGGTAACAAATGCAATTATTTAGTATGATCAATTTACTCATTTTTATTCTGCCTATAGTCTTGATCCTTGGGTTTCTATTCTATTTAGCTAGATATATGAAAAGAGCGGAAGCACGAGCAGATGAAAAGATTATTATAGAAAAAGAAAATATTGAAAATCAAAAAGAACAAATAAATGCTCTTAACAAAATCAAAGAAAGAATTGTCCACATTGAAAAAATCTTAGATGAGACAAATTAAAAGGAGAAATAATATGACTATAGCCATTATGGTTTTGCCAACTTTATTCCTTTATATTTTCATTCCTGTTTTACTTATATTTATCGTTGTTCGCTTTCTTAAACGGAAAGAGGCTAGAGCCATCGAAAGATTAAAGTTGGAAAGAAGCAGCCTATCTATTCATAAGCAGCAAATGACCATGATAAATGATCTAAATAACCATCTTAAATCCATTGAAAAAAAGCTAAAGGAAGTCGATTAATCAACTCCCTTTAGCTTTTTCCAATTATCACCATACATATCCAGTCTCTTTCGTAAAAAAATAGTAATACTATCTGAAGGGAATGGAGATTTTTATGAAAAAACAAATGAATTTATTTATTCTTACGTTATCTGTCTTACATATACTTATTTTTACTATTCAACCAATACCTGCATCTGCGATTAAAACACCTAATGTGGTTATGACAAAACAATATAAAAATATCGAAAATCTCAAATATCCTACGCTAATAAGCGCACCAAATAACAAAGCTCAAAATCAAGTAAACAAAATTCTTTTACAACATATCAAACATTCTTATAAGAGATATTTTAAATTGATGAAAGAAATGGAAAAAATGAAAACAGATCCAATTTGCAAAGAGTCACCATCTGTTTGTAAATTCGAATACATTACCAATTACAAGGTGAAATTCAACAGTAATAATAAACTTAGCATCATATTTAATGATTATCAATTTACTGGTGGTGCACATGGAAACACGGTTATTTCGTCATATAATTTTGATTTGAAATCAGGAAATCAATTGACATTAGATGACTTTCTCCCATCAGAGCGAGAATATGAAAAGGTAACAAATTATGCATTAGCATATATGAAAAAACATCCTGAAATATTTTATTCAGATTCTACTGAATTTGCAGACTTTAAAGTAACAAATGAAACGAATTTCTTTTTATCTGACAAAGGAATAGTCCTAATATTCCAGCAATACGAAGTAGGTCCATACGTTTCTGGCAATCCATCCATATTCATTCCTACTTCTGTATTTCAATAATTTGAGTAGTAAAAATGGGAAGAACTTTGGTGGCCATTATTACTTTTACAGTATTGACCAACTCTCAGCTCCTCCCATTATTTCTATTTATTTTTTCTTTGTTTTTCTATTTCCGCTTTTAATCTGCCTTCTGGTGCAAAATCCGCCTCCCAATTCGGTGGCTTAATAATCTTGCCATCCCCTTCTCTGAAGCGTGGTTTGCCATCTTCAAATAATTTTCCCATATTCGCTTCTTGCACTATCTGAAAGAGAGGAAATGGCTCAACACCAGCAATGACAAAACTTCCTTGATTGAAATATTCAACATCTGTTAGTGCATCCATCTGTGCTACTAATTTATCATCGACTGGTTTCTTTTGGGTAAGTATTTTATCAGCAGCTTTATCTAATCCTTGTAAAAACTGTTTATATAATACTTGGAATTTCTGTTCATTTCCTTCAGCCGTAGCATATAGAAATTCAACTAATTCTTCTCCTGTCCAAACCGCTCGATTAACAGCTGTTTTTTCATCAATAGCAGTAGGTTCTTTTGCCACTTCATGTCCAAATGCTTCATGAAAATTTTTCACCATATGATACATCTTATTATTATCCATTACTACTCCTTTTCAAAATAAACGTAAATGTAATTAGAAAACTTCCATTAAATATGAATTTTCCCTTTAGTCCTCTCGCTGAAATTTATTATACTTCTCCTATTCTAATATGGAAGAGTTTCAACACCTATCTTCCTCCATTTATGTAGTTATAGGCTCATCCCGTTCGGTATGGACTAAAGACTATTGTAACATTTTGATTTTCTTTTTGTAGTACTTTCCTTTTATTTTAGGAATATCAATGGAGTTAAAATAGGAAAAAAAGCCTTTCTAATCTTTCTTCCAATCTTTTATATAACACCACTGAAAGACTATTAAATCAAGCTTTTTCAAATAGTGTAAAATCATCAATTTACTACTGTTTAATAGCCTGTTATAATACTAGAGGGAAAGAGGTGTATAATCAATGGAGATATTTAGTATTCAAGAATTAGAAAAAGTAATACGTCATGTCGAAATTGAAGGACAAGGAGGAATTTTTCAAGAGGAAACTGGTAAGCAGCCAAAAGATTACCCGAAGGAATTCCTTGATCGTATCGTTAATTACATTACTGATATTCAACTAATAAAGAAAATCCAGAAATTAACGGATGATGAAGCATTACACTTATTTGTAAAATCTGTTTACGTAGTCTGTATTAAGGATTTACATAATTCGGACGATATTCAAGAAGAAGTTCTTGTACAAAAGGTTTTTTCTGATTATTTAAAAGAAACATCCATGGCATAATAAAAAATATAGCTAAATGATTTTGAAACATAACAAAGACTAGGATGCATCTCACCCTAGTCTATTATTTTTGCTCATTTTGTTTTTTGATTTTAAACGGTAAATATTACGATATATCATTTCTGTCGTATTTTTTTTGTATAAATTTTCATATTTTTTGTGTGCAGTTAAATTATCCTTCCAATTATGCGTTAAGATTATCTTGTCTTGTAACTCGTGAAAAATGCTCATGATGTTCACACCTTTCTTAAGTTGATAATCTACTTATACCACATCCATTTCCCATTTAAACTTAAAATTACTCCGTAATTATATTAATGTGGCTCTAATTATTTTCATCATAATCCATCAGTTCCTACAAGCTGTTAGAAGTAGCACTTTAAAAATGAAGTTATAAAATAAATCATTTCTTAATGCGAATAAATTTTTTCTTCTAACCGAATGAAATGATCCGAGTCTTTCGTGTAATTTCCTCTCAAGCTTGATAATATCGCCCATTAAATTAAGCTCTTTTCACCAGTATTGTGTTAGGAGCTGAACTAATACACCACAATTTTCGGCAAACTATTAGCCAATAGTTGTGCTTCGCTTCTAATTTGCGTAAAATAGGTAATTATTAATACATTTTATTTAAAGGACAGGAAGTTTATTATGACAAAATTTGGTTGGTTTTTATCGGTAATTGGTTTTTTCGCAATCTTAGGCAGTGTACTGTATCCACTTGATGTTATTAGCAAGCAAACAGTATTAATTCTTCTTTTTGGAGGAGCTAGCACGATGTTTGTCGGTTCGATGATTAGAAATTTATCCTTGCTAAAAAAAATACCGAAATAAACACTATTCAGCAATTATAAGGGGTTTATTACAACATAATGAATTATGGTCAAAAAGGCTGTCTCCTTGATTAGAGGCAGCCATTTTCCGTAATGAAAGGAGGAAGAAAGAAAGATGGAGATAAGACAATTGCATTACTTTGTAGAAGTAGTTAAGCAAAAAAATATGACAAAAGCATCAGAGAATCTTCATATATCACAGCCTGCACTTAGTAAAGCAATCAAAAGCCTAGAAGCAGAGATTGGCTTAACATTAATTCATCGGTCAAATAAAACACATGAGCTAACAGATGCAGGATCAGTCGTTTTTGAATATGGACAAAAAATCCTTGCGCAAGTGGAAGAAATGTCATCCACACTCCATGATATGACCAATTTAACAAGAGGAAATATTAATATTGGGCTCCCGCCAATTATCGGAAGTTTATTTTTCCCGAAAATAATTGCCGCTTTTCATAAAGCATATCCTAACATCCAAATTAATATAAAGGAATATGGCGCTGCCAAAGTAGTTAAAAGTGTCGAAGAAGGCGAATTTGAAATGGGGGTTGCTGTGCTTCCATTAGCGGATGAAGCTTACCATGTATTTCCACTTGTTAAGGAAGAACTAAAATTAATTGTCCCAGAATCGCACCGGCTTGCGAGTAGAAATAAAGTTCATATGAAGGAATTAAAAGAGGAAGAATTTATTTTCTACAGCGAAGAATTTGCTCTATATGAAATAATGAGAAAAAAATTCATTCAAGAAGGATTTGAGCCAAATATTATTTTCAAAAGCTCCCAATGGGACTTTATGGTGGAAATTGTCGCTGCAAATCTAGGAATTTCCATACTGCCGGAATCGATATGCAATCGAGCAAATAATAATCAAGTTCGGTTCATTGATTTAGAGCCTGTTACAAATTGGGAGCTCGTTATCATAACGAAAAAGGATCGCTATCTATCCGTTGCCAGCAGAAGATTTATCGACTTTGTCCTTGATAATGAATAATTATCCTTATATTCTTCAACTATCTTGCTTTCGCTTTTCGATAACTTTTAGTTATATTAACTATAATAACTATGTATTTTACGAATAACGATAAGAAGCGTATGATATTCATATACCAAGGAGATGGAAGATATTATTCCATCAAATGAATAACAGAAGGTGAGCTCATTGAAGAATATATTGATAATCGCTGGTCAAATCTTATTCCTCCATGTTTTTCTTTTTATCGGAATGGGAATTAAATTGATCGTTTCTATACCAATTCCAGCTTCAATGATTGGATTAATTGTCCTTTTTATTGCATTAAAGCTTAAAATAGTGAAAATTGAATGGGTCGAAAAAGGAGCTGCTTGGCTGCTTGCAGAATTGTTGTTATTTTTTATTCCATCAGCAGTCGGCATTGTAAATTACAACGAAATTCTAAATATTAAAGGAATTGAAACAGTACTACTAATCGCAATAAGTACTTTTATCGTAATGGGGGCTACAGGTTTTACTGCTGAAAAAATTTATAATAGAAAGAGACGTTTTAGTAAATGAAAATTATCATACTCACCATTATAACTTATGTTCTTTATCGGATAGCTAAAGCCTGCTATAAAAAATGGAATATCCCATTATTTCATCCGTTGTTAATTACCCCCATATTGCTAATTGCGTTTATTAGTATCTTTCGTATTCCAGCAACGACTTATATGGAATCAGCACAACCATTAACACATTTATTAGGACCAGCAACAATTGCTTTCGCCGTTCCAATTTATAAAAACTTACATTTGTTAAAGAAATATTTTACGATTATTATGATTAGCGTAACAACAGGTACTTTGGTCGCGATTTTTTCTTCTTATTTATTATCCATTTTGATTCATTTAAACAATGACTTTATAATGAGTATCTTGCCGCGTTCCATCACTACACCTATTGCAATAGTCGTATCAGAGGAAATTGGTGGCCTGCCAACACTAACAACAATATTTGTGATTATCACAGGGGTTCTAGGAGGAATCATTGGGCCTTATACAATAAAATGGTTATCTCTTCACTCCCCGATAGCAAAAGGCTTAGCGCTTGGAATGGGAGCACATGGAGTCGGCACATCTAAAGCGATGGAATTTGGAGAACAAGAGGCAACCTTTTCTACACTTGCAATGATTTTAGCAGCGTGGATTACTGTTTTATGGGGAACTTCTTTGATCCCGTTAATGCTTAACTTTACTGCTTAAGAGTTCGCATGCACCAGTAACAGAATAAATAATGGCAGAAGAAATGTCTCTTTATTGGCATTTCTTCTTTTTTTTTGCATTAAAAACGGACAAAAAAAATAGGACTTCTCCAGATAAGATTAGACCATACAAGATTTCTCAATCGATTACTATCAATCGAATGAACAAATCTTGTGAGGTCAATCCTTTTGGAAAATTCCTCTTCTTTTTATTTCGAATAGATGCTATTATTATTAACTACTTGAAGTTCTCTAGTTGTTTTAACCATTTCACTTCCGCATATTGGGCACTTTGGTGTCTCACTGCTTTTAAAATTATCACGAATCCAGCACTTACAAGTTTCTGATGTACAATCCCAAACCATCACTTCTTCTTTAACAATTTCTTCATTATTTCTTCTTCCAAATCCCATTGCCAAATGAAGCACCTCCAGGAAGCTAATTTTTTGTTAAATGAACTATGTGATAAAGGTAGTTTGCGCATTCTATTTCATGCTTCTACCCACATCTCTTATTACTATATTCTCCACTTCACATAGAAAATTTAACGCCATAAAATAAAAAACACTTGTAAACAAGAGAAAACACAAGAAATAATCCCTAAACAAGTGCGTGAGAAATATAAATCCAAACTAAAAACTAATATTAAATATAACATAAATACTTATGAAAGTCAAACTTTTCATTATGCCATACTTCCTACCATTAATGCAAACATTATTTTAATAAAATGTCGAGTTATCTTTCTTTCCCAAATTCTGAAAGGATTTTGGCTATTAAAATTCTTTCAATTAGCTATTCCCTACTTAATATGATATTATTTTTGAGGTGACCAAATTATCAATTGTTTTATCGAAGAATTATTGGAGGTTTATTAAGTGAACATAAAAGAATATACCATTGAGGAAATAAAAGACCCAACTGGCATTCTTATCGGAAAACGTTACGAATTTTTCCTAACTGTTGAGTTCGATGAAGACGATGAATTAGCAGAAGAAGACCATCTGCAAATAAAAGTTCTTTTCTCAGTAGATGAGGGTGTCTCTCGCATTCTTAATTATCATTTTTATAATAGCTTAGAAAATAAATACTTAGATTATGGCTTAGAAGGCGATGAGCTGGAAGAAATAAAAGCATTTTGCAACATGCATTATTTGGAGGAAGAAATTTAAGGCAGAAAAGAGAAAAAGAACGGAAGGAATGCACTCCTTCCGTTCTTTTCTCTTTTAGCTTAAACTTCGACAGTTTTTCCATCTTCTACAATATGATGCATTAAATGCGCCAGATAGAGGATAGGACCAAACTCTTCTTCATCCTCTTCCTCATCTTCTTCATATTGCAAATCATTTAAGTGCAATGCTACAAATTGATAGAAATCTTTTAGCTGAAAACTATAGCAAGCAGATGGATCTTCATTTTCTTCTTCATACTGAAGAACTAAATAAGATTCTTTTCCTGCCTCATCCACTGCATCAAAATAAATAAAAAAACCAATATTTGTATCTAATTCAAATAATTGTCTAGTACCTCCACTTGTAGCACGATTAAAATCGTCCTCACTTAGTTTTTGTACAACCATTTGATCGACTCCATCTTCTGCATGGAAACTCACCTTAAATTCTTTCATATTATGCACCTCTTTCTTTACTTTATTATTTTATACAATTACAGTGAAATTAGCAAAGAGTTGTCCTTTCTTATTACATAAGCTCTTTCCTTAAGTGAAACAAACGACCAGTGGCGTTCGTTTGTTTCACCCATTATTTCTTTCGAATAGTTGATTTCCCAGTGTTTCTTCTAAGACATTATCACAAAGCTTGCAGATGCGTGTCTTGCTCTCCATTACTCACTTTTATTGAACTTTTCTTTTCACAAGTAACCACTAAAAAACTTGAAAAATAAAAAGAGCCCCATAAAAGGACTCTTTATTACGATTATAGTTTTGTTACATTTACAGCCTGTGGTCCTCGGCTACCTTCTTCTATATCAAAATTAACTTCTTGACCTTCATCTAAAGTTTTGAACCCTTCTGTTTGGATAGCAGAAAAATGTACAAATACATCCTCTCCACCTTCCACTTCGATAAATCCAAATCCCTTTTCAGAATTAAACCATTTTACTTTACCTGTTGCCATTTCTTATTGCCTCCTAGATTTAAATAACATGGATATTTATGAAATACCCTTCATTTAACTAGTATACCCAATTTTCCTTATTTAAAACGCTGAAATTTAAACGTCCATCTATTGTCGGAAAAATAATGTATTCTAATAAAAGAATAGGATTTATTTGCTTCTGTTACGGCTTCTAGGTCTTCTGCTATCACCTGAAGAGTTTGGGCGTTTTCTATCATATCCGCCACGTTCTCCGCCACGATCATTGCGACGTCTACGGTTACCGCCGCCGCCACCAGAACGATTATCTTTCTTTCTTGAACGCAATGGCTCAACAGCTGTTAATTTAACTGGTGTAGCATCTGGTTCTTTTGTAAGTAGCTTCAATGCAGCAGCAAGTAATGTTACTGAATCTGTTTCTTCTAATAAACCTTCTGCAACACGCTTATATTCAGAATACTCATTTTCTTCCACAGTTTTAGTAATTTTATTAATGGTAGCTTGTTGGTTACCAGCTAACACATCTGTAAGGGAAGGAATTGGTTTTTTAGACATTGATTTCTTCGTTACATTTTCAATAATACGTAAATGATCAAGCTCTCTAGGAGTAACAAACGTTATAGCAAGACCTTTTTTACCAGCACGTCCTGTTCTACCAATACGGTGAACATAGCTTTCTGGATCTTGTGGAATATCAAAGTTATAAACATGAGATACACCGCTAATGTCTAATCCTCTTGCTGCAACATCTGTTGCAACCATTATATCAATGCTTTGTTCCTTAAAGCGACGGATCACTTGGTCACGTTTCCCTTGTGGAATATCGCCGTGAATACCTTCTGCAGAATAACCACGTTTGATTAATCCTTCCACTACTTCATCAACACGTCTTTTTGTACGACCAAAAACAATTGCAAGCTCAGGTGATTGAATATCAAGTAAGCTACATAGAACATCAAATTTTTGACGCTCTTGCACTTCCATATAATGTTGTTCGATGTTTGTTACTGTCATTTCTTTTGCTTTCACTCTTACGATTTCAGGCTCTACCATGAATCTTTCTGCAAGGCTTTGAATTCTTTTTGGCATTGTCGCAGAAAACAATAGTGTTTGACGAGAATCTGGAGTTTCACTTAAGATTCTTTCGATATCTTCAATGAATCCCATATTTAACATTTCATCTGCTTCGTCTAGTACGATCATTTTTAAATCTTGTAAACGAATTGTTTTACGCTCTATATGATCAATTAATCGACCAGGTGTAGCTGCAATAATTTCTGGTTTCTTTTTTAATCCGCGAATTTGGCGATTTATATCCTGGCCACCGTAAATTGGTAATGTGCGGATTCCCTTTACAGAACCGATACGATTTAATTCTTCTGCTACTTGGACTGCTAATTCTCTTGTTGGAGCAATAACTAACCCTTGAACTGCCTTGCCAACTTCAATTTTTTCAAGTAAAGGCACACCAAATGCTGTTGTTTTACCTGTACCTGTTTGAGCTTGTCCAATCATATCTTTACCAGATAATGCAATTGGAATAGCCTGTGCCTGAATAGGTGTTGGCTCTTCGAATCCCATGTTTGATAATGCTTTTTCTAAACTGCTGGTTAATTTAAAATCTGAAAAAGTTGTCAATACTTTTTCCTCCTTGTAATTGTACTCCGTTGATTGATATTCCTTAGAATATAGGGCCATAAATGTCGTAGGATAGGATCTTTATCATTTTAAATGAATGGATTCCACTAATTTTAGCGCATGATTACTCTTAATATAAACCTTAAAACACCGCCCTATTATAAGGGACATTATTGTTTAGAAAATACCAACCTAGAGTGTATTGTTTTATTTTGTTATAAATATATACTCTCCATTTTATTTCACTTTTTTTCATTTTCCAAAACATTAAGGTAAATAGGATCAATTAAAAGCCTTTATACCATACTTTAGTGGGAAATTATGTGGTTTTTTAACGGATGAATATAATGAAGTTGATGGAGATTTTTTATATAAATGCTAAGTTAATGTAATAAGACAGTGAGTAAATCACATTATGCTTTCATTCTAAAATGATTTTTTCAAAGCGTTTATATGAAATAATCTTTATTATAGAAGTTCTTGTAAACATCATTAAAAAAGGTGATGCATTTTGAAAGGCATCACCTTTTTTTAATTTTTTATTAAGCTTTAGTTACGTTAGAAGCTTGAGGTCCACGGTTACCTTCAACGATTTCGAAAGTTACGTCTTGGCCTTCTTCTAAAGTTTTGAAACCTTCTGTTTGAATAGCAGAGAAGTGAACAAATACGTCTTGCCCTTCAGAAGACTCGATGAAACCAAAACCTTTTTCTGCGTTAAACCATTTTACTTTACCTGTGTTCATTGTAAAACCTCCAAAAATGTGTTACACACTAAGCACCTAATATAACTTTTAGGAATCGATACCTCATTCAACATGAAAAAGCCGTAGCTGGAATGATGTAGAAGAAAATCGCCTACATACATTGCAGCTACGACCACCTTATCCATAAAACATATACCGAACTTAATTGCGTTACACTTATAATATAATCTTATTGGCTTTTTGTCAATAACGTTTTCAAAACTATTATCGGAAATACAACATGAAAAGCTTCTTTTTAACGAGATGCTATTTCCGCTGAGTCAACCGTGTGTTTTAAAAGCATGCTTATTGTAACAGGACCAACGCCTCCTGGGACAGGTGTAATCGCGGAAGCTTTCTCTAAACAAGCTTCATAATCCACATCACCAATATTGCCTTTATTATAGCCTGCGTCTAAAATAACTGCTCCTGGTTTAATCCAGTCTCCTTGAATAAAGTTTGGTTTTCCTACTGCAGCAATAACTATATCTGCTTGTCTTACATAGCTTTCTACATTTACCGTACGAGAATGGCATGTTGTTACTGTTGCATCTTCATTTAGGAGCAATGCAGATACAGGCTTTCCTAAAATTGGACTACGACCTACGACAACCGCATGTTTCCCACTAACTTCTACTTCGTAATGTTCCATTATTTTCATAATAGCAGCTGGAGTACAAGAAGGATATTTCCCAAAACCAAGGGCTGTTTGTCCATAACCGAAACTTGTAACACCGTCGACATCTTTTTCGATATCAATTGCTTCAAATGCTTGTCGTTCATCTATTTGACTTGGGACAGGATGCTGTAGCAAGATACCATGGACATCTTTATCTTTATTTAATTTGTTAATCGTTTCTAACAATTCTTCTGTTGTTGTTTCTTTTTTTAGGTGGATTTTCCTAGATTCTATTCCGAGTTTAGCACATGCATTACCTTTCATTCTAACATATGTAGCAGATGATGGATCATCTCCAACTAATATTGTTGCTAAGCAAGGAGTTACCCCTTTTTCTTTTAGAGCACTTATTCTTCCTTTTAAGTCATCCTTTACTGCATTTGCTACTACATTTCCGTCTAAAATGAGTTTTTTCGACATGTATATACCTCCTGGTAAATTATAAAAAGAAGTGCGTTTTGCTGCTCTTCTGCCCAGACGACCGGCTATACATATACACAGCTCCCATATGGTTATTTCCATCTATGTCGTCAGTCACTATGTATTGATAAGTACTTATGTATCATATCATAGCTCTATTTTAAATGAAATAAATTTTCCGATCATTTCTGCTTTTTAAAGCAAATGAAAAAAGGATCTTCTAAACTGATTTTAAAGTCAGTTTTAGAAGATCCTTTGACTACTGTATCCATCATGATGAATACACATTAGCTATGCATATATTTAAGGGAAATACACGAATACTAGTTAATTGGTGTAAATGCCTAAAACAACGAAAGCCCTACCTCTCTTTCATCCTTACGGCTCCTAGGCCGTGCCAGTGTGAATTTAGGGTGAATTGTGCAGAACACAAAAATACATTTCTGAAAAAAAATAATGGAAGGATTAATCCGCAATAGGAAGGACTTTAAATGTGTTTTTGAAGATAATTGGAGTGTAATTGTTATGAATGTTCTTATATAGCTGTTCCGTTTACTTATAAATATCTTAGTTACCTTACACATAATTCTACAAAATTCTTTTTAAACCTCAAATACATACAAGAAACATCATATCTTAGAAATGGATATAAGTCAACTTCAACCTTCCCTATTTTTGTAAAATCATTCATTTAATGGTTTTAGAATCTAAGCAAATGAACATAAAGTGTAGCAGGCTAAATACAGTTTACTATAGGGCAAGCAACGATTCTATTGGTGTTGACTCACCCTACTTCTTACTACATATTTCCCATTAAATTCCTATAATAAGATTTTAGGCTTTTAAAAAAGAGAACCACTTACGAGTTAATTTTTAATCAAATTTCCTTCAAATGGTACTGTGGCTTTTTGGATTTCTTCTTCTAATTCAGCTGTTAATATGTTTTTCCTTTCCTCGCTCCAATTATAATAATTTGCCATATACTCTATAACGGCTTCCTTTATTTCTTGCACTTTATCTATATCAAACAGTAGCATTCCTGTTCGTCTTAAAAGAATATCTGTAGGTGTCATAGCGAATTCATATTCCATTGCATAGCGTATTCTTGAAAGCACTACTGGCGAAAGCTCTTCATGCTTTCCGATAGATTCTTTTGCCAGCTCATATAGAATTGGCGCATTGCTGCCATATAGCTTTGCGATTTTTTCTGCATCCTCTTTAGAGAGTCCTGCATTAATTCCCTTCTCTACTACCTCTTTGATATATGTCGAAAAACCTTTTGACCCTCCGACTTCACCGCCTGAAATTGGCAATGATTTTGTCATACAGTTTTTAAATGTTTTGCCTGTTTTTTCTTGCAATCTACTTGCTACTAGATTAACAACTGTCTCTGCCATTTTTCGATAACCAGTTAGTTTACCTCCAGCGATTGTAATTAATTTACTTTCCGATTCCCAAATTTCATCCTTTCGCGAAATTTCAGATGGGTCTTTTCCGTCTTCCAAAATTAATGGTCTCACTCCAGCCCAACTAGATTCTACATCTGCTGCAGAAACAGACACAGAAGGGAACATAAATTTTATGGCTCCTAAAATATAATCCCTATCTTCTATAGACATGGATGGATGGATAGGATCATCACTATAAAAGGTATCTGTTGTACCTACATAGGTTTTACCATCTCGCGGAATAGCAAAAACCATTCTGCCATCAGAAGTGTCAAAATAAATGGCTTGTTTTAGCGGGAATACAGACTGATCAATAACTAAATGAACTCCTTTTGTAAGCTGAAGCGTTTTTCCTTTCTTGCTTCCATCAATGGTTCTTAACGTATCGACCCATGGTCCTGTTGCATTAACAATGGTATTCGCATAAATTGGATACACAGTACCAGCTATTAAATTTCTAACTTCCACACCTTCCACCATACCAATTTTATCATATAAGAAGTTTTCTACTTTCGTGTAATTAATGGCAGTCGCCCCATTATCTACTGCTTTTTTAAGTACTTCAACCGTTAAACGACTGTCATCTGTCCGATATTCTACATAGTGTCCGCCACCTTTTAGTCCATCTTTTTTTATTAAAGGCTCTTTAGATAATGTTTCATCCTTTGATAACATTTTTCGACGTTCTGATTTTTTTACTCCAGCAAGAAAATCATATACTCTTAAGCCAATATTCGTTGAAAATTTCCCAAAAGTCCCTCCTTGATGTAAGGGGAGAAGCATCCATTCAGGTGTGGTCACATGTGGTCCATTTTCATATACAACCTCTCTTTCTTTCCCTACCTCTGCAACCATTTTCACTTCAAATTGCTTTAAATATCTTAGTCCCCCATGCACTAATTTCGTTGATCTGCTTGAGGTTCCAGCTGAAAAATCTTGCATTTCTACTAGCACTACTTCCATTCCTCTAGTTGCCGCATCTAAAGCGATTCCCGCACCTGTTATACCTCCACCAATAACTACCATATCAAATTTCTTATTCATTAATTGCTGTTCTATTTTTTCTCTATTACTTGGCTTCTTTTGCAAAGTAATAACCTCCCTTTAAGTGAAAACCATGTTGGTTAAATATTTTCCTGCTGTAACAAATGAGTTAATTGAGTCGTAAGTAGTTTTTTAGGAAACAAAAAGAGACCACAAAGCTACATTATCATTATGATGACAATGGCTTGTGGTCTCTCCAATTCTCCAGACAAAAATTATTAACTTGTGTATATTATAACATATTTTTCTTTATATTCATAGTATTTATATTATTTTTACAATGTTTTCTTATTTAAAAGCCATCGTTGCGTTGACTGCTTTCTTCCAGCCAAGATACAATTCTTCTCTTCTATCTTCTTCCATTTTTGGTTCAAAGGAACGATCCAAACTCCATTGTTCTGCAATTTCACTTTGATCTTTCCAGTATCCAACAGCTAATCCAGCAAGATAAGCAGCACCTAATGCAGTTGTTTCATTTACAACCGGTCGTTCTACAGGAACATTCAGTATATCTCCTTGGAATTGCATGAGGAAATTGTTTCGAACTGCTCCCCCGTCTGCACGTAATGTTTTTACTTGAATATTCGAATCTGCTTCCATTGCAGAAAGTACGTCTCTTGTTTGATAGGCAAGTGACTCTAATGTTGCACGAATAAAATGTTCCTTTGTTGTTCCTCTCGTTACGCCGAACATCGCACCCCTTACATCACTATCCCAATACGGTGTACCAAGTCCTACAAATGCTGGTACTAAATATACTCCATCGGTTGAATCCACTCTGCTTGCATATGCTTCACTATCCTTCGCATCTTTTAGCATTCTTAATCCATCTCGTAACCATTGAATGGCAGATCCAGCAACAAAAATGCTCCCCTCTAGCGCATAATGCACTTTTCCATCTATCCCCCATGCAATGGTTGTTAATAGTCCATGATCTGATTTGACTGCCTTTTCTCCTGTATTCATGAGCATAAAACAGCCTGTTCCATACGTATTTTTTGCCATTCCAGCTTCAAAGCACGCCTGCCCAAATAATGCAGCCTGCTGATCTCCAGCAACTCCCGCAATCGGAATTCTGTTACCAAAGAAATGTCCTTCAACTGTATATGCGTATATTTCAGAAGAAGCCTTTACTTCAGGAAGCATCGATTTAGGAACTGTTAAAATATCTAATAATTCCTGATCCCATTTTAAATCATAAATATTAAACATTAATGTACGAGATGCATTTGTATAATCTGTTACATGTGCTTCTCCACCAGACAACTTCCAAATAAGCCATGTATCAATCGTCCCAAATAACAAATCACCATTTTCTGCTTTTTCTCTTGCCCCATCTACATGATCTAAAATCCATTTAACTTTTGTACCTGCAAAATACGCATCAATCAATAATCCTGTTTTATCTCGGAATAATTGATTATACCCCTGTGCTTTTAATTCTTCACAAATGTCATTTGTTTGTCTTGATTGCCAGACGATTGCGTTGTAAACAGGAACCCCAGATTTCTTATCCCACACAACCGCTGTTTCACGCTGATTTGTTATCCCGATTCCTTCAATTTGTTCTGGCTTAATATCTGATTCTGATAAAACGGTTGCAATTACAGCCAGAATGGAACCCCAGATTTCATTAGCATTATGTTCCACCCAGCCTGGCTTTGGAAAAATTTGTGTAAATTCTTTTTGCGCAACATGCACAATTTCTCCCTTTTTATTAAAAATAATCGCTCTAGAACTTGTTGTACCTTGATCTAATGATAAAATATATTTTTCCATGTTCATTCCTCCCCAGTTAGTAAATATTCACGCTACTTTTTTTCTAATACTCTTACTTTCCCCTTTTGTCATAAAAAATGCAAGCATTAAAACAACTACATTTATGGCTAACACTACCCAGAAACTGGATAAGATAATACCTTTAAAAAGATAAGTATACATAATTGCAGCTAAAGAACCACCGAGAATCGGTCCAACTACAGGTATCCATGCATATCCGAAATTCGATGAGCCTTTACCTGCTATCGGCAGTACAAAATGAGCAATTCTTGGACCAAGGTCACGGGCTGGATTAATGGCATATCCTGTTGTTCCTCCTAATGACATACCAATTACAACAATCAACAAACCTACAGCTATTGGGTTGAGACCTTCTGTAAAACTATTTGCACCAATGAATAACAATCCTAGCACTAACATAAACGTTCCAATCAACTCACTTAATATATTGGAAAAAGTATGTGGAATCGCAGGTCCAGTTGAAAACACTGCTAATTTTGCACCAGGATCCTTTGTTGCTTCCCAATGTGGGAGGTAGTGTAAATAAACAATACAGGCTCCTAAAAACGCACCAATCATTTGCGCTAATATGTAAGGCCCTACTTGATTCCATGGAAAGTCCCCAGTTATCGCTAAAGCAATTGTCACTGCAGGATTTAGATGTGCACCACTTATATTTCCTACAGCAAATACGCCCATTGCTACAGCTAATCCCCATGCAATCGTAACGACAATCCAACCACCGCCATTTGAGTACGCCTTTTTTAAGTTACCACCTGCTACGACCCCGCCACCAAATACAATCAGAATAAGCGTTCCAATAACTTCTCCCATAAACGCAGACATTCGAATCCCCCTTATCCTTTTTTCACTCTGTTTTAATTCGATGCTAAATACATTTTTTACATCTTCGTTAATACTTATCAACCTGTCTTTTCGATTCAAATCACAGAGTGTAATTGGTTAAAAAATGCGCAAAAAAAGGAGAGCACAACAGATTATCGCCAATAAATAAATTATGGCTACCTGCGTGCATCTCCTTTTCTCCTACACATTAAATTAACTTGTAAATCCATTGTAAACGCTTACCGGTAGACTGTCAATTATTTTTTGATATTTCCACTATAAAAATAGTATTTATTAATTAAGTCTACATTATATCTCTTCCCATAATTCACGCTTTGATGTCGTAATACTTGTAGCCCCGGCATCAATTGCTTTTTTAACATCTTCTTTTGTGCGAATCAAACCACCAGCGAGTATCGGTACATTCAAACTATCTTTTAATTCCTTAATCATCCAAGGCATCACGCCTGGAAGAACTTCAATATAATCTGGATATGTTCTTTTCACCAATTTAACACTTTTCGCTATCGCATGGCTATCGAGTAAGAAGACCCTTTGTATAGCAATGACATTTTTCTGTTTTGCTTTTAAAATAACGGATGATTTTGTAGATATTACTCCATATGGCTTAAACTCTTGACAGATAAACTCTGTACCAAAATCATCACTTTTTAATCCTTGAATTAGATCCACATGGTAAATCATTTTCTTATTAGCCTTTTTTGCCAGTTGGCTAATGTGCTTTAATTGAGAAATATGTACTTCTAAGAACACGCCAATTTCATAATCACTTTTTAGAAAAGCTTCAAATTCCTTCATATTTGATGATGCAGGTATGATATGCTGATTCATTTTTATCCCCCATAATTCACTTTATTGCAAAATTATTACCTTTTAAACGCTCTCCTCTTTATTAACAGCTTTCTTTAGTTAAAAAATTACCGTTTCGATTCAGTTTGTCGAAAAAATGATTTTAAAAAAGTTAAATAGAATTTTTATGCGTCGCTTTTAGTGTAAGAGGTGAGACTCATTCGGGATTAGCGCGAGCCCTACTGAGGAAGGCAAACCCCAAAAACGGAAAGCAACATTCCTATCCAAAGGACCTAATAAATATCTATAGATAAAACTCTATTTCTACAATCCAGGCGTTTGGCTACAGTCTAGATTTAAATTCATATAGCCGAAAAGCTAAAATACAAACGGCTGAATAGGCTATTCCTATTGAATATCCGCCGACAACATCTGTCGGATAATGAACTCCTAAATATATTCTGCTTATACCAATTAGAATGATAAATAGGCAAGCAACCACATATGCAATTATTTTATGTCCAGTCGATTTCACAATATGTATACATAGATATGCACATGAACCAAAGAATATAAGAGAGCCCATTGAATGTCCACTTGGGAAACTATAGCCTTTCTCTATTATAACAGGCAAAATATCTGGACGCTCTCTTTTAAAAAACCATTTAAGCAGTTTATTTAATAGTGCGCCAATACCATTTGTCAAAACAAAAAAGGTGGCTAAAGCATATTTTTTTCTCCATAGCAAAAGAGCTGTAATGAATAGTAAAGCAATTGTGATAAATGATACCGATCCAAAAAATGTCACCCGTTCCACCCATATTGTTAAATCATCTGAAATGAATGACTGGATAAAATCGATGATCATATCGTCAAAAGCAATGATATCCAAACTGGTAACTAGGTTTGCTATTAAATAAAATACCGTACTAAAAGTTACGATTATAGCAATCATCAGGATTATATACTTTAATGTTATATTTCTTTCCAAAATTATCCCTCGCTATTTTTCGGTGCTAGCTTGTCCATACAAGCATAGCACCTATTTAAATTTTAAGCTTCTTTTGCGACTTTCTTTCTCGTTGTCTTCTTCTTCTTTTCTTCTGTTTTCTTAGGCTTTGTATTATCAATAGAAGCTTGAAGAGCCGCCATCAGATCCATGACATTCGATTTCGGTTGCTTTTCTGTACCTGTAACTACTTCTGCTCCAGCTTTTTTTGCTTCAATTAATTGAAGAAGAGCTGTTCTGTACTCATCCGTGTATTTTTCTGGTGTAAACTCTGTTGTTAATTGATCTATTAATAAAATGGCTGTTTCTAATTCTTTTTTCTCTATTTGACTGGCTTCAGGTACATTTGGTACATCTTCTACATTGCGAACTTCATCTGGAAAATGTATCGTCTCCATCACAAGTGTATTTTCATACACTCGAATAATAGCTAATTGCTCCTTAGAGCGAATAATAATCTTAGCAATTCCTACTTTTCCTGTTTCAAGCAAAGCTTGTCTTAATAAAGCATATGCCTTATTTCCGCCCTCACCAGAAGACATATAATAACATTTTTCAAAATAAATCGGATCAATTTCTTCCATTTTTACAAAATCAATAATCTCTACCGCTTTATCCTCGTTCTCTTTGCGTAGATTTTCTAAGTCATCATCATCGAGGACTACATATTTTCCTTTTGCATACTCATACGCCTTCACAATTTCTTCTGGAGCTACTTCTTTTTCACAGGCAGAGCATTTCTTTTCATATTTAATAGGAGCATGACACGCTTTATGAAGTGTTCTTAACTTTATGTCTTTATCCTCCATTGCAGAATGCATCTTAATCGGTATACTCACTAGTCCAAAACTTATATTTCCTTTCCACATCGTGTGCATCGTATAATCTCCATTCTCATTTAAATTACTTTCCCAAAAATTTTACTTTTTGATTCTATTAATACATTGTGTTTCCATGTCTTTTTCATACTATTTAATTATTGGTAGTGCACATCATTCATACATACCCATATCAATTGGATATACTACTACTATCGAATGATTATCAGGAGGATTACTTATGCCTAAAGCAGCATTTTTTATACATTATTATCATAAAAAATCAGATACATTTGGTGTGAGCGTTTGTTTAAATAAGGAAATAATAACCGTTGGGAGATTTAAGAAAGGGTTAAAGGAGAAGGAGAAGATTGCCTTGTTAGGCATTATAAAGGAACATTACAAAAAAGAAGAGGATGATTTTTATTATATGGATCCAGGAATTTGTGTAGAATTACATTTCTCTTCATTTGAACACGATGAAATAATCAATCCTACTTTCTCAAAATTTTTATATAAACATAATTGGCGCGATTGCAAATTGGAGCAACTTATAACAGATGACACTACTATTACTCATCCTGACAAACCACTTTTTCCCGATACTAATATTACTAAACTTGATTATCTTTTATATTTAAAAGAGGTAAGTCCCTATTTCCTTCCTTTTTTGCATAACCGTTTGCTGACAACCATCCGCTTTCCACATGGTCTGTTTGGAGAATCATTCTATCAAAAACAATGCCCAGATTACGCTCCTTCTTTTATCGAAACATATGAAAAAGAAGATATTGAATATATTGTATGTAATAATCAAGAAACCCTAATGTGGTTAGGAAATCAATTAGCTTTTGAATTTCATATCCCATTCGAAACCATCCACTCCAATGGAATGCCTTCTGAAATTGTATTTGATTTAGATCCTCCTTCAAATGATCATTTTCATATGGCCATTGAAGCAGCTAAAGTTCTGCATAAAATTCTGGATAGATTGCAATTACAAGCCTTTTTAAAAATCTCAGGAAACAAAGGCATACAAATTTATTTGCCACTTCCCGAAAAAACTTTTTCATACGATGAAGTGCGGATTTTCACTGAATTTATCGCACATTATATGATAGAAAAGAATCCAGAACAATTCACCATTGAAAGACTGAAAAAAAACAGAAATAATCGATTATATATTGACTATATCCAGCACAGCGAGGGCAAAACGATAATCGCTCCATACTCTATCCGTGGTAACAGAGGTGGATATGTTGCATGTCCAATTGAATGGAAGGAACTTACAAACACCCTCCATCCAAGTCAGTTTCCGATGAAAACTGTCCTTGAGAGATTAGAAAAAGGAATAAATCCATTTTCTACTTATTTTGAAGCCAAAAAAAGACAGCCGTTCCGTCAAGTGCTGGATATATTAACACAAATCAAAAATAAACAGGGATTCCTGTAAGAGGCTCACTCCCTGTTTTTTATTCCATTAGGCACTCTTCTATAGGGACGGTTACAAAGGATTCAATTACTGGATGTCTTAAGGTTCTACCCTCTGTCCACTCTAAAAAGGTGATTTTCACAGTAAGAGCTGGCCTCAGCCAAACACTTCCCTTAACTTCAACTTGGTTAATAAACGGATTCTCTTTGATAATAATTGGTTCAATAGCATTTGTAACAGCAACCCAGTCTTTTGCAGTTAATTTTCCAGAACCAGCACTTCCAATATAAAATAATTGGCCGTCCTTATTAAACTGCCCAAGATGTAGGGAATGGACAGTCTTATTCTTCAACGTAACCCCGCCTACTACTGCGATTAAATCCTGCTCTTTTTTTCTCTTTCTCCATCTTGAATCTTTTCCTTCAAGTAAATATGGACTATCGAGATCTTTACAAACAATTCCTTCGAGCTGATGCTCCATGCATACGTTAAATAAACCTTCTGTATCGGAAAAGCTTTCCACTAGGCGAATCACTTCATTCTCAGTAATTCTTTCTCGTAGTATTTGTTGTCTTTCACGTAGAGGCTTCTCTAATAACCATTGGTCATCAACATAAAGGATATCAAAAATCATATAGGTAATGGGAATTTCCTGCTGCAATTGGCTTACTCTATCCATATTTCGTATTCGATCACGCTTCATTACTTCATAAAAAGACGGCTTGCCATTCTGTAAAGCGATTATTTCTCCGTCCAAAATGCAATTTTCAGCCTGTATAAACGTATTTGGGCGTAAGAGCTCTGGATATTGTTTGGTTCTTTCGTTTTTCTTTCTATTAAACAATTGGGTTTTATCTCCATCATAATAGGTGAGCATCCTTGTTCCATCCCACTTCACTTGGGCAACCCACTGATCACCTTGAGGAATTACATCTGTTAAGATTGGTTCAAATGGCTTTATTGGCTTCATAGTAGATATCCTTTTTATCCTTACCATTTGCAAATAGAAAAATAATATACATTATTTTTCCAACATATCCCATTATCTTTCAGAATTTAACTTAGCAATAAACTATACGTGTTTAATACTTTTTTAGACGAAAAGACTTGGGACATAAGCCATGAGGCTGTGTCAAAACTAAATAACTAATCTTTAAAGACGAACAATCTCTAATTTAGCTCTTATATAAAGCTACTTTCTCATGATGGTTATCTATGATACAAATGTAGTTAAGTGTAAAAACTAAGTCGTTCCATTGCGCTACAGACGCTCGCTGCGCAGGGGAGGAAGCTGAGCCTCCTTCGCTGCGAGGACACTGAAAAAGTATAGTTTTTCCAAATTAAATTAGAATTAATTTATTTGAAAGCGAATAATAAGTTGGTTTGGAGAGGTGACCGCTTGACTCCTATGGGAGCAGCGAGAAAGTCCGAGACCCTGCAGGAGCGTGAGCTGTGAAGCGGCTCGGCGCTCGCCCCATGGAAAGCAAGTGGGCACCTCGGAAAACAATTTACACATCTAAGTTTAAAAGGCGGTTAGGACCAATCATCAATAGCTATCAGTTTTTCAGTGGTCTCCCTGC
>Ga0182738_1002015_pt1 | contig 24598 bp, 17 predicted proteins | sample eDN5th30CBELigMG_FD_128876 | JGI IMG/M metagenome (GOLD analysis project Ga0182738, IMG submission 128876) | Enriched Miracle-Growth compost microbial communities from Emeryville, California, USA - eDNA 5th pass 30_C BE-Lig MG (version 2)... ...
CTGATGCTGATGCTGATGCTGATGCTGATGCTGATGCTGATGCTGATGCTGATGCTGATGCTGATGCTGATGCTGATGCTGATGTAATATTACCAAATTGTTATAGAGAAAATTTTCAGGTTTCTCTCTTGCTACTTTAGAGGACAAATTTCTCAATCAACTTTCAAGGAGATCAGATAAATAATAAAGACAATTTTTAAGTAATAAAAATTATACTCTTTATCTTTTGTAAAAAGTAATCAATCATTCTCTATCTTTATTGTCCACGAACAAACAACTTCTTATTACATGAATTTAAAGACGAAATAATTGATGAAAATGAATAAAATGAGGAAGCTAAAGAAATATACAAATTGATCTTCACAGGTTTCTCCTCCTTTTTTAATAGTTCTCCCATTCAAAGGCTGAATTTCTCTATTATTTCCATTTCCATCAGCAAAGCTCGAGTTTCCTGAAAATCTCTTTGTAAAGTATGTCATTTGTGCTGGAGTAACCTTTAAAGGAGTTGACATCACATACCAGTTCACAGTTTCAGGACACTCAGGCACAGTTACAGAGCCATGATAAGTATAATAAGTGATAGGGGAAGGAAATTGGCTGTAAAGTACGCTGTTAAAATCGACGGAAAGCGTAGTATCTAAAGAGCCAAGCTGTAAGGCTGTAATAAATGGATTTGAAGCAGCTGAACTATCTTCTTCAAACAAGATACCAACAGCGCCATAAGTGTAACTGGTTTGTCCTTTTGCAGCAAATTGGGAGGTGATACTGTGAAGGATATGAAGTTCAAGAGCATATTGGACTCCTTCGATAGTATGTTCAGATGGAGCGTGAAAATGAAAATTCACAGATTGATACCCAGTCAAGACACCGTTAACGTCAGAAGCAAAGAGTGTGGAGCCAGTATATGCGGACTTGAAGGCAATTCCATCATCATACATCTTGATTGATGAGGTTCCTGAATCAAAGGAAAGATCAAAAACCATTGATTCATCACAGACATCAGAAACATCACTTATGTCAATTGGAGACTGGTAAAGGCCTGTAGCACAAGTTCCAGTCCAATCACCGCCGCGTTCATCATAGCTGACATCTTCTGCTTGGGCAAGTTGAAGGACGATGGAAAAAAGGAACAAGGATATTAATATTTTCATAGTTTTTCAGTAAGATAATTATTAATTGATTCTTGTGTGTGATAATAGAAATTAAATAGTTTAATATGATAACTGATCCCTTTCTAAATTAAATGTTTGCTTCATGTGAAGAGAGAGAGAGAAGATATGGGCGAATGTAGTACTAGACTTTTCGCAACGGTGAAGGGGTAGTGTCTTGCCAGGTGAATGCTTGGTTTTGGGAGGATTTTGTGTTAATGGGGGTTCTAGCTGTGATTATTGCCGATTATCATAATTTGAAGCAGTTGAAAAACTAATTTAGTTAAATTTTAAAGCTATCCCTAGTCTGATAAAATAATCATAAGAAAATTAGTGAAACTTGAGAGGAATTTTATATTGGGGCGGGTTTTTCTAAAACCTATTATTTTCAAATTTTCGAGATTTTGAAAACGGGTTTTCTAACTGCTATTTTCCCTGTATTTTCTTTCCATTAAAAATAGCAGGTTTTAGAAAAACTTGGATTTTACACATTGCATATTCTCTTGAAAAATAAATTACATCACGAAATTAAGGCAAAATAGGATTGGCACGATGAAAACAAATCATAATCTTTTCGATCCATAGGGTCAGAAACTGGGTTGGGCATTTCGTCCTGGAAAGCCTGACAACTGATAAAGTTGAAAATCTTTTCAAGAGGCTCTTCTTTGAAAATTGAAGATCCTGTTACTCGAATCAAGAAGATGCGAAAAGAAAAAAATGTAGGATTTCTTCAAATTTTTATTTCAACTTCTAACTTTCAAGAAATCAAAACTCTCTCAAAGACTGAAAAAGTGATTACTGGCTGTTATTTTTCAAGGGTTTCCTATTTGCTTCGAAACAATCATTATATTAAGAGATTATTCTAAAACCTGCTATTTTTAATTGAGAGAAAATGCAGAGAAGATAGCAGGTTCAAAAATCAAAAAAATTTTTGAGGTTGAAGGAGGGAGTATTCCCTGAATAACAGGTTTTAGAAAAACCCGCCTCATATTGTGTATTATGAAATCTTGGTCTGTTTCTAAAACAACAAATTTCGCTTTGAAACATTTTCCTTAGCGAGTAATTTGAAGATGAGTTCGTTCGGTGTTTACTTCCTAAATCGATTATTTTTCATCAATTGAAGGAGAATTTTTCCTGAATTTATGTCATAACGAATAAGAGTCAAAAGAGAATATTCCAAGACAAGAGAATACAAAAAATTGAGGGATCATTCTCTCAGAATCATAAGTTTATTATTAGTTTTAAGTATATGAATATTATTTTATAAATTACTTGTTTTTTTCATACAAAAAATCATTTTTTAAAATCCTTCATTCTTCAAACAAGTAGAATTATTTCTTAATTAAATTTTTGAAGCTGTCAGCCTTACACACAGCACCACCCTTTCTAATTTTTCTTCCATTTAAAGGTTGAACAGATCTGCTGTTCTTATTTCCTGCACCTCCTCTTAAATTGCCCAATCTTTGGTGAGTCAAGACTCTCAATTGATTGCTTGTGATTGTTTGAGGAGCTTCAATAACATACCAGGTGACTCCTTCAGTGCAAGGAGGAGTAGTCAAAGATCCTTCATAGCTAAGGTAATTCAATTTTGAATTCAACTTGCTTCCAAGTAAGCTTTGAATGTCAACTTTGACTGCCTTTCCGGTATTCTGAGCATCAAGAGCATCAATGAAGGGATGAGGTTTAGCCCTATCATCAACCTTAAAGAGGATACCAATCACTGAAAGATGCTTGGGGCCTCCAGGAATGGCCATATTGTCAGCTGTGTGAACAATGTGTAACTCGAGATCAAAGTATTGATTGTTAATAGTGTGTTCAGAAGGAGAATGGAAGTGGAATTCGTGGGCTGTAGATTCAAAAAGACGACCTTCAAGATTAGTTGCGGCAAGGGATGAGACTTCATCGTGAACAGAAAGGGAATATCCGTTGGTTCGAGTTTTGAATGTTCGCAATCCTTTGGCAAAGTTCAATTCAAATCTGAGATGGGAGTCACAAGTGCTTTGTTGAGTGTCAATGTTAATGGGAGATTGATTTTGGCCAAGACTACACAGTTGAGGCCAGTCTTCTCCTTTTCGGGCATAATTAAATGCGAAGGATGCACCGTGGCCGTGGTCACACATCTCAGCCAAAAGAGGGGTAGCAAGGAGGAGGACGAGGAAGGGAATAAGGATGGATGAAAAATGAGGCATCTTTTGACTATAATTTAAATATTATTAAATTAAAGGGCACACTTTATGAGGAGATTTATACTGTATAATAAATTTGTTGGATCTCCGATGTTTAGAAAGAAGGTTTTATCATTTGGACGCAAATAAAAGTCAGGTGATTTGAAAGCCTTTGATTTCAGACTTCATTTTTGTTGATCAAAACTTGTCAAGAATTTGACTGTATTTAATTGAATTTCTCACAAATATTTTGGAAATATATTGAAAGGAAATAAAATCAAGAAAGTGAAATTGATTGGGTTCTCAGTATGATGCTGTCGAAGAGTTTACTTGACATATGCTGCTTTGTTTAATTTGCTTGTCTTGTCTCCCCACTCATTTTTCTCCTGGACAAAAAATTGTATGGAAGCTAAAAATTTATTGGAAAAATTGTTTTCACCTCGAAAATTTGCCTTTTCTTGTTCTCCAAAGACAGACTCTGAGCCAGAAAAAGATGGTGAGATCCTTTAGGATTCGAGGAGAGTTCAAAATTTGTTGATGTTAATCGAAAAAATTTCAAAGTCAGAATTTGAAACAAAATTTGTTGGCGGCATTCAAAGCCATTAGCTGATCATGAATTCGAAACAGTTCATCAAAACCAGAGTTCCTTCCTCCAAGATGGAATTGACTGGAAAGACTTTTTGAAAAATTCAAAGGAGATCATTTGAGATAAGTCTCAGATGAAAAAGATTTTACTCCTATTCAGCGATCCGGCGGTCGAAAAAAAAGTTAGTTCTGCTAACTAAACTTTTTTTCGCAAATGAAATTTTTTAGTTATGAACCAAAACTTTTAGTTACGTTGAAATTTTTAGTTCTTATTAATTAATGCACAAGAAAAAAATTTTTTTCAAGGGTAAAAATTTCTAGTTTATTTAACTAAACTTTTTTCCGAATATTGGGGGTTTTAGTTATGAGGCCCAAACTTTAGTTTTTATGACTAGAGTGAACATAGGTGGCGGATCCCTGCTCCTATTCCTCAATTCATTCTTCATCATCATTGCGATTCTTCCAAAAAGTGTAAAATTGAGACAGACCCTTTTTCCATTAAGACTTTTTCATTTAGGATTTTGCTCTCTTTGCCTAAATGGAGGAGCTGGCAAAATTGATTCATTTCGTGACACTCTATGACAAAAGATGAAAACAGGAATTTAAATGATTCGATTTAATTTCAAATTATTTGTCTGTATGAGAAGTTCAATCAACTAATAAACACACTGATATTATCATTGCCGAATATTAAGCGACCGGCGTCTAGTCTTGAAATATTTCAATAAGCGGGAGTCCAAACAACCCTCCGTTTTTTTGGTCCTGAAACTCCCTAGCTGAAGATCCGCTATTCGGCTTAAATGGCTTATCATTTTTCTTTGGAAACCTCTTTAATTTTTCTCTTCAATATTCAGGATTTCTCATTTTTATTTCACTTGTCTTCAAGAATTCATCAATCGATTTTGAAATTCTCAACGTAAATTTGGAAGACATCGATAACAAAACTATTTTCATACTTTTCATCTTTTTCATAATTTTTGAGTTTTCAAGCTTCAAGATGAAATATGAAGAAAGTACTTCTCATGCTTAGAGTAAGAGTGGTTGTTGAATATTTGACTTTTTTGATCATGTCATCTTTGAATTGAAGAACTTTGAGAGAGGAGATTCATTGGGAGATTTTCTTGAATTTTTATTAAAAAAAAATTTTCTTATTTTTTCTCAAAAAACTTTTTTTTTAAATCAAAAGACTCAACAAGAAAAAAGGGGGAATTTCAGAATTTTGGAAGGAGTCCGGATGACCTTGCGAAAATTCAGACGATTCTGAACTCTGAAGAGGATCTAAAATTCAGAAATTAAGAAATTTCTATGAATACAAAAAGTGAAAAAAATCCCTCAATGATCAATCGGAATTTCGGCTTAAGTTCAAGTTGTTTCTTGGTTCTTCGGCTTAAAAACCCTATTTTGGGGGGAGGGGAAATCCGCCTATATTTTTGCCTATTGAATGAGACATTACGATAATTTGTTTCCAAAGTGATTTGAAAAAAGCCTTTGAATCACCCAACAAAACCTTTGAAAACCCGGTTTAAATCAAATGAAAGGATTCTTGAGAGGTTTCGTAAATTTGCTGTTTTCCTTTTGAGCTGGAATCCCATTAATAATTCATTAAAAAAATCTCTAAAATTTTCTCCAATATCTGAAAAAACTTCTACTCTTCCTTCTTATATTCAAACTTAGAGCAGTCTCTGGATGCTGTAAAAAACATATTTGAATAATACCAGATGCAAAGGAGTCATATTTTATAAAATACGGACATCAATGAGTCCTTGTGATTTCTTGATATTCTCTTTCAGATTGAGTGTGAAATTTATAAAAACTGTTTTTGAAGTCACAAGAACGAGACGAGACTGATCTTGGTATAATTAGCCTTTTGGCATACCCCTTGACACATTTTGGAAAAGATATCTTAATTTGAAAAATCAGGAATTCTTTAATTTCATATAAAAGTGCCAAAATTTTTTTGAATGATCGGGATGATTTCTTGATAAAATATTGGATAAAAAGGATTGATACGATGATGTAAGCAATAGTACCCAATATAGGACAAGACTTTTTGAAGTGAAAGACAGCCATTTCCCATGACTTATAAAACAAATCCATGCAATTCGATCAATCATAATATTCAATAAAGTTCAATCCTATTTCGAAATATATCAACTTAAAAAATAAAACAAATCTCTTCTTTACAGTTACATCCTTTTTAACCAATATCTTTCTCTTCTTGTTCCCCTCTCTTTGTTTGAAAAGAGTTGAGGTTTTTATAAGAGCTTAAAGATGAAATAGTTGATGAAGATGTAGAGGATCAAAAAGCTGAAAAAGTATACAAATTGTTCCTCACAATCAACATTTCCCTTCTTTATAGTTCTATCATTGGTATCTTGCAAAGCTCTATTATTTCCTGTGCTTCCAATCAATGTTTTAATGGCGCTCAGTTGAGAAGAAGTGACGGATTGAATGGTTTCAACAATGTACCAATTCACATTTTCCTTACAGGTTGGAGTTGTGAAGGAGCCTTGATATGTGTAATAAGGAATGGTGGTTGGCAAGACATCTCCCAACTTAGTTTGTGTGTCAAGGACGATGGTGGACCCCGTTCCAATGCTGCTAATGCCCAAGGCATCAATGAAAGCGTTAGAACTAGTGCCGTCTGCGGAGAAGAGGATCGAGACAATGGCGTATTTCTTGTTGGTAAGGCCTTTGACTTCAAAGCTGTCTTTAATGTAGTGGACAATTTGGAGTTCAAGATCATAAGAAGTATCGTCAATTTGATGCTCAGCAGGGTAATGGAGGACAAAATATTCAGCTGAATAGCCAGTTAGGATTCCATTAATATCAGTAGCAAACAATTCTGAAATGATTCCTGTTCCGTTAATAGCAAGGCTTGATTGATCAAGAGAAACACTGACATCATCATTAAAGGTCATTTCGAACATCATGGATTTATCACAGGTTATGCCACTAGGATCGATATTGATGGGAGATTGAAGGCTTCCTGAAGCACAAGTGCCACTCCAATCACTACCGTGGCTTGAATACGTGAAATCTTCGAGGGATTGGAGCTGACGAGGAGCTCTGGAGAGCACAAGAGTGACAGAAAGGAGCAAGAGGGCTATTAAACTGAGGGATTTCATTGCTTAAATCAAACTAATACAAGAATGTTTAAAAATTGAATAAATTAAATTTTGGTTAATTGGTTTGTCTAACTAACAGTCCTAAAAGGATTTACTCGATAAAAAAAGCTGTAAATTAAGATTGATAAAATTGTTGTAACTTCTGTGTGTCTGTGTGTGAAAATATTTTTTTGTGCATTGTGAATTAGTGGCCATAGAAATGAATTGGTAATTCTTGGAGTTGATGTCAGAGAAGCAGATTTTTCACACAGACAAGTGAGAGAAGGAGAGTTTAAGGCTTGAAATTTCCTCTATGTATTTGTGAGTTTAACGTAAGAATTAATTAAAAAATTTAATTTGACTGTTTTATTGAGTACAGGTCACAAAAGAGTAAGATTTTATGACGCTGTTGTGGGTCAGAAGTTTGAGATCTTCCATTAGAAATGAGGCAAAAACTGGTTGATTGAAAGGAGAAAGAAGTTATCTAAGCATAAGATTAAAGGGAAAAGAAGGAAGGTTATTGTTTACTGGGTTGTTGATTAAAAGCAAAATTAGGAGTAGCAGTATTTAATGAAACAGTAATTCTAGGAATTTGTGTAAAAAAGATTCATCATCATCATTTCAACCTGATGATTTTTTTATTTTTAGAGTGAAGATAATCAGGCCTTGATAATTTTAGAGTTTTGTGAGTATGGAATTTCCCTTTCTTATTATTGAATTTATTTACTTTTTTGAATATTTTTTCCCTGTTTGAAAGCCATTCTCAAGAGAAAAAAAAAATACTTTGACAATCATTGAGATTGGATTTTCAAGAGAATTTTTTTTGAAGGAAAAATTGCCTAAAATCACACTCTGTCTGTTGATTTAATAAACTTGGAAAGATATGAATTTGAGGACGCCTGTTAAAGAAAAGAAAAGAAATCTAACGTATTTATTTTGATTAAGTAATCTGTTTGAAAAATTCTGTTTGATAAGATAGATATACAAATAAAATGCGTAAAACTCCCAAAATCTCTACTGTCAAGCCTGCAGCTCTTGGTCAAAGTCTCTTTCAAATTTTCTTCTCAACCTGACCCCTTTCTTTAGATCTAGACCTTGCTGTTTCTGGCAAAAATGTCTTTCAAGGCAAAAATGATATGTTTAGCAATAAAAATGAATTCACTTTCAGCCCAACTCATAACTTTGAGGGTCCTACTAAAGACGGTCCAGTGACATTCAAGAAAGCGACCCCAAAGAATCCTTTTGAGAGGAATCTTCTTCAGGACAAGGATCCAAATGAATCACTGACCAAGAACGAAATTTTTGATAGACTTGGAATAAAGAATCCTGAAGCTGAACAAGTGGCTGATTTATCAATGCATAGTTTGGTGATGGGAGCAGGTCAAAGTATGCCCAAAAGCAAGAAAGATGTGACTAATAATTTGATCTCAAACCTCGAAACTGAAATTGAGAAATTGAAATATAAAAGAGATAACTACATTGCAGTAAGTTTCTTTATTGATCAGAAGGAATAAAAATATTTTCAATAGGATAAAGAAAAGAAGAGAAGAGAGGAATTGTTGAATTCTAGAAGATTACCTGATCAAGATGAAGAAACCAATATTATTCTTCATAAGGACGAAGAAAGAATGCAACAAGTTCTTCACCCAATTTCAAGTTTAGAAAAGCCCACTCTTGAAAATGTCGAAGCTCTTTTGGTATTTTTGGAAAAAAGAGTTGTGATAATTAATTTTTCACAGAGAGCACATAAAGAAAAGATGCATGAACTTGAGAGAAATTATATGGAGAGAAAGAAGCATCAATTATTAAATGCCGATTTTGACTATGAACCTACTGGTGCTGAATCTGTCAAAAATGCTCCTATCAAATCAATTAATGTTCCAGAAGAATTTAGAAAAGGAAAAGAGAATTATCAAGGCGTTGAAAGACCAAAATCATCAAATCCTTACATGGTAAAATTGAACTTTTGAGAATATTTCTCATTCAAAAATAGAGCCAAAAGGAGTATGAAAAGAAAAAGAGAGAAGCTGAAGCCCTTAAGCTGCAAAAGAAGAAGGAAGATGCAAGAAATTACAGAGAAAAATTCAATGAATATATCTATGACAAGAGAGATTATCTGGACTATCAAGAACAAGAGAAGGAGAAAAATGCAGGAAAGCCTGTTGTCTCAAATAAAGATTTCGATAGATATCAACCAACATCACCAAACCCAAAGAGATCAAAATCAAGAAACAAATGGGATGCTGAAAGTATCATTGAAAAGGACGAGATGATGAAGAGATCCAAGTCTCCTCAAAGAGAAAGACATCACAGTCCACAAGAAGGACATGAGAGAGCCTTGACAGCAAAATCAGAGAAAGCCAAGCGTGCTTCAAGATTTGGAGAACATTCTCCAGGCAAGTCTCCTTCAAGAGAAAGAGTGAGATCTTCTTCTCCCTTGAGAAAGTCTGTGAGGATAAAGGATACAAATGGTGAACCTGCTGATATTTCTGAACAAGAAGTTAAATTGCTTCATTTCGTGTTCAACATGATGAGAAAGAATGGAGAAGAGACAGTAGATAAAGAGGATATCTGTGATTATATCTTGAGAAGCCCTGAGATTTTGGAGCTTTATGAGATTGATGCCACAAATCTCCGTAACAATTTGTATGGATTTGCAACCAAGGATCGTGATACCGTGTTCTTTGAAGAATTCTTGTCCTTCTTGGAGAACTCTCGCTCTGGAAATATCGAAAGATTAAACACCGATATGAATCAAAGTGGTGGTTTCAGAAGATCTGCTAGCAAGAATAGAAAGTCTGCCGTGAGATTCTCTCCTGAAAGAAAGAGCACAAAGACATCAAAGGCTGTTGAAAATGCTTGCATGTTATCAGAAGAAACATTGGATACAATCAGAGAAGTCTTTAATGAGGTCGATAAGCATGAAGATTTGATTGTGAAGAGACAAGCATTGGTCAAGAGACTCAGAGAAGATGTCAGAATAATGAGAATTCTTCACAAACCAGCTGTTCATATTGTGGAGATTGATAAATATTTGACAATGGAGAGATTGTTGAGACAGATTGAAGAGGAAGAAACTAACGCTATTGGAGAACAAAAGAGAGCAAAGGAATACATTTCATTGAACCAATTCTTGAAATACTTTACTAATTACGAGACTCCTGATGATTTGGCAGAGAAGATGGGAGAATTCCAAAAGACTCAAAGTACCAGAAAGAGTCCATCAAGAAGCACAAGAGGATTTGAAGAAGATGATCAAGATATTATTGAGGTGGCCAATAAGCATATGCAATTCTTCCAACAGATCTTTGATGCACAGCCTAAAAAGAGACAAGCCTTTGTTGAGACAATGAGCTTCATTGATTCTATCAGAGGAGATGATCGTTACGTGATGTGCAGAAGAGACCCTGCAAGAAGAAAGGCTCAGCATTTCGATCTTCAAGCTGAGAATATTGAACAAACTTTGAATAGATTGGAAATGGAAGCTGAGAAATATATCAGTTGGGATGACTTTGTTCAATACTTTACAAGAAGAGGTCGCCCCAAGAGATTACTGACCACCACATATAATGTGGAACAAGATTTGATTCAAAGTGGTTTGGCTTCTGATCCTAAAGATAAGGCTGCTCAAACAGGAGCTAAGATCGTGCAAAATAGACCAAGAGATGGATATGATTCTGATCCTGAATTCCATACTTATAATAAGCAGATCAACTATGAATTCCAACTTAGAAGAAGTCCTCAAGCTGAAATCCAAGAAGAAATGAGTAAACCTTTGACGAGAAATAATTGTTTTAACCTTAAAATTTTAGGAAGTAGCAAAGAGAGATCACCGCAGAAGAGAGCAAGAGGCGAATTTTCGCCACCAAGATCTATTGGAATTCAAAATGATTTTGATCAACAACATAATCAGACATTTACTGAAAGACCAACAAGAACAGAAAACGGAGATAACGAAGGATGGGTTGAAAGAAGAAGTAGAAGAAAGACTGAAGGAAATGAAGAGTTTGACTACAATCCAAGATTTGGAGCTGTTTATAAAGACCCTCGAGGATTGAAATACACAGTTCCGGATCCATTCGAATTTGATACAAGAGAAAAAGTTCGTGCAAAGAGTATTCGTGAAAGAAAAGTTGAAGAAATGGTTCAGGAAAAGAGAGATGAAGAAGAAAGAATTTTGAATCATAGATTTAGAGCTAATTCTGTTCCTGGTATTGTCAAGACTCCTTTGTTTGAGAAGATCATTCATGATCAAGAACAAAGAAGAGCCCAAGTCAAGAAGAATTCCGTGGCAATTACCAAGATGAGAGAAGCTCCCTTCAATTTCTATCTCAGAGATAAAGATAAGCCACCCAAGCCTGAATATCAACTTAACTCTGAATTTGATAAGAGATTCAAGGCTAAGCCCATCCCAGCGTACGTGAAAATTCGTTAAATTTGCCTAATTTTTACAAATAGAATTTGTCAATTGACCGATGTGTGGAGAAATATGAAAGAAAGGGAAGATATTGAAAGAAAAGAAAGAGTCGCAAGATTAGCTCAACAAAATCTTCTGTTGGCTTCATTACCACCAAGAATGGCCAAGCATGAAAAGGAGAAGAAGGAACAAGAATTAAGAAGCCAGATTAATGAGAAGAATATGGAGAGACAACAGGATAGAAAGACCTTTGTTGCTAATGAAGTTCCCAATTTCGAAAGACTTCACAAGCAATTCCAAGATCTTTTGGATCGTAAGAGAAGCAACAAGAGACCTACTGAAACTAAGCCATTTGCTTTCCAAGAATCCAAGAAGGGCGTGATGAGAAACTATTTGGATGTGGAGAATCAATACAAAAAGGCAGCAAAAGACGAGACAAGAAGGGACCCATTTGAATCAGTGAGAAAATTAAAGTCAATAAAGCCAAAGATGCAACCACACACAACAAAGAAAATGATTGCTTTGAGTGATTTACGTAAGAAAGAAAGAGAAGAAAAGCAAAGAAAGGCCGAACAATTGGAAAAAGAAGAAGAAGAAAGAAGACAAAGATATCATAAGATGAAGCCTTTGGTTCAAGGGTCTTCAGCTATTGCTGATAATAGAGCAGAAAAAGAGCAAAGGTCCAAGCAAATAAAGGAAGAAGTCAAGAAGAGATTTGTGCAAGATCAAAGAAATTTCGAAGACAAAAAGAGAACTATCGAAGAAAATGTCGCCAAAAGACCATTGCTAGTTGAACAAGGTAATAATGAGAGAAAAAACTTTATTAATATTTTTCCAAATAGTGACGGGAAAGAGCCAAAAGCAACAATTACAAGCAATGCATGATTTGAATAAATTGAATAAGATTATGAAAGAAGCTGGTGTCAGAGATCCCAAGACCTATTTCTCTCAGGACGAAAGAGATAAAATTGAAGATGCTGAATATCTCGAAAAAAGAGGATTCAAAAATTTCCACAAGTCCGACGATTCATAATTTATATAAAGAGAAAAATGACCAATAGATAGTTTTCTTAGGAATTTTTTTTTACTTTCTGAATTCTTATATTTTGCTCACTCATTCATCATATAGACTTCTATGAAATTATATGATTAAATTTTTGCTTTTTATTTGAAATAAAATAATTTTTGATGAAGAATCTCAAAAAAAGAAAAGTAGAAAAAGACTTGCTACAAAAACAGCTTTTTTGAGAAAAACAGACAAATAAAAATAAATCCACTTTGAAAAAAATACAAAACCAAATAAATTTAAAGACTTTCAACCCATTTCAATACCATTTCAATCAACATTGCCGGTGTCACAGGTTTTATCACTAAATCATTCATTCCTGACAATAAACACTCTTTTCTTTTTTCTTTGGGATTATGTCCCGAAACTCCAATAATTGGTATAAAACTAATATCTCCTTCCAACATTTTCTTTCTTAATATTTTCGTTGTTTCAAAGCCATCAAGCCTTGGCATTTCCACATCCATAAAAATTATGCTAAAGTTTTTGCATTTAGCATGATGTCCTTGGTTCTTGAGAACTTCTTGTATTGCTAATTCTCCATCCACTGCCGATATCGAATCAATATCCAAACTCCTCAATTGATGAGTTAAAGCCAAGAGATTATAAGCATTATCATCAACTATCAAGGCTTTTGGGCATTCACAGCGTGTATTGAGAGTTTTAACAAGCACAGAGAACTCAAATAAAAGGACATTTACTTCATTAGAATTTGCTTCTCCTGATGCTAAAGTGTGACTACGCCCGATGCTCTTTGCTCTTTCTTTCACCTCAAATGGTTTTCTTTCGAACTTTCCTCTTGAGACATTCTTTTTCAGGATATTTTTCTCGTTAGAAAATGCTGAAATTTTGATTGGATCAATCAATAAAGTATTTGTTGAATTCACAATATTTGATCTTACGACCGTTCCCAGTCTATTCACCTGCCCTTTCTGGGCCTTTTCTATCTTTTCTTTGAATTCTAAAAGCTTCGATTTAGTCTCACTTGGATTAAATTGCATTAATTCACTAAACTGTTCGCTTTGAATGGGAGATTCATGAATAATAGAAATAGTTGGCCTTGAAGGTTTTGTGGCTTGCTCTATAACGCCAAAGGTCTTATTCATTTGTTTCAGAAGACTAGCCGGTCTTTCTCTTCCCTCATCATCGCTAAGATCAACATCTCCAGTTTTGCTCACAAATTCTTTTTTGATTGCTTCGTTAGGTCTTGTCATTAGCGAAAAAGTGAAAGTCGTCCCTTGTCCAAGCTCAGACTCTACAGTCAATCCAGCTTCATCAGAGTCTAATTGCTGAGCAAGCAATTGAGAAATTACAAGTCCAAGGCCGACTCCCTGAGGATTCAAATGGAAAGTTTCTTGAACTTTATGGAATTCTTCAAAGAGTTTCTCTTTTCCTTCGTTGGATATGCCGATTCCGGTATCAATAACTTGTACACAGACAATCCCAGTGTCAACACGTGAAGCCTTCACTGTGATGGACCCTTTTTGAGTGAATTTCAAAGCATTGGAGATGAGGTTGAGAAGGATTTGTTTGACTCTTGTGGGATCAGTATGGAATGTTTTTTGGATTTCAGTGTCCCAAACAAGCTGAAGAGCAATGTTTTGAATTGAGGCTTGCATTTGCATGATTTCAATGGCCTCCATGAAGGTTTTTCGAAGATTACAGGACTGAATGGAGATTTTAAACTTCTTCTCTTTCAGCATAGAAACATCGAGAATATCATTGACCAAGCTCAACAAGAGTTTACAACTATTGATAGCAGGATTTACATATTGAGTATTGAGAGCGTAGGAGATAGAATTTGAGAGATTTCCCAAGAAAGAAAGAGCACCATTAATTGGAGATCTGAATTCATGAGATACGAATCTTAAAAGTCGATCTTTTTGTTCGCTGATTTCATTAGCTTCATCAAGTTTGACTTCAGCAGTGACATCATGAAGAGTAATAAATATGCCCTGATTGTAAATATTCTTGAATGGAAGGAGTTTGACTTCAAGCAGTCTCACCTGTCCAACTCTGTCTCTAGAAATAACCCTCATCTTCGGTAATAGACTCTGGTGATTCTGTTGTCCTGCTCCAGGTTGAACTATGAAAATAAGTTTAATTAACTGAGGAAAGGTTACTAATGTAGTGTTTAGCAGAGCCTTCGACTGAGCGAAAAGCAAAAAGAATTCGTTTTAAAGATTCTTCCCAACTTTCTGCGGGATTTAACGAGCTCATATCATCTAGATCAGACAACAGGTTCTCAATAACAGCTTCAACACTTTCTTCATGTGGAATCAACCCATGATCTGTATCTCCTCTTCCTGTTGGCTTTCTCTTTATCTTCTATGGGGGAAGGTGTCAATGATAGAAAAAGGATAATTATACTGGTTTGCCAGCACCACTTGTTCTCTTTTTTGGTGAAGGATTTAACATCTGAGGATAATGAGATTCATCAACAGAATCTATTAAAATATCATTAATAAACCCCTCTTTCTCTAAAAATCTTACCAGGAGCTAAGATGTAAGAGGATCGATCGTGAGAATCTCTGTGTTCAGGAGGAGCGGCAGCTCTTGACATTTCAATTGATTCTTTGAAAGTGACAACAGAGTGTTTATCACTTTCTACTGATTTTCTTAATGAAGCCATCCTTCCAAAAGGCCGAATAGCTGACTTGATCTTGAGGTCACAACCGACTGAAGCAGGGCTATTAGGTTTGAAATTCTTCATTTCTTCAAGGTAATTTCTTTTTGCTCGATCAGAGTAAGACTCGAATTTGCGAAGCTTTAGGACTTCGTCATAAGCAAGATTAGGATCTGGAGTGCACATTATTGCTTTGAAGCTATAGTTCATGAATAGAAGTTGACTATTTTTGTTGATAATCATGATTCCATGAGAATTAGCGTTGAGTTCATTTTCCAAGGACTTTGGAATATGACTTTGATCTTTTTCTTGGTGTGATTTGAAGTAATAAAAGAGGTTTGAAGTCACAAGAATTGCCATCATTATTCCCCATCCAATGTAAAAAACTGATTTTGTGATATCTGATAATCTGAAGAAAAAGATTGAGAGGGTGTAGACCAAGATACTGAGTCTTAAGATTGAAGCATCGATAAAAATGCAAGTTAGGGCTACCAAGTAAAGGATATCTGAGCGGAGAACATCGATTTCCTGTTGGGAGATTTGATCAGAAAACATGGGAAGAGAAAGCTCAATAATTGCTTGAAAGGTGATAATTTGCACAATCAAGATAAACGAAAATTGAAAGATTTCCTTGATTTTTCTTCTAGTCATGCGTTTTATTCCCATATATTCAATGATCAAAGAGCAAAGGAGAACAGCAATTAAGGGAATAAAGTAAGCAACGTGGTGTTCAGGGTCATTTTCAAGGATCATGTAGAGTCGTTCGAGGATGATGATCAAGAAGAAAATGAGCTTGAGAAAAAAATAAAGCTTCGGTTGATAGAAAAGGACTTCAAAGCCTGTAAAGGTGGTTGAGTTGGGGTCTTCTTGAATGGAAGATTTAGAAGAGGTCATCATGAGAGATTTGCTTTTATGACTGAAAAAAACTTAAATTTTGATGGGATTACTTTGTTTTCATCAGATATAATTGTTGGACGGCGAAATTTAGACTAAAAAAAAATTGAGGCAAAAAATTTTTTTCTTCGAAATCTTAAAAATTCGAAATTTGGTTGATAACTCTCATTATAACGAAAAATCATCTCCCAAATATTATTTTCAAAAAACTAAGCGGATTTTCGTTTGACACGGATGAGATTTCCTTCGAAAATTGGATTCCCATTGAAGATATTTTGAGGGAAAATTGCCTCTGGATTTAGGTCATTATGGGATATAAATGATAAATGGGTTGTGGGCAATGAAAGCAAAAGATTTTATTGTTTGAGAAGCGAGATGCTAAGTCATGTTCGAGGTACTTTCTTTTAGAACAAGCTGTGAAAGGTCATGAACAGGACAAAATAAAATCTCGATGAAGATTAATGTGCGGATGAAATATGAGATGAATTAAAATGATGGATTGGATCTTGGTGCTTTCATATATCTTTTCTTAGGTTCACATGAGAGCAAGTTTGCCCTTGGTCAGTTAAACCAAAGACAATCTTCGAGAAAATCTGGGTTTTCAGCAAAGGAATGAGGAAAAAGAGGGATTTTTGGGGCAGATAATTAGAGTCATTTTTCACCACAAAAGTCGAAAAAAAAGGCGAAAATTAAGTAGTACTAAGAAGATAGTTGAAAAAGATTTTTTTCAATGATTTAGTCTTTCCTTTGAAAAATCCAATGCAAATTCATTGCTAACTTGGTCCCTTTGGTCTCTCTTGAATCTTTCTTTGGAAAGATAACTTGTCACCCAGCTTTTTTTGTTTGAATTCGTTGTCGTTAAAATAAATATTAGGCGACCAAGTAAATTTTATAGCAAAATAAAATCAAGCAAAATAATTTGCACACAATTCTGATTGTGAACTTATTTCTTCGAAGTTAGCCATAGGAAATCAATTTCGACATTAAATCAAACCGAAAGAGAAGTCCTTCTTGTGTTTATGATTTTCTCAGAGTCCGCAGGTCGCTCAGAGAAGAAGCATTCTCTTTTCGGATCAGGTTTGATGACGAAAAGAGTGAGAAATTGTCCAGGAGAGTGAAATTCAGGGATAACCCAAGGCTTGCGAATTAATTAAAGACGAACTTGAAAGGTATTAATGATTAAGCTTTTTCAGAAAGCCACGATAATATCAATTTTTAGACAGAACACTTATAAATTAATGACGTCAAAAATATTAAAGCAATCCGGAGATTCTTTAAAATTATTACATATCGCAATCAGAGATGTTCAGTTAAATCAAAAAGCCAATAAATGAGCAAGGGGCTTAAGAACGAAGAAGAAGAATTGGAGATTTTGATTTTATCGATGAGAGTATGATATGAGAAATTGATGACCCTTTTTAAGAAAATACATTGATTCTTTTTTCAGCTATGGCTGACTCAGTCTAAATAAGATCTATCTTGAGTTTTCTGTGAAGTTGGTTCCAGGCCTGCTATGTCGAGGGGATTTCAACTTCAAGCCGTTATTTTCTATTTGAGATCTTACTTTCTCGATGAAGAATTTTGTGAACCATCTCTTTTAAAAAAGGGTTGAAGGAAGATATAACCTGATGACAGCAGAACCCTTTCAGGTTTATCTTTATGAAAGAAGAAGAAGAAGAAGAAGACTCATGGTGATGAAAAAAGCAGGAAGTTTGCTCTGTCTCTTGAATAGTTTATCATAAAAGTTGGAATTACTCTTCAGTTTTCATTCTTTCATATCCTTGAGCTGATTCTTATGCATCTCTTTATTTTATATTTTTGGAATTCTTTCACGTTTAGACTCTTTGTTACGAAGCGAGCATTCAAATTCAGCAATATTTTTTGCCTCTTCAGGGGGAAGCTAAATTGATAAATCTTGACGTGGAAAATCTATTAACTTTAAAATAATTTTTATTAGAAGAGTTTTCTTTTTTCTTGATTTTAGACAAATTCATCACATGAATAAAACCAAGAAAACAAGAAAAGCCCTACAACTGGATTTTTTTCGTAGAGTTGAAAAAAGTCGAAATTTTTTTCATGAATTCATCTTCTGATCTTCTATGAAACCTTCAGAAGTTTTAGAGGTCTTTGGTGTTTTTGAAGGGACTTTTCGAAGTTTGGCTTTTTTGTCGATGCGAAAGCTCAAAAATATTTTATTCTTGAAAAATTAGAGTGAAATAGAGGGAGAAACAATCAGAAAGCTCAGTTTAAAATTTACAAAAGTTTGTTTGAGAAATCAACACCTGATTTTTTTCTCTCTTGAAGAAAAAAAAATCCCGAAATTTTCTGAAAGAATTTGTAATGTCTTTCTCAAATCATTCTGTTCTCCTGACTGATGAGAGTTCAGAAGAGACGTCCATCCTTCAAAAAATTTGTCAAATTCGGCCATGACTTTTTTTTTTTAAAAAAAAGGGGCTCAAATTCTCATAAATTATCATGGAAAGGATCACACTTCAAAAGAATTTGAGGAATTAAGATCTTTGCACAATAACGCTTTTGAGGTTTATTTTTTAGGTTTGAGGAAAATTTCAAAGTGAATTTTTATATAAAGAGTTTGGATTTAAAGACTAACTGAATAATATTTCAAAACTTCCAAGAACCTCATTTTCGTTAAATATGGATCCTAACGTTGAACAATACATCGAAGACTTGTATATACCTTACTAAAACCTCCTTTCTAACTCTAAAAATAGAAGAAGACAAAGAGAAGAAGTTGAAGACAGATTAAGAGATCGTGAAAACAAAAGAAGAGAATCTAATGAAATTTTTCTTGGGTACTTTCTCTATTGATTGGAGGAGTCTAACTCTATGTCTAGGTCAGTCAAAAAAGAACTTGAATATCTCGAAAAGACCAGGTAATAAATGGATTTTGGCATATACAAAGCATTTTTGAATAGGGATACATATGAATTAAGAAATAAGAAATTCTTGGAAGACACTAAAGGGATTGTTGAAGATTATAAAGCTGAGTAATATTTTGATGTCTTTGAGAATATTGAAGTTCATATAAATAGATTAGCAAAGGCATACCAAGCAGATCAAGCTTTGAATGTGCATAAAAGAAGATTGGAGAAATTTATTCAAAAGAATTATCCAAGAATTGTTTCTCAATTAAAAGCTAGATTGTTCCAAGATCATCAAGATGTCTCGAAAAGATTAAGAGTGACTGAGCAAATTTTGGGGAAAGAATCTAAAATTGAATAGGAAATGAGAGAAGGAGGAACTGGTGTTATCAAATTGAATTCTGAAATTAGAACTCTTTCTGAAGAAATCAATGCTAAAAGATCCGAACTTTTTGAACAAGAAGAGGTTTATTTTTTCTTATGAAAGATTTTCTGAATAATTTTCAACAGCAAAGATTAAGAAATCAAGGCGCATTAAGACATTTCCAATATAAAACCAACCCCTATGCTCAACCTTATGTACTTTTTGAATAATATCACGAGAAGATTTTTAATGTTTTTGCAGGATAGAAACGTGAGTCAGGACGCTTCAAGATTTAGAGAAGATGGAAATGTGTCAACGAATAAAGAAAGAGGAGAGAGAGGAAGCAGTTATGATAATTATGAAGAGCAAAAGAGAATGACAGTAAACAGTGTTGGCGATGAAAGACCCAAACAATCTTCTGGAAAGACTGTTTCTTTCACCAACAGTGGAAGTGCAGGTGCCGGATTACAAGCAAACTTTAGCAAAAGCAGTCTCCATGTCCCCAAATAAAAAGCAATCAGTTATATAGATAGTGAGACTATTTGAAAGGCTTCATTCAATAAGTTTGCTTTAAGGAAGAGTTCTTATATTCTGATATTTTCCTCTTCTATATTGCGAAATTTTTATTATATAGATTTACACTGACATTGATCATTATAAAAAACTTATTTTTTGAATCGTCACTTGAAAAATTTCCGAAATCAAATTTCTTAAGACTCTGATCAGCTGAAAAAATTTTGGCAGAAAAATGTAGGCAAATTTTTTCCTTCCGAAAAACTAATTTATTCATTTCTTTGAAAAAAAAATCTTTTTCTCTTCAAAAGTTTAAAAAAAAAAATATCTTTCATAATTTCAACAATTTTTCTTTGATGGAGAGATGAGCGAAAATAATCTAATAAATCTAATTTTTTTCACAAATTTTTTATGTATTATTTATTGAATACATCAAGCAGCATGCAATAATACTTTTTTTTTTACTTTTGATACACAAATAGATAATGAAAGAATAATTTTCTTATGCAACTTTATAAAGTCTTTCTTTTGTTGGGTTGATTGTTTGACACGTATTTGTTGTATTTAGCTCTGAGAGTATCCAAGTTCAAAAAGGCAAAGATAACAATCAAAAACAAAATAGGAGCCATATAAGTTCTATTTTTCAAACATTAAAATTCTTTAATTCAAACTTATTGTTACCCTTGAGCCAAAGCTTCACGAGCACTCTTGGATTTTTCCTTAGAAATATGGACATTGACAGGGAGACGGTGCTCTTCTCCAAATTGAGAATGAGCCACATATTGAATATGTTCAGAAGGTCTTTGGAGGAGATTAGGATCAATTATAACCTGGAAAAAGTTTACTGGCTATTCTTGCCTCTCTTGATCAAAGTTCTGATGGCATAGTCACCAGGTTGGACATCATTGAATTCGAAATATCTAAACAACTTGACATTAGCAGTGCGAATAGGTTCATTTTCCCCAGCTCTGAAAAGTCTAACTTGAATAGTTTCAATTTGATCAAGATCTCTATGATGAGAATGAGATTTTAAAGTTTTTAAATAAAATTTTACTCTTCCTTGTAAGTGCCATCGAATTGGACATTACCATACAAAGTAGTGCCATTCTTTCTTTCGAAGCCAATGAAATCAACGTTAAGAGTATCTTGAGGCTTGGCAACAATAGTAGTCTTTCCAGGTCTAATGACAGCGAATTGAGATCCTTGTTCAGTGCTAGGAACAATTTCATAGACCTTTCCTGGAATCAATCCCCTTATTCTATAGTTTCCATTAGCATCAGTTTCAGCAATTTCGGATTGGATATGAGAATCCTGAGGAATAGCAGTAACTTTCAAACCTTCACAACCAGCCTTGTTCAATTTTTGGACTTTACCAAAGACACTGTAAGCAACTCTTGTAGCAACCAAAGTGATTTCCTTTTGTTCGCCATCATCAATCTAAGTGGAGGGTTAGGTATTTCTTTTAAAAATCTTTGTGTTACGCTAATAGTGGTTTGAGGAGGATTGAAGGAGTATTCCTTAAGGACAGCCTTGACAAAGTATTCTCCCTTAACCAAATGATAAGTGCTGAAAACACCATTTTCGTTGGTATAGTTGTTGATCTTGATTTGGTTCTTCTTGGACATGGAAGAAACGAACAAGAGAGCACCAGGGACGGGTTTCTTTTGTTCATCAACAACGTTGATCTTCAAGTGGGAGAGTTTTTGAGCATTAAAGGTAACTCTGACCAAGTTGTAGCCTTCTTGCTTGAAGGTAGGGTCCAACTTGTATCCTTCTTTTTCAGCTCTGATATCATATTTGTGGGTATCCAAATAAGGGCCAAGCTTGAAAGTAGCGTCGTTTTTGTGGGTAGTTTCGACCAAAGCGTCCTTGCCTTCAGGAACATCTTCGTAATAGACAGAAAGAGTCCAGTCCCTGATAGCAGGTTGAACAGAACCGACGAAAATGAGGCCTTGTCTGATTTCCAATTGAGCTTCTTCAGTGTTGAGGATGCAGGTTTCGCCAACGTTAAGCTTGATTTGAGTGGGATTGAAGATGAGATTTTGGATGAATTGTTCAGCTTCAGCAGAGAGCTTAGTCTTGGGTCTAGCTTCAATGGTGACTTGGCTATTGGGAGGGACATAGTAGTTGTAGGTGAATCTATGAACTCCATCTTCAGTCTTGGCGTGTTGGAGACGAAGGAGATGACGTTTTTCAGTGTTGTCAACAGTCAAGCTAATGTGGATATTTTCAACAACGAATTGAACAAAGGTATCATTGGTGGTAGGGACAATCTTGTCACTGGCAATAACTTCTCCACGGACCAAGAAACCGATAGGTTCAAGTACAACAGCAGACTCATCATTGGTATTCACGGTGAATTCAGACTCCTTGAATTGGTAGCAAGCATCAGGGATCACCTTGTAAGATCCAGCAGCATCAACACAGTAAGAGTTGGAGGAGGGTTCAAGTTTGGTTTCAGTAGCCTTACCATTAGGAGAGACGATACGGACTTCAAGAGGACGAGAAGTTTGGTATTGAAGGGCGAAGCCAGCTTGTTCAAAGGCCAAATTAGTGATATTAGCGTTGGTAAGTTCGACACGTTGTTCTTCATTTTTCCAGCAGAAGTTGGGGTTTTCAATAGATATTCTATAAGAGCCAGGGAGGATTTGATCAAAAGCGAACTTGTTTTTGCTCAAAGAAACAGCCTTTTGGTGACCATCAGCAGAAGTCAAGATAATTCTGGTCTTTTCAACTTGAGAAGGCTTGACATTAGCGAGGAGTCTAACTTCACCTTCGATGAATAATCTGGGTCTGTAGAAATTGACATCAAGGATGGGTTCGTTGGTTATTTGGACTTCTCTAAGTTTTGGGTACAACAAGCTTTCTTGTCTAACAGCAGGAACGTTGGAGATGATGGGATAGATGTTGTAACGGCCAGGTTGAACTTCGAAGCAATAATGTCCATTTTGATCAACAGTAGCTGATCTCTTTTCTCCTTGCTTTTCCAAATAAACCAAAATCTTGGCATTTCTAAATTCATCGTCATCTAAATTAGGTATGAGATAATTGATTTTGAAAAGAAATCCTCTTACTGAGACCACCTTTGAGGGAGACTTCACCGCAAAGATGAACAAAAGACAAGACCAAATCGGGTAAAGAAGTCAAGGTGGGTTGGAGTTCAAGGTTGGCAACAGGTTCGAAGAAAAGGTGTTCATGAAGTCCTTCAAGAGTGTAAGTTCCAACGGGGACTCTTTCAATGAGATAATATCCCTTGGAGTCGGAGGTAGCTTTGACTTGACTATCAAGGATAATTTTAATGCCAGCAATTCCGCGCTTATCATGGTCGACGACTCTTCCTCTAATAGAGAATTTGTTGATCTATGAGGTTAGATTTTATGAATTCAAGATAATGGATACAGCAAAACGGTTTTCGACTTCAACAGGAGAAGCATCAACTTCGAAGTTATATTCTTCAGGTTCAACTTCGATCTTGTTTTCCTTATCAGAAGTATAGACCTTCAAGAAATATTTGCCTTTAGGAACATTTTCAAATTTAAATTTGCCCTATTGGAGTGATAAGAGAAAGAATAGTTGCCTTCAATTACGTCTTGATCGATCTTGGAATAAGAGACATAATCGTGCTTTTTAGCAGCCAAGGGGTGGTCAGCAACAGCGGGGAGGGTGCTCTTTGATTTCACAGAAGCATCTTCATTGTAGAGGAAGACCAAGTGGTTGCCAAGGATATTGTTTTGGTTGGGGATAGTACCCTTGACTTGGAAGCCTGAGATAATTAATTTTCCCTTGCAATCTTGACCATTCTTCCAGCTCAATTCACAAGTAAGAGAGCCTTCACCTTGTCTCCAAGAGAATCCAGAATCTTTGCTATCTAATTCGACTCTATATTTGCCAGTCATGACTCTGTCGAATCTAAAGCGGCCACCTTCTTGAGTAGTAGTTTCAGCAACTCTTTGATTTTTTGAATCATAAAGAGCAACCTTAACTCCACTTGCGCTTTGTTGAGATCCTTCAACTTTAACCTAGGGGAGGAGTTGAGAATGAGAAGAATTTCAAAGACTATACATCTCCAGTTAAAGAAAAGCCAACGAATTTGAATGAGAGACTGGCTTCAGTAATTTTTGCGACTTCTTCATTACTTTTGCCTCTTAAATCAATAGAGATAACTTCAGGATCTAGAAGATAAAGAGTAAGGCACATAACCCATTGAAATTCAAATACCAAAGGTGCTTTCTTGAGGAGGTCTGACTTTGATATCGTAAGCATTTTTGCCATTGACAGGGAGCAAGAAGAAACCATTTTGAGAGCAGAAGGTTTTATCAACGAATTTACCATCGCTGGTAAGGAGTTGGATTTCAACTTTGGAGAAGTCAATGACCTCGTCAGTAGTGGCACTAGGAGATTTGTTAGAGAATAAAAAAGGAAGGGAGATTACGTGGGAGCGAGTTCAACGAAACCACTAAAGACCAATTCGTTATAATCTTGACAAGAGACTAAAAGGGCAGAGGAGAGGATAATGAAAAGGAGGGATAAGAGATGAGGTTTAGCCATCAATAGAGGGTATGAGAGATAAATTTGGGATTTTATTTATTTTTTACTTTGAAGAATGTTCAAAAATAAAAATTGAATATTGACTCTTTTTAAAAAAAAAGATTTGAGGATAAATTTTGCAAATTGTTTATGATGTGTATATTTTGCAATATAGATCTATAATTTTATTTTTTGCTTTTGACTTGTCTTTAATAATACATACACCACACAAGGTATTAAATCAAACAAATTTTTGAATATCAAGATTTTTGAAACAAGCTCCTTCTTTGTGGGAAATATTAGA
>Ga0182738_1002016_pt1 | contig 24596 bp, 22 predicted proteins | sample eDN5th30CBELigMG_FD_128876 | JGI IMG/M metagenome (GOLD analysis project Ga0182738, IMG submission 128876) | Enriched Miracle-Growth compost microbial communities from Emeryville, California, USA - eDNA 5th pass 30_C BE-Lig MG (version 2)... ...
AGGCCGAAGGCAGGCTGCTGCCATCCACGGCTTCAGGTACCGCCACGTTGTCTTCGCACCCACTGCTCTCGGCTTGGCCGGGTGACCTAGTACCGCCGACTGCGGAACCCGCGCACGAGGCACTTCAGGCAATCGCTCGCTGCGCAGAAGTCATCGGTGGCTGGCGTGCGCAGGAATCCCAATGGCCGACGGTGCGCGCCATTGCAGTGGACGAGTGCGCGGGATTGGAAGCGATGTCTGGAGCGCACAGCTCGTCTCTCGCACCGAGGCACGTGCACGCCATGTTTGGCGACTTCGGCAACTGGCCTCTGTATTCGAGTCTCGTCGCGGGCGCAGCCAACCCGACAGACACCACGTGGTCGTTCGTCACCTCTCTGGCCGAGCAGAAGCAGAGCTGGGTTGAGGAAGGGCATTTGACGCCCGACCATGTCCATATGCTCCCGAATTTCACTTCATTCCTGCGCCGTAACCACGACTTTTGGAGTGGCACTGCCATCAGCCAACAGCTTCTGAATCAAAGCTTCAGTACGCGCATAGCCGCCCTCGCCAAAGTGTTGATAGGCCACCCGACCACTTCGGTCAATGAGGTACAACGCGGGCCAATAACGGTTTCGGTATGCGTTCCACGTTTGGTAACCATTGTCCTGTGCAACGGGATACCTGATTCCAAAGCGTTTGACCGCAGCTTCAACGTTCTTAGTACTTCTCTCGTATCCGTACTCCGGCGTGTGCACGCCAACCACGACGAGCCCCTTGTCCCGGTAACTCTCGTGCCACTGTTTGACGTATGGCATGACGTGGATGCAATTGATGCAGGAGTAGGTCCAGAACTCCACCAGCACCACCTTGCCCCGCAGCGCCTCCATGCTGAGCGGTTCACTGTTGATCCAGTGGTCGATGCCAGTGAATTCCGGCGCAAGGGTTGCCGCCTCGGCGCTTGCGCCGGGCGCCGGCCCGGCCTGCGCACCGGGCGTGCACGCCACGGCAAGGAGACAGGCGCCGAGGATGGAAACGAGTCGCTGGTACATGGTCACAGTCCTGTCGAAATGGAGGGAAGCCACTGCGTCGCCCACGCGGTAAAGAGCACGTCGTACTGCAGCAGCTGGAGCAGCGCGAAGGCGACGGCGATGGCGCCGAACAGCTTGCGGAACAGATCGGCGCGACGATTGAAGAAGTTGAGCCGCGAGGACACCCAGTCGCCTCCGTACGCGATCGCCAGCATCGGCAGCCCCGCGCCCGCCGCGTACGCGCCGAGCAGGACGACGGCCTTGCCGGGCGCCTGCGCGCTGGCGGCAAGCGCCAGCACGGAGGCCAGGATCGGGCCGGCACAGGGCGCCCATGCGAGACCGAGCGAAACGCCGACCAGCAGCGCCCCGGCCTTGCCGAGTACGGGCGCCGCCCGGCGGGGCGCCGCTCCCCGCGAAACCAGCGCGCGGCCCTTCTGCACCAGCCAGTCGAAGGGCGCCGGCCACACGCAGAACAGGCCGGCAACGAGCAGCAGCACGATCGCAACAGTGCGGGTGACCTGCTGCAATTCGCCCGACGACGCCGACAGGGCGCCGATCAGGATGCCGCCCGCCGCGAACGTCGCCACGAAGCCGGCGATGATCAGCAGCGGCTCCGCCCTGCTACGCCCGGCCGTGGTCGCCAGCACGATCGGCAGCACCGGCAGGATGCATGGCGACAGGATCGTCGCCACGCCGGCCGCGGCCGCGAGGGCATAGGCGATCATCGACGCGTTTCCACGGTCGTCGGGACCGAGCGGGGCGCATCGAACGCCTTGCAACGTGCGGCGGTCATCGCAGTGCCTTGAACGCGGCCCGCATCTCTTCTGCGAACAGCTGCGGCTCTTCCCACTGCGCGAAGTGACCGCCCTTGTCGACCTCGTTGAAGTACATCAGCGTCGGGTACGCCCGTTCGGTCCAGCTGCGGGGCGCACGGTAGATCTCGCCGGGGAAGACGGTCACCGCGACCGGGACCTTGACCTCGGCCGTCCTCTGCTCCACGGCGTTGAAGTTGTTGGTGTTGTTCTCCCAGTACAGCTGCGCGGAGGAGATAGCGCTGTTGGTCAGCCAGTACAGCGTGATGTCATCCAGCATTTCGTCCCTGGACAGCGACTTCTCGGCGTCGCCGCCGCTGTACGTCCACTGGTTGAACTTGTCGAACATCCACGCGGCCAACCCGGCCGGCGAATCGGTGAGTCCGTAGCCCACGGTCTGCGGCCGGGTGGACATCATCGCGCCGTAGGCGCCGTTTCGCTGGAAGAAGAAGTTCAGCGCGTCGTAGGCAGTCTTCTCTTCGTTGGACAACCCGGCCGGGGCAGGGTCGCCGGCGCGCATGGCGCGGGCGGCGTCCGCGGGGACGGTTGGCGGCATGTTGACATGAATGCCGAGCAGGCCTTGCGGCGCCTGGCGCCCCATCGCATCGGCAACGACCGAGCCCCAATCGCCGCCCTGCGACACATACGACTTGTAGCCGAGGCGCTTCATCAGCACGTCCCAGGCACGCGCGATGCGATCGGGATCCCATCCCGTGGCGTCGGGCTTGCCCGAAAACCCGTACCCCGGCATCGACGGGATGATCACGTCGAACGCGTCTTCGGCTTCGCCGCCAAAGGCCGTCGGGTCGGTGAGCGGGCCGATCGCCTTGGTCATTTCCAGGATGGAGCCCGGCCAGCCGTGCGTGATCAGCAGCGGCATCGCCCTCGGGTGGCGCGACTTGACGTGGATGAACTGGATGTCGATGCCGTCGATGTTGGTCACGAACATCGGCAGCGCGTTGAGCTCGGCCTCCACCTTGCGCCAGTCGTAATCGGTTCCCCAGTAGCGGACGAGGGCCTGCAGCTTCGCAAGCTGCACGCCCTGCGATTGATCGGTCACCGTTTCCTTCGCCGGCCAGCGCGTTGCCTCGATGCGTCGGCGCAGGTCGGCAAGCTGCGATTCGGGAGTGTCCACACGGAAGGGGCGGATCGTCTCCCGGTTCGCGGCGGCCTGTCGTTCGACCAGAACGACGGCACTTGCCATGCCCGGGAACACGAACAGCGGGATCACGAGGGAACCCGTGGCGGCGATGGCAAGCATGCGGCGCCTGAACTTGCATGATGTCGACATTGGAATCTCCTGACGTGGCGGGCTTCCTGCGACATGCAGGTCCGGATGCGATCACATCAGGACCGGATTGCCACCTCCATTGCACGATGGTGCCGATCGATACCAAGGTGCAGGTCGGACTGCCGCCCTTGGCGGCGCTCGCGCGTCGGGTTTTCATCGTGCGGTGGCCGATCCGGTGGCGATGCCGTCCCGTCGCAGTGGCTCGAGCAATGCACGGCCCACTGCCGGACGCGATCGGTTACCGGTGGATGCGCGCCTCTTTCCCCGGAGGGAGGGGGAGACGGGGAAAGAGGCGCGACTTGAGCTTGCTGTTCCGGAACCCGCGTACGGGCGTCCTGGTCCACGACCGGGCAGATCCGGCCTGGCGTCATCCCAACGCATCCCACGCGACGCGTCGATTGCACGATGGTGTCGTGCGAGTTCCATCGGATCGATTTCCGGCTGCGTTGCGAAAGCACGCCAACCGGATGCGACTTTCCACGCGCCACGGCCACGCATTGCCGCGATGAATGCGGTTCCGGAACCTCCCAAGGCCCTGCGACACGCCCGGAAACCGACACCTAAGTATGATGGGCGGGCGCCGGCGGATGGGCGCATCCTCGTTCGACGGCGACCGCCAGAAGAGGACCGGCATGCAGAACGAATCCAGCCGCGTCGTCGATGCCCTGCCCGCCCCGGTGTGGACCGCACTGGCGGACGGACGCATCGATTTCGTCAACCTGGCCTGGCGCGAATTCGCGGGCCATGGCCCGGACGACGATCCCGGCCGCGCCTGGCAGTCCGCGGTCCATCCCGATGACCTGCCCGGGCTGCTCGGGCACTGGAACGCCATCGTGGCGTCCGCCGAGCCGGGCGAGATGCGGGCGCGGCTGCGCCGCTTCGACGGGCGCTTTCGCCGCTTCGTCCTCCGCGCGCGGCCGCTGGCCGACGCATCGGGGCGGGTCACCGGGTGGTGTGGCGTCAACACCGACGTCGAGGACTGCGGGCCGGTTGAACACGATCGGCACGCACGCGGAATCGACTTCCAGGCGATCATCGACAGTATCCCGGCAATGGTCGCGCTGATGACCCCGGATGGCGCGCTCGAGGCCATCAACCGGCATGCGCTGGACTATCTCGGCGCGACGTTCGAGGCGCTGAAGCACTGGACCACCGCCGACACCGTCCATCCGGACGACCTGCCCGCGGTCGCCGCCGCGTGGCGGCAAGCGGTCGCGACGGGCGAGCCCTACGACATCGAGCACCGTATCCGCCGTGCCGACGGTGCCTACCACTGGTTCCACGTGCGCGGTCTTCCGCTCATCAATTCCAACGGCGACGTCAGCAGCTGGTGCGTGGTCGAGGCGGACATCGAGGACAGGAAGCGCGACGCGGTGCTGCTCGCGAGCGAGAAACAGCTGCTCGCACAGGCGCTCGAGGACGTCCGCCGCTCGGAGGACCAGCTGCGCACCATCATCGACGCGATCCCGGGCTTCGTGTGGACCGCCGATCCCGACGGCAGCGTGGATTTCCTCAACCACCGCTGGTGCGAGTACACCGGATTGCCGATGTTCGACTCGCTCGGCAAATGCTGGACGTCGACGATCCATCCCGACGACTCCGCTGCGCTGCAGGCGCACTGGCACGCGCTGCTGGAGTCTGGCCGGCCGGGCGAGTTCGAGGCCCGGCTGCGGCGCCGTGACGGGGCGTTCCGCTGGTTCCTGATCCGGACGGTCCCGCTGCACGACGCCGCCGGCAAGCTCGTCAAGTGGTATGGCCAGAACACCGACATCGAGGACCGCAAGCAGGCGGAAATGCTGCTGGCCGGCGAGAAGCGGCTGCTTGGCATGATGGCCGGAGGGTCCTCGCTCCCGGGCGTCCTCGCGGCGCTCTGCGAACTCGCCGGGGCCGCCTTCGGCGGCTGCCGCTGCAGCATCGCACTGGTCGATCCCAGGCACGGCCAGCTTTCGGGCGGCGCGGCGCCGGGCCTGCCGCGCGACCTCGCGGCGCATGACGTCGGCCCGGAGGCTGCCGCGGCCGCGTTGAACAGCCAGGTCGCGTCCGCCGACCTGCTGCGGGAGCAGCGGTGGCCGGCGTGGCGAGCGGAAGCGGTCGCGCACGGCGTCCGCTCCGTGCTGTCGACGCCGATCGCCTCCACTTCGGCAACGGTGGTGGGCGTCCTCTCCGTGCTCGGAGACCGGCCTGCGGATTCGCCGCCGGACCGCAACCTGGTCGCGCAGTTCACGCACCTCGCGGGCATCGCGATCGAGCGCGCACGCAGCGAGGCGGCGCTCAGGCAGAGCGAGGCCTTCCTCGCCAAGGGACAGCGCATGAGTGCGACCGGCACGTTCTCCTGGCGCATGGCGACCGGCGAGATCACCTGGTCGGAGGAGATCTACCGCATCTACGAGCTGGATCCGGACCAGCCGGCGACCTTCGAGCTGATCGACACCCGCCTGCACCCGGATGACGGGCCGTCCCACAACGAGATGCGCAGGCTGCAGCGCGAGTCGGGCGGGAGCTTCGAGCACGAGCACCGGCTGCTGATGCCCGACGGCAGGGTGAAGTACCTGCACCTGGATGCCCACGCGACCCGCGACGAGCACGGCCAGCTCGAGTACATCGGCGCTGTCCAGGACGTGACCGATCGCAGGCTCGCCGAGGAAGCCCTCGGCAGGGTCCGCTCCGAGCTCACCCACCTGGCCCGCGTGGCGACGCTCGGCGCGTTGACCGCCTCGATCGCGCACGAGGTCAACCAGCCGCTTGCGGGCATCATCACCAACGCCAACACCTGCCTGCGGATGCTCGCTGCCGACCCGCCCAACGTCGACGGCGCGCGCGAGACTGCGCGGCGCACGATCCGCGACGGCAACCGCGCCTCCGATGTCATCAAGCGGCTGCGCGTGCTGTTCGCCAAGAAGGAAGCCACGACCGAAGCCATGAACCTCAACGAGGCGGCGCGCGAGGTCATCGCAATGCTGATGGACGAACTCCAGAAGCAGGGCATCGTCCTGTGGACGGAGTTCGTCCCGGACCTGCCCGCGGTCGCCGGCGATCGCGTGCAGCTGCAGCAGGTCATCCTCAACCTGCTGCTGAACGCCGCGGACGCGGTGCGCGACGTCGCGGGCCGCCCGCGCAGGATCGTGGTCACGACCGCGCACGAAGACGACGGCCGCGTGCGGCTGGCGGTCGAGGATACGGGCACCGGCTTCGCGCCCGAGGACGCGGACCGACTGTTCACCGCCTTCTACACCACCAAGGGCGAGGGAATGGGCATCGGACTGTCGATCAGCCGCTCGATCATCGAGAGCCATGACGGCCGCCTGTGGGCGCGGCCGAACAACGGCCCCGGGTCGACATTCGCGTTCTCGATCCCCTGCCCGCCCGGGCGCGCGTCCAGCGCGGGTGGCGACAACGACTTCCGGCACGCTGCCGGCAACCAGCGCGATCATGCAGTGGAGACGTTTTGATGGGCCTGCCTTTGCTCGTTTCGGTAGTCGACGACGACGAGTCCGTGCGTGAATCCCTGCCCGACCTGCTGAGGGAGTTCGGATTCTCGGTCCAGGCCTTCGCGTCCGCGGAGGAGTTCCTCGCCTCCGGCCATGTGGATGCGACGCGGTGCCTGATCCTCGACGTCGCCATGCCCGGCATGTCCGGACCGGACCTGCAGCACGAGCTGAAGCTGCTCGGCAAGCCCATCCCGATCGTCTTCATCACCGCCCATTGCGAAGCCGCCATGCGTCCGCGCCTGCTCGAGCGGGGCGCCGTGGAGTGCCTGTTCAAACCCTTCAGCGAGGCGGCGCTGCTCGAGGCGCTCGACGCGGCGATCGGGGCGGGCCGTGCCCGCGGCGGCGCTCGCCCACCGGAGGCGCAGCAATGACCAGCACCATGCCCGGGCCGGTCCAGGCGGGTTCGCCCGCGGCCACGCAGCCCGTTCCGATCGTGTTCGTGGTCGACGACGACGTGTCGGTCCGCGAATCCCTGGAGCTGCTGCTTCGCTTCGCCGGCTGGCGCGTCGAGCTGTTCGCGTCGGCGCAGGAATTCCTCGCCCGCCCGCGGCCGGCGGAACCCAGCTGCCTGGTGCTCGACGTCAACCTGCCCGGCCTCGACGGCCTCGAGCTGCAGGAGCGCGTCGCCGGCGAGCGCGCCGACATGCCGATCATCTTCATCACCGGCTACGGCGACGTGCCGCGCACGGTGCGGGCGATGAAGGCCGGAGCGGTCGAGTTCCTGACCAAGCCGTTCGATCACGAGGTGCTGCTGCAGGCCATCGCCGCCGCCATCGAGCGCAGCCGAGCGGCGCTGGACCGGGCGCAGGGCCTGCGCTCGCTGCTGGACGCCTATGCCTCGCTCACGCCGCGCGAGCGCGAGGTCATGGAGATGGTCGTCGCCGGCCGCCTGAACAAGCAGATCGCCGCGGACCTGGGCATCAGCGAGATCACGGTCAAGGTGCACCGCGGCAAGACGATGCGCAAGATGAAGGCGCGCTCGCTCGCCGATCTGGTGAAGATGGCCGAGAAGCTGGTGCCGGCATCGGTCGCGCGGGGTTGAGCACGCGCCAACGGCGCGTGCCAACCATTCCGCCTTACAGTACGAACCCGCCGTCGATGGTGAGGCTCGATCCGGTCATGTACCCGGCGGCGTCGCCGGCGAGGTAGGACACCAGCGCCGCGATCTCCTCCGGCTGCGCCACGCGGCCGAGCGGCACCCGCTCGGTCACCTGCGGGAGGAAGGCCGAGGTCATGTCGGTTTCCGTCGGCCCGGGCTGGATGTTGTTGACGGTGATGCGGCGCGGCGCCAGGTCCAGCGCCGCGCCGCGCACCAGCGCGGCGACGGCGGCCTTGGTCATGGCGTAGACGCTGCTGCCCGGCGTGCCGGTGCGGATCGCGGTGTTGCTGCCGATGGTGATGGCGCGTCCGCCATCGCGCATGCGCGCGGTCGCCACCTGCAGGGCCAGGAAGACGCCGCGGACGTTGACGTCGAGCATCAGCTGCAGTTCTTCCAGCGGCACGGATTGCAGCATGTTGATGCGATGGACGCCGGCGTTGACGACGGCCGCGTGCAGCGCGCCGAACCTCGACACGGTCGCGTCCACCGCGCGTGCCAGGGCCGCGGGGTCGCCGCTGTCCGCCTCGAGCGCCATCGCGCGCCCGCCGCCGGCCTCGATCGCGGCGACGACCTCGGCGGCTTTGTCCGGCCGCGAGACATAGGTCAGCGCGACCGAGAAACCGTCGGCCGCGAGCCTGCGCGCGGCGGCCGCGCCGATGCCGCGCGAGCCGCCGAAGACCAGCGCCGCGCGCACGTCCGTCTGCCTGTCCATGATCCTTGCTCCTACTTCACGTCCGCGGCGTCTTCGACGATCCGCGCGACCGGTTGCGGGTTGGACACCATCACCACGTGCGAGCCGCCTTCGATGACCCGCACTTCCCTGGCGTGCGCGCGCCTGGCCATGAACGCCATCGCCTCGGGCGGGATGTTCCTGTCCGCGCTGCCGTAGATGTGCCAGGACGGCAGCGTCTTCCACGCCGGCTTCGCGGTCGGCTCGTTCAGCGCGGCCTCGGTCACCGGCCGCTGCGTCGCGGCCATCAGCGCCGCCTCGGCCTCGGGCACATCGGCGGCGAACTGGTCGTGGAACTTGTCCTGCTGGATGTAGAGATCCGATCCGCCATCGGACAGTTTCACAGGCGGCGCGAGCGTGGGCCCGAGGGTGCTGCCGGGGAACTTGCCGGACAGGCCGGCGGCGGTTTCTCCCACGTCGGGCGCGAATGCGCTGACGTAGACCAGCGCCTTGACGTTGGCATGGCCGTTGGCGGCGTCGGTGATGACGTTGCCACCGTACGAATGCCCGACCAGCACCACCGGCGACGGGATGCCGCCGACGATGTCGGAGACATAGCGCGCGTCGCTGCCGACGCCGCGCAGCGGGTTGGCGGCGGCGACGACCCGATAGCCGTCCTTCTCCAGGATCGCGACGACCCGGTTCCAGCTGGATGCGTCCGCGAACGCGCCGTGCACCAGCACGATCACGGGTTTGGGTTCCGCGGCGGATGCGCCCGCGCCGACCAGCAGGGTCGACGCCAGCGCGAATGCAACGAGTGTCTTCTTCATGTTCTGTCTCCTTGGTCCCTTGTCGCGCGGGGCGCGTCCGGGTCAGGCCAGGTGGATGGCGACGTCGATGTTGTCGCGGGTCGCCTTCGAGTACGGGCAGGTCCGGTGGGCTTCCTCGACCACCGCCTGCGCAACGTCGCGCGGCAGGCCCGGAAGCGAGACGTTGAGCCTGGCCTGCAGCTGGTAACCGTCGGCGTTCGTGCCCAGGTCGACCTCGGCATCGATCGCCAGGTCGGTCGGCAGCGCGACCTGCATCTTCTTCGCCGCGATGCCCATCGCGCCCTGGAAGCAGGCCGACCAGCCGGCGGCGAACAGTTGCTCGGGGTTGGTGCCGCTGCCGGAGGCGCCGGGCGAGGACAGCTTGATGTCCAGGCGGCCATCATCGCTGCGGGAAGCGCCATCCCTGCCGCCGGTGGTGTGGGTGCGTGCGGTGTACAGGACTTTCTCGATCTTGGTCATGGTGCGTACCTTCGTGTTGGGGGAGGATGGCGTCGTGTTGCCCGCCGGGTACTGGGTATCGGGGTGCTGGTTGCCGCGTTCTGCAGCTATGCCTCGTCCGTCTTTCCGCAACGTGGGACCGGAACCCGGATTCCCGCCTTCGCGGGGATGGCGGCAACCGGTCGGAGCGCTGCCGGCGGCAAAGCCGACCTTTCAATCCACGTTGGCATCAGCCGGGAAATCCGTGGACACGCTCAGCTCGCGCCATCGGGCGAGCTCTTCCAGCCTCGCGAGATCGGCTCGCTCGATCAGGGCCGATGCGTCGCTTCCCAGCGGCAGCCGGAAGGGCGGCTGGCCCATCGCCGCCACGGCGAGCAGCGCTTGCGCGGCGCGTGCCGGATCGCCTGGCTGGCGTCCGTCGTAGGCGCGCTGCTTGCGCACGGTCGCGCCGACCACGGCGTCGTATTCGGGGCGTCCGGCGCGCAGCGAGGTGGAAGCGCCGGCAAAGTCGGTCCGGAAGCCGCCCGGTTCGACAACCGTGACTTTCACGCCGACCAGCGCCATTTCCTCTGCCAGCGATTCGGAGAAGCCCTCGACGCCCCACTTGGCCGCGGAGTACGGCGCGCGGCCCGGCGCGCCGAGGCGGCCGCCGACGGACGAAAACTGGAAGATGTGGCCGCTGCGCTGCGCGCGCATGACCGGGATCGCCGCCTTGGTCACGATGATCGTGCCGAACAGGTTGGTCTCGATCTGGTCGCGGAACTCGTCCAGGCCGGTGTCCTCGACCGAGCCGACGTTGCCGTAGCCGGCGTTGTTGGCGAGCACGTCGAGCCCGCCGAATTCGTCCACCGCGACGCTCACGGCCACCCGGGCCGCGGCCGGATCGGTGACGTCAAGCACCACGGTGCGGACGGCGTCGCCATGGCGTTCATGCAAGTCGGACAATTGGTCTGGATCGCGCGCGGTCGCCACCAACCGGTGGCCCGCTGCAAGCACGGCCTCGGCCAGCGCGCGACCGAGGCCGCGCGAACATCCGGTGATGAGCCATCGTTGTGACATGGGGATTTCCTCCTCGATCGGTCGGGTGCCGCGTTCGCGGCGTCAGGGCGCGAACCGCGTGAATACGTAATCGCGGTCCCGCACCAGCGACTGGTGGCAGGCGAAGCAGGTGCGGTGCTGCGCCTCGTCGGCGGGCTTGCCGTCGATGAAGCGGCCGAAACCCCAGCCGCCGGTGGCGGCGTAGCGCTTCGAGTCCTTCACCATGAACTGCACGGTCGTGGCGGCGCCGGGAACGGAGGCCGGCGCGAATTCCGGCGATGGGACGTGCTTCCAGGCGAGCTTGGCCAGCACCGTTCCATCAGGGAACGGCAGCGTGTCCCGGCGGTACGCCTCGATCGCGATCTCGTTGCCCAGCACCGCGCGCAGCTCGTCGAGCGGCGCCGCTTCCTGTGCCGGTGCGACGAGCTGCCACCGCCGGTAGCCGTCGGGCACGGTGACGCCATAGATCGGCGAGGACGGCCTGGCAACGGAGCCGCCGGCGCGGGCCGAGAGGCCGGTGGCCAACGCGCAAGCCAGCGTTGCGACGGCGAGCATGCCGATGGGCAGCGGTTTCATCGTGGTACCTCCGGGAAGGATGCGCGGTCAGAGGTGGTCGGCGTCGACGATCGCCTGGACGAACGCCTGCGGCGCCTCCTGCGGCAGGTTATGGCCGATGCCGCCGCTGATGAGGCGGTGCTCGTATTTGCCGGTGAATCGCTTGGCGTAGGCGCCGGCAGGCGGATGCGGCGCGCCGTTGGCGTCGCCTTCCATCGTGATGGTCGGCACGGTGACCGCCGGGAATCCAGCCAGTCGCCTCTCGAGGCCCGCGTACTTCGCTTCGCCTTCGGCCAGGCCGAGGCGCCAGCGATAGTTGTGGATCACGATGGCCACCTGGTCGGGGTTGTCGAGCGCGGCCGCGCTGCGCTCGAACGTGGCGTCGTCGAACGTCCACTTCGGCGAGGCCAGCTGCCAGATCAGCTTCGCGAAGTCGCGGCGATACCGGTCGTATCCGTCGCGGCCGCGCTCGGTGGCGAAGTAGTACTGGTACCACCACGGCAGCTCGGCGCTCGGCGGCAGCGGCGCCTTCGCCGCGTCCTGGCTGCTGATCAGGTAGCCGCTCACCGACACCAGCGCCTTGACCCGGTCCGGCCAGAGCGCCGCGACGATGTCCGCCGAACGCGCGCCCCAGTCGTAGCCGCCGATCACGGCGCGCTGGATCCGGAGCGCGTCCATGAGGTCGACCACGTCGCTCGCCAGGGCCGCAGGCTCCGCGTTGCGCGGCGTACTGGCGGACAGGAAACGCGTCTCGCCGTAGCCGCGCGCATACGGGACGATCACCCGGTAGCCCTGCGACGCCAGCCGCGGCGCCACCTCGGCGTAGCTGTGGATGTCGTAGGGCCAGCCGTGCAGCAGGATGACGACCGGACCGTCGGCGGGGCCGACCTCGGCGTAAGCCACGTCCAGCACGCCGGCCTCGATGTGCTTCAAGGGGCCGAACGGTTTGTCCGCGGCCGGCCTGGTCGCGGCATTTGCGGTCGGCGCCGCATCAGCAGGCTGTGCGTGCGCCACGCCAAGGATGGCGAACTGTGCGACGAGTGCAGCCAGGACCGCCGTGCCCAGGACATGGCGACGCGACTTGTCGATTGCGGTTTTCAGTGTCGTGGTTCCCATTGCGAATCTCCGTTGTTGGGATCGGCTGCGGGTGGTACCCGGCGATCAGGCGACCCCGGCCGACGCCTGGCGGGATCGCCATGCGAGCAGGCCGGCCTGGACGATGAAGAACACGCCGCCACCCGTCGCGTAGATGGACAGCTTCTGCAGTGGCGGGTGATCGCCGACCGCCTGGACGGCGTAGACGATGCCGACGAAGAAGGACAACCCGCCCGCGATCAACATCGGCCACTGCTTGCCGAACTCGCGACCGCGGCGTCGCAGGCCGACCAGCACCTGCGCCGCGCCGGAAACGACCGCCCAGGCGCCGAACACGGCCAGCGCCGCCCCGGCGCCGCGGCTTCCGGCCACGCCGAGCGCAGCGGCGGCGAAGGTGCTCAGCACGCCGTTGAACGCCGTGATCCGGCGTTCCGGCCCGGCCGCGCGGCTGCGGTAGTCGATCAGCGAAGACACCGCGTCGATCAGCGGATAGGCAACCAGCAGACCGATCGCGATCGCGCCCGGCGTGTCGTGCGCCCTGGCGAAAGCCGCTGCCCAGGCCAGCGCCAGAACACCGCGGCCCAGGTACAGCCTCAACAGCAAGGCGCGGCTGCGGTCTGCTTCAAAGTCGTGCGTTGCCAAGACATTCGCGGTCATGGGAACCATCTCGCTGGGAGGCACCTCGAATGGCGCCGGTGGGCATAGGGGAAACGGGTCGTGCGGCAACGTCGGCAATGGCGGCTATCGACCTGCAGCGACGGCGGCGGAGGTCGCCTGCCGCAAGCGCAGTGGCCGGAATGCCTCGCGCAGCTCCTCGCTGAACAGCTGCGGCTGCTCCCAGGCGGCGAAGTGGCCGCCCTTGTCCACCTCGTGGAAGTAGTAGAGGCTGGGGTAGGCCATCGTGGTCCAGCGCTTCGGCGCGCGATAGATCTCGCCGGGAAACACGGTGACCGCCACCGGGATCTTGATGTCCGCGGTTTTCTGCGCCACGGCGCTGAAATTGTTGTTGTTGTTTTCCCAGTAGAACCGGGACGCCGAAGCCGCGCTGCCGGTGAGCCAGTACAGGGTGATGTCGTCGAGCATCTCGTCCCGCGTCAGCACCCGCTCGGGCACGCCGTCGCTGTCCGTCCACTGCGCGAACTTCTCGTACATCCACGCCGCGGTGCCGGCCGGGGAATCGTTGAGTCCGTAGCCGATGGTCTGCGGCCGGGTCACCATCATCGCGCCGTACGCCGCGTCCCGGCCGAAGAAGCGGCTCAACGCGTTGAACGCCGCCAGCTCGTCCGGCGCGAGTCCGTCCGGCACCGGCTTGCCGCCGTTGATGGCATCCACCAGGTCGCCGGGCACGGTGGCGGGCATGTTGAGATGGATGCCGAGCAGGCCGGGCGGGGCCTGGCGCGCCATCGCGTCCGAGATCACCGAGCCGTGGTCACCGCCCTGCGAAACGTAGCGGTCGTATCCCAACCGCGTCATGAGCACGTCCCACGCCCGCCCGACGCGGTCCGGACCCCAGCCGGTGGTCTTCGGCTTGCCGGAGAACCCGTAACCCGGGATCGCGGGGATCACGACGTCGAACGCATCCTCGGCGCGGCCTCCGAAGGCGGTCGGGTCCGTGAGCGGGCCGATGGCCTTCACGAACTCCAGCGGCGATCCCGGCCAGCCGTGCGTGAGCAACAGCGGCAGCGCGCCGGGGTGGCGCGAGCGGACGTGGATGAACTGGACGTCGATGCCGTCGATCGTGGTCACGAACTCGGGCAGCGTGTTCAACTGCGCTTCGATCCTGCGCCAGTCGTAGCCGTCGCCCCAATAGCGCACGAGCTCCTGGACCTTGGCCAGCTCGATGCCCTGGGACTGGTCGTCGACGGTTTCCGCGTCGGGCCATCGCGTCGCGGCGATGCGCTTGCGCAGGTCGGCCAGCTGCGCCTCGGGGACGTGGATGTGGAACGGACGGATGGACGCATCGTCGCGCGGCGACTGCGCGGAGGCGGCGTCTGCGACATGCGTCGGCGCATCGCCCTGCTGCCCGGCATGCGCAAGGCCGGTCGCGGCCAGCAGTACCAGTGCGAATGCGTTCGCCATGTCGGAGATGGCGGAAGTCGGTCTGCATGGGCTTGCGAACGGGTTCGCGAACATGATCTTTCTCCACCGCGCCGGGGAAGGAGGGACACGGGCTCGACGCGCGATGCCATGTCACCAGAGGCGTCCGGGCCTGGCGATTGCACGATGGTGTCGATCGATACCTTGGTATCGGTACACGCCGATCGTTCATCCCGGCAGCAGCGGTGCCTGTAGAATTCCGCCGCGCAGAGGAGACAGTCCCACCATGTGAGCAGGCCGGCGCTTCCCGGAGACCCATCGCAGACAGCTGCCGATCGCGTCCGCACCTCGCGGCTCGCCATCGCAGCTCGTCGTGGTCAACCTGCCGAGAGGAAGCCAGTGCTTCCTTCGGCACCGACGGAGAACCGTCCATGCCTGCTCCTTTTGTTCGCGCATCCAACCTCGATTTCTCGTGGCCGGACGGCAGCCCGGTCTTCACCCGGTTGTCGTTCGCCCTCGGGCCGTCGCGCACCGGCCTGGTGGCCGCCAACGGCGCCGGGAAAAGCACGCTGCTCAGGCTGGCTGCCGGAGAACTCCAGCCGGTCGCAGGCAGGATCGAAGTCCACGGCACGCTGGCCTACCTGCCGCAGCACCTGCCCCTGAGCGGCGGCCTGCGCGTCTGCGACGTGTTGGGCATCGCTGCGAAGCTGGAGGCCCTGCAGGGCATCGCGGCCGGCGATGTCGACGAGGCCCTGTTCGACGCCGTCGGCGGCGACTGGGACATCGAAGAACGCACCCGCGCGGCGCTGGCCCGCATGGGCCTGGACGACGTCGCCTTCGATCGCCGGCTGGACACCTTCAGCGGCGGCGAGATCATGGCGCTGGGGCTGGCGGCGCAGCTGATCCGGCAGCCCGACGTCCTGCTGCTGGACGAACCGTCGAACAACCTGGACCACCGGGCGCGACAGCACCTGTATCGACTGGTCGAGGCGTGGAGCGGCTGCCTGCTGGTGGCCAGCCACGACCGCGAACTGCTGGAACGGATGGACCAGATCGGCGAACTGGCCCGCACCGGGCTGCGCATCCACGGCGGAGGCTTCGGCTTCTACCAGCAGGCGGTCCGCGTCGAGCAGGCGGCCGCCGAAGAGAAGGTACGCAACCTGCGCCAGCAGGTCAGGCGCGAACGGCAGCAACGACAGCAGTCGCGCGAACGCAGCGAGCGCCGGGCCGGCAACGCCGACCGCAACCTGCAGAGTGCCGGGCTGCCGCGCATCGTGGCCGGCAATCGCAAGCGCGGCGCGCAGGTCGCCGCCGGCAAGTCCGACGACGTCCACGCGAAGCGCGTCGAGGCCACGGGCGAGCGACTCGGCGAGGCCGTTGAAGCGCTGCGCGAAGCGCCGGACCTGGCGCTGTCGCTGCCGGCGACGCAGGTCCCGTCAGGCCGTCTGGTCTTCTCCGGCAGGCACATGCAGGTCGTCCGGGACGCACGGCCGCTGTTCGCCGGTCCGGGAGTGAGTCTGGACATCCGCGGCCCGGAACGCATCGCCATGTCCGGCGCCAACGGCGCGGGCAAGTCCACGCTGCTGCGCATGATCGGCGGCGACCTGGTCGCCGATGCCGGAGAGATCCGCCGTGGTCCCGGACGGGTGGCCTACCTGTCGCAGCGGCTGGACCTGCTCGACCCGGACCGCACGGTCGCGGAGAACTTCGCCGCCTTTGCGCCCGGCATGCCGGCACCGGATCGCGCGAACCTGCTGGCGCGATGGCTGTTCCGCGGCACGCGCATGCACCTGCCCGTTCGCGCCCTGTCCGGCGGCGAGCGCCTGCGCGCCACCCTCGCCTGCCTGCTGCACGCCGAACCCGCACCGCAATTGCTATTGCTGGACGAACCGACCAACAACCTCGACCTGGACGCCGTGGAAGAGCTGGAACAGGCGCTGCGATCCTACGAGGGCGCGCTCGTGGTGGTCAGCCACGACGACCCGTTCGTCGATGCGATCGGCCCGACGCGACGCCTGCGGCTCGTGGACGGCCATCTGGACGACGGCGACCTTACCCCCCTCTCCTCCTGACGCCGCGGACGCCCGTCAGCGACTCGCTCAGCCGCCAAAGACGCTCTGCCGACGCCGGATCGATGGCATAAGGAGCCACTCCGTAGACGCGTCTTCCGTCCGGGGAGACCTCTCCGGCATCCAATACACCGATATCCGAGTCGATGCAGAAGACGCCGCCCATGCCCCCGATTTGCTCGCTTGTCGCGCACCATACGTGCGTGGCCGCGCCCTGGGGGATCGATTTCATGTCTCGATCGGGGTCAATCACCGGCGCTCCGTCCTGGTCGACGTTTCCAGCCTTCTTCAGCTGTTCAACCGGAATATGCCTGGCCAGGCCGGTCACGATGCCGCCCGGATGCAGGGAGAACGAGCGGATGCCTTCGTCACGTCCGAGACGATCCACTTCAACAGCGAACAGGATATTGGCCGTCTTCGATTGTCCATAGGCAATCCAGCCATCGTATTCGCGCCGCTCGAAATTGATGTCGTCCCACACGATGCCCGACAGGTGATGCCCGAGGGACGAAACGGACACCACGCGCGCGCCACCCGCCCGGCGCAGCGCTGGCCAAAGCCGGTTGGTCAGCTGGAAATGACCCAGGTGGTTGGTCGAAAGCTGCAACTCGTTGCCGCGCGCATCCCGCTCCAGGCGCGGCGAGGCCATGATTCCGGCATTGTTGAGCAGGATGTCCACTGCCAGCCCGGACTGCACGATCGCGCGGGCAAATGCGTCGATGGAAACGGGGTCGGTCAGGTCCATGCGCCCGACTTCGATGCGTCCGCCGACTTCCGCGATGGCGCGTCGTGCCCGATCGACCGAGCGAGCCGGAACGATGACCCTGGCGCCGGCTTCCGACAGCGTCCTTGCCGCTTCGAGCCCCAGGCCGGCATGTCCCCCGGTAACGATCGCGAGTCGCCCGGTCAGGTTCCTGCCGCGGATGACATCCAGCGTCGTGCTGTGGGCGGTATGACCACTTCCCAATGGCTCCTGCGGTGTGTTCATTGTCTACTCCAGAGCCGTCGGCCACGCGGACGATTCCGCTGCCGGTCTGGCCCGTTCAGGGCGAAATTGCATGGTGAGGATCGGCGACAGCCGCCCGAAGCCTATATCCGGCCGGGGTATGCGAAAGCGCCTCCGGCGACCACACAGTGTTTCCCGTTCCGGGACAGTGACCGCCCCGATCAGGGCCGGTGCGCGCGGTCGCCCGGGAGTTTGGCGGCAATAGATTGCGCGCAGCGGCCTATCGTGCGTTCGAACATTGCAAGAGCGTCTACGGGCAAAGCTGGGAATCTGTTCCGCAGCAACATCGCACCCGGGCCGGCAATGGCACCGGCGCTGGCTAGAGTTCTATGATGCCGCGCCTTGCCGCCACAGTGACGGCGTGAGTCCGATCGGCGACATCCAGCTTGGCGAATATGTTCTTCAGGTGCCCCTTGACCGTTTCCTCGGACAGGCCAAGCTCGGCGGCAACCTGCTTGTTCGCCTTGCCGATCGAAACGAGCTGCAGGATCGTGATCTCGCGGGCCGTCAGCGACTCGTCGACCACGTGCAGCGCAATCTCGTCGGCGATCTCGCGATGGACATGGCGCTGGCCGCGGTGGACGTTGTGGATCGCGTCGATGAGCTCGGTCCGCAGCGTGCTCTTCAGCAGGTAGCCGACGGCACCCGCCTTCAATGCGCGTACCGCCTGCGCGTCGCCCGCGTAGGTGGTGAGCACGATGATGCGGGCTTCGGGATGTTCACTGCGGATCGCGGCTATGGCGTCGACGCCGTTCATGCCCGGCATCTGCAGGTCCATCAGCGTTACGTCGGGGCGCAGTTCGCGGAAGCGTTCAACGGCCTCTCCCCCGTCGCGCGCTTCACCGACCACCTCCATGTCGGACTGGTTGCCGACGATCGCGGCGACGCCGTCCCGCAACAAGGGATGGTCGTCTACAAGGAGAACACGGATCATCCGGTCACCCATGGTGGGTACTCCTGCGCAGGAAACGCGGCAACCAGATCGACCGGCGCAAGCCACGCTTTGCGAACGCCAGTCTCGCCGGCAGGACGAGTGTAACTTCCGTGCCGCCGCTGGGAGTACTGCTGACCGTGATCGTGCCACCGATCCTTTCGGCGCGCTCGCGCATGCCAAGCATGCCGAAGTGGCCATCCTTGTGCCCCTGCGCCAGCACCGCCTCTGGAATCCCGATGCCATCGTCGCGAACACGCACGGCCAGGTACCGCGACTCGAAGCCGATGGCGACCTCGGCGGACGACGCGCACGCGTGGTGGGCAACGTTGAACAGCGCTTCTCGCACGATGCGCGTGGTCTCCGCAACGACGGGCGAATGCAGCGGCTGCGGTTTTCCCTCGACGACGATGCGCACCGGGATCGGCGGATCGAACGGCGCCGTGGCCACGAGCTTGCCGATGATGGTGGGCAGGTCCCCCATGCCCTCGTCCTCCCCGCGCAGGTCGTGCACGCGATTGCGCGCATCGACCATCACGTCGTCGGCCGCCGCCAGCGCTGCCTCCAGCTGTTCCCGGGAGGCTTCCCCGCCGGGGATCCTGTCCGCGACCGCCTGGAAGCGCAGCACCAGGCCCTGGACGCCCTGCAACAGCGTGTCATGGAGCTCGCGCGCGATGCGTTCTCGCTCCTTGGCGCGCTCGTCCAGCCGGCTGCGGATACGGTGGGCAATCTGCGCCACCCGCAGCCGGTACAGGGCCCACAGCGCGGCGGCTGCCAGTCCGCAGCAAAGCAGGAGGAACCATATCGATTGCACGAACGTCGGCGGGATCTCGAAGTTGAACTCCGCACCGTCCGTATTCCATATCCCGTCGTTGTTGGTGCCGACCACGCGGAATGTATACTTCCCCGGCGCGAGGTTGGTGTAGAAGGCCTGCCGCCTCGTACCGGCATCGACCCAGCCGCGATCGAAGTCCTCGAGCCGGTAGCGCGCGCGGACACGGCCAGGATCGACAAGGCTCAGCACTGCAAAGTCGATCTGGATGTTGGCCGTCGCCGCCGGCAGTTCCACCGACTCCGGATCCCGGTGGACACGTTCGTCGGCGGTGATCGAGCGGATCGCGAGGACCGGCGGTGACGTGTTGCGGACGACGTGCGCCGGATCCATCCACAGCGTCCCTGTTTCGGCCGCAACCCATAGGCGACCGTCGCCACCGCGCACCAATGACTGCTGCGAATGCGAGTGTGGGCGGCTCTTCAGTCCGTCTCCGGACCCCAGTGACAGAACCGGCTGCGGGAACGCTCCCCCGGCAAACGCGCGCTCCAGGTCGACCGACCGGATCCGGACCAGCGACTTCGGGTAAGCCAGCCAGGTGTCACCCTCGGGCGTGCGCACGATGCCGTTGATGCGGCTGCCCGGCCCCGCGTCGTCGGCCCATATCGTTTCGACGCGCCCGTCGCGGAACCGGGACAACCCGAACGCGCCCGCGGCGAAGACATCGCTCCCGTCCGAGTAGAGGGTGAGCACCTTGATCCCGCCGCCACCGAAATCCAGCGGCGTGGACGTCTTGCCGGCGTGCTCGAACCAGACCAGCCTGTCCCCGACCTGCACGACCACGCCGCCGCGCGGCGTGCGGACCATCGACGTCGGATAGAAGTCGGGCCTGGCACCACCCTCCAGCATCTGTTCCCAGCGTCCATCGCCATATCTGTACACGCCGCCGCCAGCCGCGGAGATCCAGAAGTTTCCATCCGCGTCGAAGGCGCAGTCGTAGATGATGTTGTGGCTGGCGCCCTTGTCGGGGCGCTCGATCGTTTCGCGCACGACGCCGTTGGCCCAGACAGTGACATGCGTGGCGAGACCAACCCAGATGGCACCATCCGGCGCCTCGCACAGGCTTTGTGGTTCGCTGACGTCACGCTGGATCGCCTCCGGCGTTCCACCCGGCCGGACGCGGTAAATGGTGCGCGCCTGACCGATGTAGACACTTCCGTCCGATGCATTCAACAGCTTGTCGCCGAACACCGCCGTAGAGCCAAGCTCGGGATCCGCGACCAGCGTCGCGGGCCGGAACTTGTCCAGGCCGCCTTCGGTGCCGACCCAGATGTTTCCCTCGCGGTCCTCCAGGACCTGATTGGTCACGTCTGACGACAAGCCGTCTCGACCAGTGAAGGATTCAGGCGCGGCCACACCAACACTGCCTCCGGACAAGACGTCCGGCGTCATGTGCAGCAGGCCGTCATATCGCGTCGCAATCCACAGGTTCCCGTCGTGATCGAACATCGGCGCACCCCGCGCCTGCCCACCCTGTGGAAACTCCGGCATGTCCGGCATTGCACCGCGTCCCCCGGGGCCGGTGACGGGATAGTTTCCGCGGTCCTCGGTCAGCCAGATGCGTCCGTCCGGGTCCTGCGACAGCATGCCCGGCGGCGTTTCGCGCCAGATCTCGAAACGCGACGCACCCGGCGCCAAACGCGCCAATCCGGTGCTGCACGCAACCCAGACCGCGCCATCGGCAGCGACAAGCATGTTCGACGAATTGCTCCTCGGCAGGCCATCGTCCGCATCGAACGTCGTCCACCGACCATCCTGGTAGCGCAGCACTTCGGCGTTGAAGCTCGCCGTAAGGGCCCATATCGCGCCATCGGCACCCTGCACCAGCTGCACGATGCGATTCGGCGCTGGCGGCGCGTCCAGCAGGCGCAGCGCGCCGTGCCGATACACCGCAAAGCGATGCGAACCGTCGAAGCTGGTCCACACCGCCCCGTCTTCCGCCACCAGCACGGTGCTGGGCAGGCCGTGCTTCCTGGCGTCCGCTTCCAGTTCGATCGACTCGAACCGGAGGCCGTCGAAACGGAACAACCCCTCCCCCGTCGCCAGCCAGAGAAAGCCATCCCGGCCCTGCGCCATCGCCAGCACGGGTACCGGCGCTTCGCTGCGCTCGATCCAGCGCTGGTGCACGTAATGCGAAAGGCGACGCGGCTCGGCCGCAAACGCCGCCAGCGAAGACGACAGCAGCGCGGCAAGCAGGAGGAGTTTGAACAACCTCATCGTCGCGCCAGCCCCTCTCCCGGATTCGTTGCGGGTTGATCGATCCCGCCGCTGCCTCCCAACCGGCCAATATCCTACCCCCGATCGGGGAACGCGACGCCCCCCATTCGGGGCGTCGCAAGCGCGCGGCGGGGCGATATTGTTTCGCAATGACAAGTTATGTATGCCGCTATCCCGATGGTGTTCCCGGGGTCGCCCTGCTGCTCGTTCGCGTGTGCCTGGGAGCAGCCGCCTTCGGCGTCGCAATTGTTCTCGCAGCTGGGCTTCCAGGCGCGCAGTTCTTCCATCTGTCCGCGGCGCTGCTCGCGCTGCTGCTGGTGATCGGACTCGCGAGCCGATCGGCCGCGGTGCTCCTGGCGTTGTCGCTTGCCGGCGCCCTGGCGATGCCCGGCCAGGTACAACAACTGCTCCTGCTCGCAGGCCACATCGGCGCCTGCATGGCGATCGTCCTGCTTGGACCCGGAGCCTTCTCGATCGACTCGATGCGCCACGGCCGCCGCGTGATTCTCCTCAAGGCCAACACCCCGGATCGGGGGGCTGGTGACTGACCTTTCCCGGGATTTCGCGCAAACGGCCTCGCTGACAGTCTCTGGTTGGTCGAAAACGAGATAGCGAGAGAGCCATGTCGATCACCCCGATGTCGCGAAATCGATCCGGCCAGCCCGACCTGCTGGCGTCCAGTCTTTCGGCCAGCTACGCCGGCGTCATCGCCTTCATCACCGTGGCCAACGAGGGCAGCTTCTCGCGCGCCGCGGATCGGCTTGGTATCGGTCGTTCCGCGGTCAGCCGCAGCGTACGGAAACTCGAGGACCAGCTCGGCGCCCGCCTGTTCCGGCGCACGACGCGCGCCACATCGATCACACGCGAGGGCGAACTGTTCTACGAGAACTGCCGCCCCGGCGTCGAGCGGATCCTGCGCGCGCTCGACGAGATGCGCGACCTGCGCGAGGGTCCGCCGCGCGGACAGTTGCGGATCAGCGCACCGCACGGCTTCGGACGCGAGGTAGTCGCACCGCTGATCGCGCAGTTCCGCGTGCGCTATCCCGAGGTGGCGCTGGAACTGGCTCTTGAGGAGCGCACGATCGACCTGGCGAACGACGGGGTCGACGTCGCCTTCCGCGACGGCCGCCTCGAAGACAGCCAGATCATTGCCAAGCAACTGATCCCCATGCGGATGCACGTCTGCGCGTCGCCCGACTATGCCAGCCGGAACGGCCTGCCGCGATCGATCGACGACTTGACCGCGCACGCCTGCATCAACCAGCGGTCGGCCAACGGCCGCATGCAGACCTGGGACTTCAAGGTCGATGGCCAGGCATGCAGCATCACGCCGGATGCGGACATCGTCGTCAACGATCCTTCGCTGGCGATACAGGCCGCGCTCAACGGCCAAGGCCTGGCCCAACTGCCCGCGTACCAGGCACATGAGGCATTGCGCGGGGGACGCCTGGTGGAGTGCCTGGCCTATGCCGCGCCCGACGACCGCGGGCACTACCTGTGCTACCTGAGCCGGCAACAGTTGCCCAAGCGCGTGCGTGCATTCATCGATTTCATGACCGCAGGAATCCGCGCGCTTGAACTCAACTACGACGCGCCAATGGAGAATGACGTACCGCCCTTGAACGCTACGCTCCCCGCAACGGCACCGGCGATCCACCTCGCGGCATGACCCATCCGGTTCGACGTGACATCGACCGCCGCGCTGCCTGCACAGCGTCGCATCGAGTCTCCGTGTCACAGCCCAAAGCCGGTCGTGCGGGAATCCGATGGTTCACCGGAACCGTGCTCACGCCTGCTTTTCTGGATTGTCCCTCCAGGCACAACACCGCGAAGCCGGCGACGAGTCTTCCGGCACTACGGATTCCTGCCTAGTGTGAAAAAGCGGCGTTGGCCACGGGTCGCATGCCCTCTTCATGCATTCCCGGCAGCGCGCCGCCCCCCCTCACACTCTGGAGAAGAATCGTGAACTCGAATGCCTTGAACAAGACCTCCGCTACAACGACGGAGTCCTGGATCGACTGGACCAACCTGGTGCTGGGCGCCGTCCTGCTCGTTTCACCCTGGCTCGGACTGGGCGGCGGCGGATCGGTCGCGGCGAACGCCGTGGTCTGCGGCTTCGTTGTCGCCTGTGCTGCCTGTGCCGCCCTTGCCAAACCCTCGCTCGGCGCGGAAAGGACGAACGCATGGGTGGGCGTGTGGCTGCTGGTTGCTCCCTGGATCCTCGCATTCTCGGGCAATGCAGGCGCCACGTGGACCAGCATCACCATTGGCCTTGCCATTACCTGTTTCGCCGGGATCCAGATCACACGGCTGAAGCGTTACGCGCGCGGCTGACGCCGTTCGCGAATGCAGGCCGCAGTTCCGCGGCCAGACGATCCCTTCATCGCGAGAGTTTCGAACCATGTCCAACAACCACAATCCCGAGATCCTGGAGTTCATCGATGTGCTGGCTGAAACCGGCAGTCACTACCGCATGGAGGCGATGGAAGACCTTTACCTCGACGACCTCGGCTTCCTGGTGCTCACGCCACAGGGCGATATCGCACGCTTCTCGAAGACGGAGATGCTCGACGAGTTCAGGAGTCGCCGCGACGCCGGCGAGCCGCCCCTGTCGACCGAGAAGCGCGTCCTGCACGTCGAAGAACAGGGCGACCAGGCAACCGCCGTCCTGTATCGGCGAATGAGCCAGCAAGCGGATCCCGCACTCTACGAACTGCGCCTGCGCAAGGTGGACGACAAATGGCTGGTGGCGGGAGAGACCGTCCTTCCCTGGCCCGACCTGGCCTCGGCAAGGGGATTCCTGCCGCCGCGCACGAAGTAGTCCATCGTCGACAGCCAATTTCGCCCCGGATCGGGATCCGCCCGCCCCGCTCGCTCGCTCGCTCGCGATGCAGGATGGATCCCTTTCCGGGGATTCTTCACCCAACTACTCAACTGCTCCCGGATCAGTACTCGCCCCTTTCCCGCACGCGCACTGACCAATCCCCGGTCCAAGCCAGCTGCGCCACAGTCCGGAAGTGTGGGATCCGCCGACTACGCCGGTTGCGAACGCCGCCTCTGTGCCCGTTCCAGTACGATCCTGATCGTCACCAGCACGGGAATGGCGACAAGGAAGAACGCACCGAGCCCGAGGAACAGCTCGTCGAAAGCGCGCGCGGCTGACTGCCTGCCCAGCGCCCTC
>Ga0182738_1002017_pt1 | contig 24581 bp, 5 predicted proteins | sample eDN5th30CBELigMG_FD_128876 | JGI IMG/M metagenome (GOLD analysis project Ga0182738, IMG submission 128876) | Enriched Miracle-Growth compost microbial communities from Emeryville, California, USA - eDNA 5th pass 30_C BE-Lig MG (version 2)... ...
CGAAGTTTTCCGGCGGCCACAGTGGCTCCTCCAGGAACAGCAATCCGATCTCGGCGAGTTCGGTTGCGACGGCTTGAGCGTGCGGGAGCGTCCAGGCGCAGCCGGCATCGATGATCAGCGCGATGTCCGGCCCTGCCTCGTCGCGAGCCGCGAGGATCGCCGGCAGCTGGGATTCGTGCAGCTTGATCGCGGCGAATCCGGCGTCGACGACGCGGCGCACCGCGGCACGGACCCGTTGCGGCTCGGTGTAGCAGGCCAGGCTCGCGTAGCAGGACATTTCTCGGGGACCGCCACCGAGCAACGTCGCGATCGGAACGCCGGCTCGCTTGCCGGCGATGTCCCACAGCGCGATGTCCACCGCGGACAGCGCGTAGGTGATCGCGCCGCCGCGGCCGAAGACGTGCAGCTTGCGTTGCACCTGGTCCATCAGGGCCGCGATCTCAGTGGCGTCGGCGCCCAGGCAGAGCGGGGCGACGAGTTCGTCGAGTGCGTGGGCGGCCAGCGCGGCGCCGCGCAGGCCGAACGCCTCACCCCACCCCACCGTGCCGTCGTCGGTGGTCACCTTGACCAGCAGCGAGTCCGCAGCGGTCAGCGCGGCACCCCACAACGCCGCGCCGGGCAGGTCCGCTTTGAGCGGGATACGCAGCGGGATCGCCTCGATGGCGGCGATGGCGGCGGGCATGGTTTGCAGCGTAAGACGTCGGTCAGCGATAGCACACGGCTTCGATAGCACCGCAGCCGAAACGACAATCGCGGCCCGGTCTTTCGACCGGGCCGCGATTGTCGTAACTGTTCGGAGTTGAGGCGACGCTACGGCTGGTCGGTCACCAATTTGTTGGCGCCGTCGGCGCCGTTCACACCGTCGGGCTGACCATCCTCGCCGGCGCCGCCGGTGGCGTCCACACCGGTGATGTCGTTACCGTCGGCGTCGATCGCGCCGTAGCCGCCGTTACCGCCGTTACCGCCGACACCGGTGAGGCTGCCGGCACCGCCGTCGCCGCCCTTACCGCCGGTCGCGGTGCTGTCGGTCACGGTGCCACCGTTGCTCTCGCCGATGGCGGCACCGCCGCCACCACCGCCACCACCGCCGCCGTGGCCCGCGGTCGCGCCGTCGGCTTCTGCTCCGGCGCCGCCGGCGCCGCCGTTGCCAGCGGTCGCACCGGGGTGGTCGCCGATCACAGCACCGTTGGCGCCCGCTCCACCGTCGCCACCATTACCGGCGTTGCCGAGGCCGTCGGTGGCCACGCCACCACCGTCACCACCGGCGCCACCGTGGCCACCAGTGAAGCTGCCCTGACCACCGTCACCACCGGTGCCGCCGTTACCGGCCTGGCCGTCAGTGGTCTGGCCACCGTTGCCGCCATTACCGCCGGAACCGCCGTTGCTGAACAGCGGGTTTTCCGCGTCGTCGCCGGCAGGTGCGCCGGCGCCGCCATTGCCGCCGTTACCACCCGAGCCGGCGGCACCGCTCTCGGAGGTGCCACCGGCACCGCCGTTGCCACCGTGGCCGCCACCGAGTGTGCCGGACTCACCGATGTTGCCCTGGCCAGTGGTGTTGCCGCCATTACCGCCGTTGCCGCCGTTGCCGGCGGTCTGGTCACCGGTCGCGTTGGCGCCGGCGCCACCGCCGCCGCCGTAGCCGCCATGACCGGAACCGTCACCACCGGTACCACCGGCGCCACCGTTGCCGCCGGTGTTGTTGCCACCGTCAGCGGTGCTGGTCACCGCGCCCCCGGTGCCGCCGGCGCCACCGGTGCCGCCGTAGACACCCTGACCACCGGAACCACCGGAACCACCGTTGCCGGCCTGGTAACCGGTACCGCCGTCGCCGCCCCGGCCACCGGAGCCGCCCACGCCCGTCGCGTCGGGGTTGGCCGGGCTCAGACCGTTGCCGATGAAGTCTCCGGTCTCCCCGTCCGTCGCCGCATTGCCGCCGAGTCCGCCGACACCGCCGTCACCACCGTTACCGATCTGACCGATGCTGCCGTCGGTGCCGTCGGTGTGGCCGTCGCCGCCGCCTTGGCCACCGGTTCCGGCCGTGGCACCGGCGGCTCCGCCGTTGCCACCATTGCCACCGGCACCCGCCGCGCCGCCGTTGGGGGCGCTGGGGGCAGGCGATGGTTCCACACTCGAACCGTTGGCGCCGGTGCCGCCTTCGCCGCCCACACCACCGTTGCCACCCTTGCCGCTGTTGCCGCCGTTGCCGCCGTTGCCGTTGGTCGCCGAGCCACCGTTGCCGCCGACACCACCGTTGCCGCCGTTACCGGCGTTGCCTCCGGCGCCTGCGGCCACCGCCGGGTCAGTCGAGTCAGCGCCGCGACCGCCGCCGCCACCCGTGCCACCGACACCACCGGCGCCACCGTTACCGCCGTTGCCCGTTACCGAGCCGCCGTCACCACCGACACCACCGGCGCCACCATTGCCGCCGACCGCGCCGTCACCGCCGGCCGTGCCCACGTCGTCACTGTCGGCGCCGGCCGCGCCCTGGTCGCCGTTGCCGCCGGCACCGCCGTTACCGCCGTTACCGTGGTCGCCGCCGTTACCACCGGCGCCACCGGCACCGCCGGAGACACCCGTGCCGCCGATGCCGGCACCACCGGCACCGCCGTCACCGCCGTTGCCCGACGCCGTGTCCGGCAGCGTGCCATCGGCGCCGTCCACGCCAGCGGTGCCCGGTGTGCCGCCGAAGGCTCCGGAGCTGGTACCGGCTGCGCCGCCCGCGCCGCCGGCGCCGACCGTGCCGAGGTTGCCACCACTACCACCGGCGCCACCGGCACCACCGCCGACAAGCTCGTCGCCGATGGCAGCAGGGGTAATGCCACCTGCGGGAGTCTCGAGATCAGGGTCGGTGCCACCGCCGGCACCACCGTTACCGCCAGCGCCACCGTTGCCAGCCAGGCCGGATCCGCCACCGACGCCACCGGCACCGCCGTTGCCCGCGGCACCCGCGGGGTGAACCCCGAAGAAGCCGCCGCCGCCGCCATTACCACCGACGCCACCAGCACCGGCGGCGCCACCGGAGCCGGCGTTACCACCGCCACCGCCCGCGCCACCCTTACCACCCGGGTCACTGGCGGGAATGAGCGCCGCCGGCCCGACCTCGGGCCCGTTGTTCACGTCGCCGTTACCACCGGCGCCGCCGTTGCCGCCGTTACCACCGACGCCACCGTTGCCGCCGACGCCACCGTTGCCGCCAGCACCGGAGTTACCGAACAGTCCAGCGGCGCCGCCGTTTCCTCCGGCGCCGCCTACGCCACCGGCGAAGCCATTTGTTCCGTCGGTGCCGTTGCCGCCGTCGACGCCGTCGGTGCCGGCTCCGCCCACCGGGCTCAGACCGTCGGCACCCACGTTCCCGTTGGTCCCGGCCGCACCGTTGCCACCGTTGCCCCCGATACCACCGTTGCCGCCATTACCGAAGAAAAGGCCACCGGCGCCGCCGACGCCGCCCGCCAAACCGGCCGTGCCGGCCGCGGCAAGCCCGTCGACGCCGAACGCGCCCGCGCCCCCGTCGCCGCCGTTGCCCATGAGGGTGCCGCCGGCCCCACCGTTGCCGCCTGCCAGGTCCAGGCCAATGCCGCTACCCCCGTCACCGCCGTTGCCGAGCATGCCGGCATGGCCGCCATCGAGGTTGAACGTCGAACCGGCAGCGAAGTTGTAGGTGCCGTCCTCGATCTCGGCAAGCGTGACGTCGTTGCCGTCAGCGTCCACCAGGATCGCACCATTGGCGCCGAGCACGTCGCCGTCGGCGTCGATGACCGCGCCGCTTCCGCCGTCACCGAACAGGAATCCACCGGCGCTCGCCGCGTGGTACACCAAGTCGCCGTCATCGTTGAAGCTGACGTAGGCATTGTCGCCGTTGTCGAAGACACCGTCGATGTGCAGGCCACTGCCGATCAAGAGCTGACCGATGTCGTACAGCGGCTGGTAGATGATCATGTTGATCGAGTTGGCCACCAGCTCGTTGAGCGCCTGCAGCGGGTCGGTGCCCGCCGCCGCGCCGGCCAGGTCGCCGCCAAATGCATCGAGTCCCAGCCAGTCGAGTCCCGACGACGTGTCGGCCGCCGGCATATCGATCCAACTGAAGAGGTCGTCGAAGATGGCGTCGAGCCCGTCGGCGCTAGCCGGCGCCGACGTCAGCGGCGTCATGCCGAACGCGAGGAAAGCGCCCACGGCGCTGGTAGCGCCCACAGCGCGGCCGAGCCGGCTTTGATTGGTCTTGGCAACAGAGCGGTGTGACATGAGTCCCCCTCAGGCAGATTGGCCCTTGACGTTTGACAGTGACGTTAATTGCTTATCTGACGTTAAGTTAACATTCGACCGCCACGAGTTGCAACAGGTATGTCACGACTGACCGTAAAAGCCCTTATGACGCCTCCTACCTGCTGCTATATGTAGATATTTGTCTTACGAACCGGACAATTGTTTAGCAACAAGGAGTGTTATCGGGTGGCGCCATCCTCAATAGGCACCGTAATCTGAGAATTCACCATGGTTGCTGGAAAAGTTTCGAAAACGTCGACTTATCGGCCTAATCCCGCTCTGACCTCCGCCGATGAGGCGCCGATCACATCGCGCGAAGCCGGCGTCGCGCGGTAGCTAGGGAGTCTGTACTGCCTCGATTGCCTTAGAAGTCGACGTCACCAAGCTCAATTTCACTGTGGTCCCGCTATCGCGGCTCCGGCCGACCGAGGGCGGGCCCACGGAGCCATGCCGGACGCCGGGACGGTACCGAGTTCATCATCAGCGCCAACCGATCTTCCGAGGATGCTCAACTCAGCGGCGACAGCCGACAAAATGAAGCCACCCCGCACATTCAGGCGCGTGCGGGGTGGCTTCTCTGTGTTGTCCGAACTGCTACGGGGTGCCTCCGGCGCCACCGGCGCCCGGGCTGCCATCGGCTCCACCGTTCTCGCCGGCCTCGCCGGGGTTGCCGGATCCCCAGCCGCCGTTCTGTCCCGACGCACCGGCCGCGCCACCGGTTCCACCGTAGGTGCTCTCCGGGTTCGGCGGGACCGTGCTGCCATCCATGTCGGTCGCGCCGCTGGCGCCGCCGGCACCGCCGGCACCGCCGTTCCCGGTGTTGCTGTTACCGCCGGCACCACCGTCGCCACCCACTGAGCCGTAGTCGCCGTGCGAGGAATCCCCGCCGGTACCGCCGGTGCCACCAGCACCGCCGTCACCGCTGTCGCTGTAACCGCCGTGCCCGCCTTTACCGCCGGGACCGCTGCCGAGCAGGTAGGCGCCATCGTCGGCCCCGTGGGTGACACCGCCGTTGCCGCCGTCACCACCGGCGCCGCCGTTGCCGGTGACACCGTCACCACCGTTGCCACCCACACCGCCGGCCTGGCCATTGATCCAGCTAGTGGTGGCGTCGGCGGTGGCGCCGCCACCGTTGCCACCATTGCCGCCGCGGCCACCGGTGTCGCCATTGCCGCCGTTGCCGCCGGCTCCGGCCGTTCCACCAGCCGGCGTCGCGCCTACCGCGGTGCTACCGGTGTTACCGCCGTTACCACCGGCACCGCCGTCACCGCCGACGCTGCCAGCCACGTACGTGCCGGCGTCGGTGTCGAAGGCGCCGTTACCGCCGTGACCACCGGCACCGCCAGCCGCGCCGTTGATGGGCGTCTCGACGTCGCCACCGAAGTTGAATCCGTCGCTGCCGTTACCGCCGACCGCGCCGGCACCGCCATTGCCACCGGTTCCGGTGCCGCCGTCGATGATTGACCCGGCGTCACCGCCGTTGCCGCCTGCGCCACCGCGGCCACCGAAGATGCCGCTGCCGCCGACGCCACCTTCACCGCCGTCACCGCTGGTGCCGTTGGTGGTGTCACCGCCCTTGCCGCCGTTACCGCCGAATCCGCTGGGCTGGTGGAGATTCGGAGTCAGGCTGTTGTTGGTGGTTCCGCCGGTTCCGCCGTCACCACCGCTGCCGGCCTGGCCGTCGACGCTGCTGCCGCCGTTGCCGCCGTCTCCGCCATTGCCGCCGAAGCTCTCACCGCTGTCGTCGGTGAATGAGGAGTCGGCGCCGTTACCGCCGCGCCCGCCGTTGCCACCCGCGTCGGTGCCCTGCCCGTTGCCGCCGTTGCCACCCTTGCCGCCGTTACCGGCGTGGGAGCCGCTGGAGCTCAGACCGTTGTCGGTTGCGCCGTTGCCGCCGTTGCCGCCGTTACCGGCGATGCCGGCGCCGGCGCCGTCTTGGCCATTGGTGGAGCCGGTACCGCCCTGACCGGCTGTGCCCGCACTACCGCCGTTACCGCCGTTACCGCCGTCACCGCCGTTGAAGGCCTCGGTGTCGCTGCTCGACGTGACACCGTTACCGCCGTTACCGCCGTCGCCGCCGGCACCGGCGTTACCGCCGTTACCCCCAGCGCCGTCGATGCCCTGTGCTCCGCCGTTGGCGGTACCAGCGACGCCACCGTTACCGCCGTTACCACCGGATCCGCCGTCGCCACCGTCGGTGCCGGCACCACCGTTCAGACCGGCCTGCGTGGTGGAGTCGGCGTCACCGTCGGTGCCGTCGGTGCCGCCGGCACCGTTGAGGCCATCGCCGCCCTTGCCGGCATCGCCGCCGTTACCGGAGTTGATGCCGTCACCGCCGGCGCCACCGTCGCCGCCGTTACCACCGACGCTGTTGGCACCGGGGGTGTCACCGGCCCCGCCGTTAAGGCCGTCGTTGCCGAGGTGAGGCACGATCACGGTCCCGCCATCACCGCCGTGGCCGCCGTTGCCGCCGGTGATCTCGCCGGCGCCGCCGGCGCCGCCGACGCCACCGTTGCCGCCCTGGACACCGTCGATCGGACCGGAGGTGTTGTCGCCCGCAGTGGTCGTCTGCTGCGGGTCGCCCCAGCGGATGCTGCTGCCGTTACCACCGGTGCCGCCGGCACCGCCGTCGCCACCGATGCCGCCGGTGCCGTCGGTGTTGGCCAGACCTTGACCGCCGGCGCCGCCGTTGCCACCGGCACCGCCGTTGGTACCAGCTGCGTTCGGGTCACTGCCACCGTTACCGCCGTTACCGCCCGTACCACCGGTGGCACCCGAACCGCCGGCACCACCCACACCGCCGGCACCGGCAGCCCCATCGGGCCCTGCCGGCATACCCACGGCGGGGCCCTCGACCGCGGAATAGCCGGTCGGATCCGCGGAGTTGCCGCCAGCGCCGCCATTGCCGCCGTCGCCGCCGTCGCCGATCACACCGTCGCTGCCGTTGGCCGCACCGGCACCGGCCGCACCACCGTTACCGCCGGCACCACCGCTGCCACCGTTGCCGGCGGCGGTGAAACCGTGAACCTCGTTGTAGGTGTCGTGGTAGTCGACAGCACCGTTGCCACCGTTGGCACCGTTAGACCCGGCGCCGCCGACACCACCGTTGCCGCCGTTACCGGCCTGGCCGCCACCGTTACCGCCGGCGCCGCCGTCGCCGCCCTTGGCGCCGGAGCCACCGTTCTGGCCAGCGGTGGCACCGGGATCGTTATAGGCAGAATCTTGTCCGTTGGCTCCGTCGGTGCCGGCGGAGGCGTTGCCGCCGTTACCGCCGTTACCACCGTCGCCGTCGACACCGGCCGCACCGTTGTTGGCGCCCTCGCCACCAGCGGCACCACCGGCGGCCGCGGCACCACCGTTACCGGCGTTGCCACCGTTACCACCGGCCATACCGTCAGCACCTGTGCCGTTAGCCGCCAGACCGTCGGCACCGGTACCACCGTCGCCACCAAGGCCACCGTTACCACCAACACCGCCGTCGGCGTTGGCACCGGCCACACCCGCCACCGAGCCGACACCGGCCGCGCCACCAACGCCACCCGCGCCACCGAGGGCACCGTCGCCACCGTTACCGCCGTTAGCGCCGTTGCCGTCGCCGTTGTCATCGAACGAGCCGTTCGCGCCGGTCACACCGTTACCGCCGTTACCACCGGCACCACCAACACCGGCGGCGCCACCGTCACCGGCAACACCGGTGGTGTGCACACCGAAGAAGCCACCGGCACCACCGTTGCCGCCGACACCACCGTTACCACCGACACCACCGACACCGGCGTTGCCACCGTTGCCGTCCTCGGTGTCAGCACCGTCAGCACCGGCACCACCGGCACCACCGACACCACCGACACCACCGGTGCCACCCGCGCCGGAGTTACCGAACAGGCCGGCCTGGCCGCCGTTGCCGCCGGCACCACCGTTACCAGCCGCGCCGCCGGCCTGGCCGACGCCGCCAGCAGCACCGGTACCACCGGTACCACCGACACCACCGGCGCCACCGTTGCCGATCAGGAAGCCACCGGCACCACCGTTACCACCGGCAAAGCCGATCGCGCCGATGTCGCCGATCCCACCGGTACCACCGGTACCGCCATTGCCCATCAGGAAGCCACCGGCACCGCCGTCGCCCCCGATACCGAAGAAGCTGCCACCGTCGCCACCGTTGCCGATCAGACCGGCGTCGCCGCCATTGAGGTTGAGCGACCCGGGCACGAACGAGTAGTCACCGTTCTCGATGTCAGCCAGCGTGACCGCGTTAGCGCCGTCCATCAGGACCTCGCCGTCCGCACCGATCACCTCACCGTCGGCGTTGACAAACGCGCCGCTGCCGCCATCGCCGAACAGGAAGCCACCCGCGCTCGCAGCGTGGTAGACCAGGTCGCCGTCGTCATTGAGGCTGACGTAGGCGTTGTCACCGTTGTCGAAGACGCCGTTGATCTGCAAGCCCAGGTCGTTGATCAGGAACTGACCGATGCCGTAGATCGGCTGGTAGATCAGCGTGTTGAGGGTGTTGGCCACCAACGCGTTCAAGTCATCCAGCGGGCTGGCAGCAGCCGAGCCGGCCAGGTCACCGTCGAACGCACCAAAGGCCGACCAGTCAAAGCCCGAGGTGTCCGCGGCGGGCGCGTCGATCCAGCTGAACAGGTCGCTGAAGTCAAAATCAGCGCTCGCCGGCGCCGCCGTGAGCGGCGTCATGCCGAACGCAAGGAACGCGCCTGCGGCACTGGTAGCGCCCACGGCGCGAGTGAGACGGGCCTTTTTGGTCTTGGCGGCAGAGCGATGCGACATGGATTCCCTCAGGCAGATCGGCGGTGGACTGTGACTGTGACGCAAATTGCTTAGGCCACGTTAAGGTATCAGGCCCGCCAGCGGGGGCCAACCAGCGAACCGGTTACCGCATACCGGAACTGTTCTGTGCCGTTCGCTGCCAACTAGTCATCTGTCTAGAGAAGGTTGTCTTGATGGCTGGACGGTTGTGCAAGGACCGGGCGAGTCGGAGATCCCGCCCGGTTTAACACACGATGAGCCAAAAACTGTGATTTCGCCTAGATTGGCGTGGCGCATTGCCGCGAAGATCTCTGCGCCCAAGCATCCGTGCCAGACGGGCGGCGATGCCGCCTCTTGTAGATCAGGCGATCAGGTCGGGCAGGCCGAGGTCGGCAAGCCCGGCGCCGAAACCATCTGCGGCGACCATGTCATCAAGACCGAACGGGGCGACCACGTCATCTCCCATGCCCGGGTGGAATACATCGCTCCAGCCGGACAGGTCGACGGCCGCACTGGATCCGGTGTCGAGCAACGCACCGGTGAGCCAGTTGTGCGTCTCGTACCACTCCACCATGTTGTGGAACACGCTCGACACAGCGTCTGTGGCGGTTCCCAACAGGGCGATGGTGTCCTCGACACCCTGCCAGCCCTCGGTGAGCAGGAGCAGTGGCCCGCCGACCAGCAAGGTCAGCGGGATGACCACGAACAACTCGCCGAGCGCCTCCAAGCCGATGACGAACGGAAACAGCGGGTTCTCCGGATCGTCCAGGAACGGAATGATCCAGCCCAATCCGGTCAGCGCGCCGATGATGTCCATCAGGCTGGAGTCGGAGTCCAGCGCGGTCAATTCGACCGGGACTGAGACCGGCGCGGATGGCAGAGCGTTGGCAGGTGCGGCGGTGGGCATGGCAGTGACGCCGCCGGCCGTCAGCGCGACCACACCAGCGGTCGCAACGCCGGCGAGGGCACGGGAATATCCGTTCGACGCAGTCCACATAGCCAGTGATTGTATTGCAGCGCAGTGACATTTTCGAATTGAAAACCGAGTACTAAGACAAATCAGATTGCGGCACCTGGAGAATATGTCGCGCCGTTGCTTCCTAGTGGTGTGCAGCCGCACCCCTCGCCCCTCCAGATCGTAGGCGCGGCTATGCCTTTCGGAAGATCCGCGGCCGGTCGGCGAGTTTCGTCAGACGCCAAAAAGAAACACCCCGCACGATTGTGCGGGGTGTTTCTTTTGCGTTGCCGAGATTACTACGGCGTGGTGCCGGGCGTGCCCGCGCTGCCGTCGGTCGAACCGGTACCCCCGGTGGCGCCGGCGCCACCGTTGACCACACCAGCGTTGTCGCCGATCGATCCCGGGCCGGTCGGCAAGTCCGGGGTGATGACGGTGCCGCCGTCACCACCGGCACCGCCGGTGCCGTTGGCTGCGTCACCGACGCCGCCGTTGCCACCGTTGCCGCCGTTGCCGCCGGAGACGTTGTCCACCGGACCCGAGGTGCTGTCGGTGGTTCCACCGCTGAGTTCGTTCGGGGGCAGCCCCGGACCTGCGTAGCCCCAGCGGATGTTGCTGCCGTCGCCACCGTTACCGCCGGCACCGCCGTTGCCACCGGTGCTGCCATCGCCGACACCGGCACCGCCGTTACCGCCGTTGCCGCCCTCGCCGCCGTTGGACCCGGCCGCGTACTGGTCGCTGCCGCCGTCGCCGCCCTTGCCACCGTTACCGGCGACGAACCCGCTGCCGCCGTCAGCACCCTTGCCGCCGTTACCGGCGATGTCGGCCGGAGCACCGTATTGGGTGTTCCCGGCCTCGTCGATGTAGCCCAGGTTCGACAGGTCGCCGCTGCTGCCACCGTTGCCACCGTCGCCGCCGTTGCCACCGTTACCGGCGTTGGCCGCGCTGCCGCCGGCCGCCCCGCCGTTGCCGGCCGCACCGCCGTCACCGCCGTTGGCGCCGGTGCCGATGTTGTGCCCCTTGAGCGGCAGCTCATCACCGTGGTAGGTGTAACCGCCGTTACCACCGTCGTTGCCGTTGCCGCCGCTGCCGCCGTTGCCGCCGTCGGTGTCCGCACCGGTGGTACCGCCGCCGGCCCCACCGTTACCACCGTTACCACCGGCACCGCCGTTGCCGCCGACGGTGCCGTTGGCGGCCGGAGCGTCAAACACCGGGTTCTGGTTGCCGTCGGTGCCCCGGGCACCGTCGCCACCGTCAGCGCCGTTGCCAGCCACACCGCCGTCACTGTCGGTACCCGCGGTGCCGTTGGCCGAAGTGCCGCCAGCGGCGCCGTTACCGGCGTTACCACCGCTGCCGCCGTTGCCGCCGCTAACGCTCGCGGTGGTGGCGTTGGCCCCGGCACCGCCGTCGGCACCGTTGCCGGCCGTACCGGCGTTACCGGCGGTGTTGTCGGCCAGCTCACCGGAGTTACCGCCGTTACCGGCGTTACCGCCGTTGCCGCCAACAGTGCCGTTGCCGTCGCCATTGTCGTCGAAGGTGCCCGCAGCGCCCGCGACACCGTTGCCGCCATTGCCGCCCACGCCGCCGTTGCCCCACTTGCCGCCGTTACCGCCGGCACCGGCGTTACCACCGCTGGTACCCGCAGCCGCGCCGTTGTCGGCCGCCGCGTTGTAGCCGTCACCGCCCGTGCCGCCGTTACCCGACACGATCGGGGCGGCACTGCCGGCCGCACCGTTCACGCCGTCCGCGCTGTCGCCGGCACCTTGGCCGGCCGCACCGCCGGGACCGGCGACATCACTCGCGTCACCGCCGTTACCGGCGTTACCACCGTCCGGGTTCTCGGCAGTACCGGCCGCGCCGTTGCCGCCGTCGCCGCCCAGGCCGACGTCGCCGCCCTTGCCGCCGTTACCGCCGATACCGCCGACGCCCGCGACACTGCCGACCGTGCCGGCCGCGCCGCCGTTACCGCCGACGCCACCGGCAGCGCCCGCGCCACCGTTACCGCCGTTACCGCCGTTACCGTCGCCGCCGTCCTCGAACGAGCCGTTCGCGCCGGTCACACCGGTACCACCGGTGCCACCGACACCACCGACACCACCGGCGCCGCCGTCACCTGCGGCACCGGCGGTGTGAACACCGAAGAAGCCACCGGCACCACCGTTGCCGCCGACGCCACCGTTACCACCGGCACCACCGATACCGGCGGCACCACCGTTGCCATCCTCGGTGTCAGCGCCCGCAGCTCCGACACCACCGGCGCCGCCAACACCACCGACACCACCGGTGCCACCGGCACCGGAGTTACCGAACAGACCGGCCTGGCCGCCGGTACCGCCGCCACCACCGTTACCAGCCGCGCCGCCGACCTGGCCGACGCCGCCAGCAGCACCGGTACCACCGGTACCACCGACACCACCGGCGCCACCGTTACCGATCAGGAAGCCCCCGGCACCACCGTTACCACCGGCGAAGCCGATCGCGCCGATGTCGCCGATCCCACCGGTACCACCGGTACCGCCATTGCCCATCAGGAAGCCACCGGCACCGCCGTCGCCCCCGATACCGAAGAAGCTGCCACCGGCACCACCGTTACCGATCAGCCCCGCGTCACCACCATTGAGGGCAACACCCGCCGAATCGAACGAGTAGGTGCCGTTCTCGATGTCAGCCAGGGTGACCGCGTTAGCGCCGTCCATCAGGACCGCGCCATCGGCGCCGATCACCTCACCGTCAGCGTTGACGAACGCGCCGGTGCCGCCATCGCCGAACAGGAAGCCACCATCGCTCGCAGCGTGGTAGACCAGGTCCCCGGAGTCGCTGTCGATGCTGACGTAGGCGTTGGAGCCGTTGTCGAAGACGCCGTTGATCTGCAGGCCCAAGTCATTGATCAGGAACTGGCCAATGCCGTAGATCGGCTGGTAGATCAGCGTGTTCAGGGTGTTGGCGACCAGCGCGTTCAAGTCATCCAGCGGGCTGGCAGCCGCCGAGCCGGCCAGGTCACCGTCGAACGCACCAAAGGCCGACCAGTCAAAGCCCGAGGTGTCCGCGGCGGGCGCGTCGATCCAGCTGAACAGGTCGCTGAAGTCAAAGTCGAACTCAGCGCTCGCCGGCGCCGCCGTGAGCGGCGTCATGCCGAACGCAAGGAACGCGCCTGCGGCACTGGTAGCGCCCACGGCGCGAGTGAGACGACGAGTCCGGCCCGTAGCGGATCGGTTCGACATGGATTCCCCCTTCAGGTGAGGTTTAGCTCTTGAGCGGCTGACAGAGGCGTAAATTGCTAAGCCGTCGTTAAGGTAACAGACGGTCCGCGTACGCGCCAACTGATCGCATAAGCGACGGTGAAGTGCCCATGAACAGCAGATTTACAGACGGCGGCTGTTTGTTTAGTGGATGATTGTCCAAATATGAGCATCCACAGGTGCGATGCGAATTCGCGCATGATGAGCGAAAAGCTGTGAGTTAGATAGGCGCCTAACAGAATCGCTGCAGGTCAGCTGGGCCACCTAGGTGTGCCGGTGAGCACGGTCAGCCGGCTCTCTACCCGCTCAGGGCGATCTGCGGCGGCGCGCTGCTTAAGATTCCCGGGTGGCCGAGATAACACCCCGACCCTTGCGGCTGTCGACGCAGGTGTGGCGCTTTCTGGTTACCGGTGCACTGTCGGCGGTCGTCGACTTCGGGCTATACCTATTGCTGTACCTGGGTGCGGGCATCGGCGTTGACCTTGCCAAGGCGTGCAGTTTTATCGCCGGCACCACGACCGCATATCTGATCAACCGGCGCTGGACCTTTCAGTCTTCGGCACACGCCGGGCGTTTCGTCGCCGTGATGGCGCTTTACGCGCTGACGTTCGCCGTCCAGGTGGGGATTAACCACCTGTGTCTGGAGCTGCTCGACTATCAGCGGTGGGCACTGCCGGTGGCCTTCGTGGTCGCGCAGGGCACTGCGACGGTGATCAACTTCGTGGTGCAGCGGACGCTGATCTTTCGCGTGCGCTGAGCGCCGCGGTTACCGGCCGGCGCCACACCGACCACTTCCGCACCCGGGGCGACCATGTGGGTGTTGTCGAATCGGATATCGCCGGCAATATCAAGCCGCGAATGCCGCCGCGGTTGTTGCGGGTGAGCGTTACGGCTTGTTCGCACCGTTGTTGCCGGTCCACTGCACCCCGTCGCTGCTCTGTCCAGCGCCGTTGATCTTCTCGTTGGACTGGCCGTTACCGCCGGTGTTACCGGCGCCAGTCCCGGTGCCGCCGTTGCCGGCCTGGAGCTCACCGTTGGTGTACGAACCGGCGCTGGCGGGGTTACCCGGCCCGCCCGGACCGGTAGCACCGACATGGACGTATCCAGCAAGACCACCCTGTCCGCCGTCGATACCGGTGCCACCGGTTCCGCCGGCCACGGTGTTGTCGGTGGCTTGTGCGCCCTCACCCAGCGCGGTGATCTGCGTCGACACATTGCCGACGACGCTGCCGCCCTTGCCGCCGTTGATGCCCTCGCCACCGGTGGCACCGATGGCCGAGCCGCTGGCCTCGGCACCGTCGCCGCCGGCGATGATGCTGGCCTTGCCGCCGTTGCCGCCGGTGGCCCCACCGAGCACACCGCTCGTGGCGTTGCCGCCGTCACCGCCGGTGGCGATACCGTGCGCGGTACCGCCGTTGCCGCCGAGAACGCTGGCACTGTTGATGACACCGGTTGCGCCGTTGCCGCCCGTGCTCCCGGTACCGGTGGCATCACCGCCGCTGCCACCGGTGGCCGTGCCGTATGAGAGGCCACCCAGGCCCTCAGACTCGACTTCGCCGAAGGCACCGTTACCGCCCTTGCCGCCGTCGTATCCGGCGCCACCATCACCGCCGATCGCGGTCGCGTCGTTGCCGCCACCGACCGTGCCGCCGGCGTTGTCGACGACCAGGTAGCCGGCGCCTCCGGTTCCACCCTGGCTGCCTGTGCCGTCACCGAGGCCGCCGGTCCCTCCGTTGGCGGTACCGGTGATGGTGCTGCCGGTGCCATTGGCGTTGGCCACCGCCTCACCGCCGATGCCACCCGTGCCGCCGTCGATGCCGTTACCGCCGGCACCACCGGCGACGTGGGTGTCGGTGACGTGAGCGCCATTGGTGGCGATAAGGCCACCGGCACCACCGGCGCCGCCCTTGCCGCCGGTGTCACCGGCGCCGGCGTCACCAGCGCGGGCAGTGCTGTTGGCGATGGAGCTGCCGGGACCACTAGCGGTGATCGAGACCGCGCCACCTGACGCGCTATCGCTACCGGCGCCCGACGTGCCGTGGCTGCCCGAGACACTGGCACCGTTGTCGACGGTGAGGCTGGCCGAACCGCCCGCGCCGCCCGTGCCCGCACTGCCAGCGGTGATACTGCTGTCCCCGATCGAGCTGTCGGCGCCGTGCACCGTGACGGTGGCCGAGCCGCCGGCACCGCCGCCGGTGGCATCTCCGGCAGTTGCGCTGACGTTGATGGCATCGGCGCCGTCGTAGACCTGGATGTTCGCCGCGCCACCCGGGCGACCCGTGCCGCCGTCGCCACCAATGGCGGTGCCGTTGGTGATCTTGGTGTCTTCGCCCACGGCCTGCAGGGCGCCCCGACCACCGGCAGCGCCGTTGACGCCGTCGTGACCATGGCCGCCGTCGCCGCCGGTGCCCGTGCCGATGGCGACACTGTTCACGCCCTGGGCCTGAACCCAACCGTTGGAACCCGCGCCGCCAAGGTTGCCGGCACCGATCCCGTCGCCGGCGTTGCCTCCCTGGCCGGTGCCGCCGGCGTAAGCCCCGGCAGCCGTGGCTGCCACCTGACCGCCCCCGGCCGCCTTGGCGTCGCCGCCGGTACCGCCGTTGAGGCCGGCTCCGCCGTTACCGCCGTGGCCGGTGCCGCTGGCCTCGGCGCCGAGTCCGCCGGCGATCACACTGCCGGTGCCGCCGGCGCCGCCCTTGCCGCCACCGGTTGCGTCACCGCCGTCACCGCCGATCGCAGTGCCGTGAGCAGTTCCGCCAGGACCACCCGATATGCCACCGGACTGCGTGTAGGCGCCCTGGATGTTGGCACTGCCACCGCTGCCGCCCTTGCCGCCCACACCGGTGCCTGCGCCACCGCTACCAGCAGTGGCCTGACCGTACGCCGTCGCGTCCTGGCCGGCCGTGACCTGCGCGTAGCTGCCGTTCCCACCGGTCCCGCCGTCGATACCAGCACCGCCGGCACCCCCCTGGGCCACCGTGGCAATGCTCGCGTTGCCGACCGTGCCGCCGTTGCCAACGAAGGCGTAGCCGTTATCGCCGTTGCCGCCGTGCCCGCCGTTCAGACCCGCACCGCCGGCGCCGCCGATCGCCTGCACCTTGCTCGGGTCACCGGCAACACCCACCGTGCCGTCCGGCGCCCGCACAATCCCGTTGCCGCCCTTGCCGCCGGTGCCGCCGGTGCCGTCCGCGGCACCGCCGGCCCCGCCGGTGGCATTACCGGAAGCGTGGTCATCGTTGCCGACGATCTGACCGCCATCGGTGATACCGGCATCGACGGCAGCCGCACCGCCGGTACCGCCCTTACCGCCGTTGACACCCGCCCCGCCATCACCGGCGTGGGCAGTGCCCTCAGTGGTGGTCTGGCTGCCGTATGCCCCAACGCTCGCAGCACCACCGGCACCACCGATGCCGCCATTGACATCACCGGCGCCGCCGTCGCCACCGATCGCGTGACCGTCCGTGACTGCGCCGCCCTGCTGAGCGGTGACAGTGGCGTTACCGCCCGCGCCGCCGCTGGTCCCGGAACCGGCGGCGCCGCCGGCGAGACTGCTGTCCGCGACGCTGCCGCCGCCGGTAGCCGTCACCGTGGCACTGCCACCGGCACCGCCGAGGCCGGCGTCACCACCGGTAAGGGTGGTGTCCTCGATGGAGCTTCCGCTGCCATGGACCTCGACCTTCACCAAACCGCCGGCGAAGCCGTCCGTGCCGTTGCCGCCGGTCGCCGTGACGTTGCTGACGGTCGCGTCGTCATAGACCAGGAAGTTGGCCGTGCCGCCCGACGCCGCAGAGGTCACGTAGCCGGCACCACCGTCACCACCGACCGCGTGGCTGTCGAGGATCTGCGCGCCCTCATCAATGGCCTGCAGCGACCCCCGGCCGCCGCCGGCACCGACGAGACCGTCGTGACCGTCGCCGCCCGCGCCGCCAGCCGCGGTTCCGGTGACGTGGCTGTTGACACCCGAGGCCTGCAGCCAGCCGGTGCTGCCGCCACCGCCGGTGTTGCCAACGCCGATGCCGTCGCCGGCGTCACCGCCCCTGCCCGTGCCCGAGGCGTAGGAACCATCGGCGGTCGCGGCCACCTGACCGGTTCCGGCAGTCCGGGAGTCACCGCCGACACCGCCGTCGAGACCGCTGCCGCCCTTGGCACCGAACGCGCTGCCGTGTGCTTCCGCACCGACCCCGTTGCTCAGCACGACTGCCTGGCCGCCGTTGCCGCCCGTACCGCCGCCGGTAGCAGAGCCACCGTCACCGCCGGTGGCATCACCGGTCGCCGTGCCGCCATTCGGGCCGCCGTAGCCGGCCTGGACCCAGCCGCCGCTGCCGTCACCGCCGACACTGTTCTCACCGGTGGCCTCGCCGCCGTTGCCACCGACGCTGTCGCCGATCGCGGTGCCGTACGCGCTGGCGTTGGTAGAGCCCTCGGCCCCGGCGCCGCCCTTGCCGCCGTCGATACCGGCACCGCCGCTACCGCCCGTGCCGGTGCCGCTGGCCGAACTGTTCACGCCGGACGCTTCGACGGCGCCTCGGCCGCCTTCGCCACCGATACCACCGTTACCGGCACCGCCCGTGCCGCCGTAGGCGCTGCCGGTTGCGGTGCTGCCCGCCCCATCGGCCAGTACCGCGGCCTCCCCGCCCGCACCACCGACACCGCCGTCGGTGCCGATACCGCCGTTACCGCCGTACGCATAGGCGTCGGTGATCACACCGCCGTTGGTGGCGGCGATGGTGGCCGCACCCCCGATGCCATCCGTGCCGTCGACAGCGAAGGTGCTGAAGCCGCCGCGAGCAAAGTCGCTGCCGCCACCGCCACTGTTGCCACCGCCGCCGTTGCCGCCTTCGACGTGGCTGTTGGTGATGCTGCTGCCGTTCTCGGCGTTGATCGACGCATCGCCGCCGGCCGCGGTGGCCGAGGCATCGCCCCCGGTCGCCGAACTCGATCCGACTGTGCTGCCGTCGATGGCGGACACCGATGCCGACCCGCCAGCGCCACCGTCTCCGGCGTTGCCGCCGGTGACCTGAGTGTCGGTGACCTCGCTCTGGCTGGCGTACACCGTTGCCGACCCGCCAGCGCCACCGTCACCGCCGTTGCCGCCGGTGAGCTCAGTACCGGTGACGGAGCCGCCCGTGTCGACCGACACGGTGGCGCTGCCACCCTCGCCACCGTTACCGGCGTTGCCGCCCACGAGCGTCACGTCGGTGACGGTGACGCCTGCGCCGTCAGCGTTGATGACTGCCGCACCGCCCGCATAGCTGTCGCCGCCATTACCGCCGGTGACGGAACTGTCGATGATGGCGGCTCCGTTGGTCGCGGCCAGGGTGGCGTCGCCACCCTGGCCACCGTTGCCGGCGTTGCCGCCGGTGATGCTGCCGCCCGTGATGGTGCTGGTCGCGTCGACAATGACGTTAGCCGCGCCGCCCGCGAAGTCAGCCGTGGCATTACCGCCAGTGATCTCCACGTTTTCCACGGTGCCGTCGATGACGAGGGTGGCGACACCACCGGTCAGTCCGGGAGCCCCGGGACCGCTGACGGTGCCGTTCTCGCCGTCGCCGCCCTTGCCTCCGGTCACCGTAGAGCCGTTGGTGGATCCGGTGCCGCCCACGTAGGCACCGCCACCACCGCCGCCGCCACCACCGCCGTAGCCGATGTCGCCGGGGCCCTGGTAGCCCACGCCACCGACGCCGCCGTCGCCGCCGAACGCGCCGTCGCCGACCGCCGCACCGGTGCCACCGACGCCGCCGGTACCGCCACTGGCGCCAACGCCGCCGTTACCGCCATTGCCACCGCTGCCGCCGGACTGCGGGATGCCTCCGATCAGGCCCGAGGCGTCGCCACCGTTACCACCGTTACCACCGGCACCACCGATGCCTGCGGCGCCGACAGTTCCGCTTGCTCCCGTGGTGCCACCGGTGCCGCCGGCACCCGCCGCTCCACCAAGACCGCTGCCACCGTTGCCGCCGTTGCCGCCGTTGCCGGCCAACAGACCGGTGCCTCCGTCGGCACCGTCGCCACCGTCACCGCCCTTACCCGCGGTACCGCCGGTGCCACCGTTTCCGCCCTGGCCGCCGGCACTACCGGACAGGCCCGTGCCGCCCTTGCCACCCGCACCGCCGGTGCCACCAGCGCCGCCGTTACCGCCGTTACCGCCCGCCGCACCCGGGGTTACTGCGTCGGCACCGTTGGTGCCGTCGCTGCCGGCGCCACCGTTGCCGCCCTTACCACCGGTACCGCCGCCGATACCGTTACCGCCGGCACCGCCCGCACCGCCCGCACCGCCGGCGACGCCGTTGACGCCGGGGCCGGTGGCGGCGGGGGTCGGACCTACGTCGCCGCCGTCACCGCCAGTGCCACCGGAACCACCGATACCGGTGGTGCTGTTACCGCCGGCACCGCCGACACCGCCCTTACCGGCACCACCCGAGACGGCACCGTTGCCGCGGTCGCCACCGGCGCCACCGTTGCCGCCGTTACCGGCGACGTCACCGTCGGCACCCTTGCCGCCCGCACCACCAGCGCCACCGGCGCCGCCACGGCCCTGGGCGACACCGTCGGCGTCGGCACCACCGTTGCCGCCCTTGCCGCCGGCACCTCCGGCGCCACCGTCCTCGCCGCTGTTGGTTGCGGCACTGCCGCCGCTGCCGCCCGCACCGCCGGCGCCGCCGGCACCGTACGGCCCGTCGTTGATGCCGCTGGCTCCGGCGTTACCGCCGTCGGTACCGGCGCCGCCGTTACCGACCTGACCACCGTCGCCGCCGGCACCACCATTGCCGCCGGCTTGGCCACCTCCGGCCGCGGCGTTGGCGCCCGCCGAACCGATACCACCCGTGCCGCCACGGCCGCCCATACCGCCGTCACCGCCACCGACGCCGTTGATGCCCTGACCACCGGCACCACCGTTGCCGCCGACAGCACCCGCGCCGCCCTTCAGTCCGTTGCCGTCCACGTCCTGGCCGGCCCCAGAGCCGCCACCGCCACCGGTGCCGCCCTTACCACCGGTGCCGCCGACACCGTTGGCCCCGTCAACACCACCACCGGTGCCCGCGCCGCCGGCACCGGCGTTGCCGCCGGCAGCGCCGTCACCAGCCGCACCACCGTCGACACCAGTACTGACGTAGCCGTCACCGCCGGTGCCGCCCTGGCCGCCGACACCGCCGCTACCACCCTTGCCGCCAGCCCCACCGGAGGTGGCGTCGGCACCGTTACCGCCGGCACCACCGATGCCACCGTTGCCGCCGACACCGGCCAGACCGCCGACACCGGCGGCCGGGCTGTCTTGGCTGGTGCCGCCGTGTCCGCCCTGGCCGCCGACACCACCGTCACCGGCCGCGCCACCGGCGCCGCCGAAGACGCCATCACCGCCGACACCGCCCTGACCGCCGTTGCCGGCCGCGCCACCGGCACCGCCGTTGCCGCCGAGGTCCGAGCCCCAGCCGCCGCGGCCGCCGTCACCGGCCAGACCGCCCGCGCCACCCGTACCGCCGGTTCCGTCGGCGGCCGCACCACCGGCGCCGCCTTGGCCGCCGTCACCGCCCGCACCGGCGGTCCCGCCGTCCAGGGTGAAGTCATAGCCGTTGTTGGTGTGGCCAGTCAGGTGATTATCGCCAGCCCACGCGCCGGTACCACCCTGGCCGCCGACGCCACCGGTGCCGCCGTTGCCGGTAGCGCCGGTTGCCGCACCGCCGTCGCCGCCGGTGCCACCCTTACCGCCTGCACCGCCGTTGCCAGTGGTCGTTCCACCATGGCCGTTCTGCTGGCCGCCCTGGCCGCCGTTGCCGCCGGCACCGCCAGCGCCACCGGCGAAACCGTCACCGTTGGCGTTGTCCGCTCCGACCGCACCGGCACCACCGTTACCCCCCGCGCCACCGTTGCCGGCGCCCAACGGCTGGTCGTAGCTGCCCACGTAGGCGTTACCGCCATTGCCGCCGGCAGCACCGGCCTGGCCGGTCCCGTCGCCCAGCTGGCCGACACCGTCACCGCCATTGCCGCCGTTACCGCCGTCGCCGCCAAGACCGACCGCGCCGCGCGCACCGTCCGTAGCGCTGGTGCCGTCGCCGTTGCCGCCACCGGCACCACCGGCGCCACCCCGGCCGACCGCGCCACCGTTGCCGCCGTCGCCGCCCTTACCGGCGTCGATTCCCTGGCTGGCATCGCCGTCGCCGCCGTCACCGCCGGTGCCGCCGACGCCGGCGTTGCCACCGACGCCGCCCGCGCCACCCTGGCCGCCCAGGCCGTGCTCGCCGGATCCACCGCCGCCCGCCGCGCCGGCCGCACCGCCGGCGCCGCCCGCACCGCCGGCGCCGCCGTTGGTGGCGTTACCGCCATTGCCACCCTTGCCGCCCGCGATGCCGGTGTTACCGGAGTTGTCGGTGCCCGCGGCACCATCCACGCCGGATCCGCCGGCACCGCCGGTGCCGCCCTCGCCGCCCTGACCACCGTCACCGCTGACGCCGGAGATCGCGCCGCCGGCACCGCCGGTGCCACCGGCGCCGCCCTTACCACCGGCACCGCCCGCAGTGCTCGCGGAAGCACCAGTCGCAGCGCCATCGATTCCGGCCGCACCAGTCGCACCGTTACCGCCGCCACCACCCGTGCCGCCGTCGGTGTGCGCCCCACCGGCACCACCGGCGCCGCCCGCGCCACCGTTCTGCCCGGTTACGCCGTCAGCTTGCAATCCCTGGGCATCGCCGCCCCTACCGCCGTCACCGCCAACGCTGTCAGTGCCAGCGGCACCATCGCTGCCGGCGTTGCCATTGCCTGCCCCTCCGGTGCCGACCGCACCTGCCAAGCCAGCGGCGCCACCGTCGGCGCCTGCACCGCCGCCACCGCCGCTACCGGCGTCAGTACCACCGCCACCACCAGCGCCGCTTCCGCCGTCGCCCGCCTTCCCGGCATCGCCACCGGTAGCGCCATTGCCGGAGTCACCCCCAGAACCGCTGCCCGAGTTACCACCAGCACCACCGGTACCGCCGGCGCCGCCCGCACCGGCGGTGCCGCCGTTACCGCCGGCCTTACCGCTGCCTGCCGCGGCGTCGGCTCCGTTGGAGCCGCTACCACCGGCAGCACCGCTACCGGCCGCACCGCCGTTACCGGCGGTGCCACTGGTGCTGTCGCCGCCGGCACCACCGGTGCCACCAGCGCCACCAGCGCCACCGTTTTGTCCATTCACGCCGCCAACAGCCAGCCCGACACCGTTACCGCCCTGGCCGCCGTCACCGGCGTCGCCGCCCTGACCGCCGGCCCCGGTGTTGCTGGCACCGCCGGCACCGCCGCTGCCGCCCTGACCGCCGGCGCCCCAGTCGGGGCCGCCAATACCAGTCTGCGTCGTACCCGCGGGGCCGTCCCCGCCGGAGCCGCCCTGACCACCCGTACCTCCGGCGCCACCGTCACCACTGTCGCTGGCACCACCCGCGCCGCCGACACCACCGGAGCCGCCTTGGCCGCCGCCGAAGCTGCCGGTGAGGCCGTTACCACCGGTGCCGCCGTCGCCACCGTCACCGCCGTCGCCGATCTGGCTGTCACCACCGGCGCCGCCTGCACCACCGGCACCGGCGTAAAGGTTGCCGACACCACCGCCGCCGCCCTTGCCGCCGGTACCACCGGTACCGGCCTTACTGTCGCCACCGTCACCGCCAACACCACCGTTACCGCCGGTGGTAGCAGCGCCCGGACCCGACAGCACGCCGTCGCCACCGTCACCGCCGAGACCACCGGCACCACCGTTGCCGGTGTCGCCGGTCGCACTGCCGCCGGCACCACCGGCGCCACCGTTACCGGTGTTCACACCGCCGTGCCCGCCGTTACCACCGGCGGCACCGTCACCGGCATCGGAGTCACCGCCGGCACCACCGACACCACCGTTACCGCCGCCGAAACCTCCGGGAGCGACATCGCCACCGTCACCGGCCTCGCCGCCGATACCACCGATGCCACCAGCACCACCGGCACCGCCGTCACCACCGTCGCCAGCACCGATGGTGCCGGTACCACCCTTACCGCCGTCACCACCGGATCCACCATTACCGGTGCCCGCGTGGGTGCTGTCGGAGTTCAGGCCGCCTTGGCCACCGGCGCCACCTGCGCCACCCGCGCCACCGGCAACCCCGTGCTGACGCAGCGGATCGCTTTCGTCTCCGGCGGCGCCCTTACCACCGGCACCGCCAGCGCCACCAACGCCAGCATTGCCACCGGTGGCAGCGTCACCGCCCTGGCCGCCGGCGCCGCCAGCACCGCCCGCCTGGCCCGTGCTGCTCAGGCCGACAGTCGTGAAGCCTTCACCGTCGCCGCCGGCACCACCCTGGCCACCAGCACTGGACGTGCCCGAGGCGCTGCCGTTCGCACCCTCGGTACCGGCGGTGCCCGCACCCGTGCCTGCCGCACCGCCGGCACCCGCGTCGCCACCACTGGCGCCGTTACCACCACTGCCGCCGGCACCCGCGGTGTCATCGACACCGCCGCCGGCACCGTTGCCGCCGTCTCCTGCCTTACCCGCGTTGCCGCCGCTACCACCGGCACCACCGTCGCCGTTGCCAGCACTGCCGCTACCGCCGGCACCGCCGGCACCGCCCGCACCGCCAGCACCGGCATTGCCACCGTTACCGCCGTCGTCGCCGCTGCCGATCGCGGCGTCGATACCAGCGCCACCATTGCCGCCGGAACCAGCCTGACCACCCACGCCGCCACTGCCGGCGATGACACCGTCACCGCCGGCACCGCCCGCACCGCCGTTACCTCCGGCACCGCCGTCAGTACCGGAGTCTCCGGGGTTCACGCCGCTTTGGCCGTTAGCACCGTCGACCCCCACACCACCGGCGCCACCGTTACCACCGTTGGTGTGCGCCGCACCGGCGCCACCGGCACCGCCCGCGCCGCCGCTCTGACCGTCGGCGGTCAGACCGACGAGGCCATCGCCGTCACCGCCCTTACCGCCCTTACCACCGTCGCTGCCGACCCCGTCGGTGCCCGCCGAACCGGGCACGCCGGCCGTCTGCCCGCCGCCGACCGCGCCGGCCGCACCGCCCGCACCACCGTCGGCGCCCTTGCCGCCCGCACCGCCGTAGCCGGCGTTGTCGAAGCCGCCGCCGCCGGCACCATCGCCACCGTCTCCGGCCGCACCGGCGTTACCGCCATTGGCACCGCTGCCGGCGTTGCCGCCGGTCCCGTTCTGGCTAACACCGCCATCGCCACCGGCGCCGCCGCTGCCCGCGGCACCGGCGTCACCGCCATCTCCACCGACGCCACCACTGCCGGCCACCGCGTCGAAGCCCTTGCCACCGGAACCACCGCTGCCACCCAGGCCGCCGTTGCCGCCGTTGCCGCCATCGGCGGTGCCGGCTCCCTCACCGCCGGAGCCGCCGTGGCCGCCC
>Ga0182738_1002018_pt1 | contig 24580 bp, 13 predicted proteins | sample eDN5th30CBELigMG_FD_128876 | JGI IMG/M metagenome (GOLD analysis project Ga0182738, IMG submission 128876) | Enriched Miracle-Growth compost microbial communities from Emeryville, California, USA - eDNA 5th pass 30_C BE-Lig MG (version 2)... ...
AAAATTTTTAATGAAATTTATTTGGTTGAAAAAGTTGGCATGAATATGAAAAGAATTCTGAGTTCTTCTTCCCTTATTTTTCTCATTCAAGTTTCAGAAGAAAAGAGAATTAAAGATAAATGAATCTCCTCTGAACTCTGAGGTTTGACAAAGAGGATAAATAGGACTTCAAATGAAAGCTATTCTTATTGGTTTTTTTCTTTGAAGCATCCCGAAAATAGCTTACACCTTATCACATGATGAGTAATAAGAAGGATTTTCTTACAGCATCTCTTTGCTTTATCTTTGACAATATAGACTCATTCCAATCGAAATTTTTATCTCAATTGATAAAATCATTATAACAATTAACCTGCTCCTTTTTGACTCTCAATACACAAAGAAAGAAATCTTCAACATAAACTTCAAAAAGGATAGCTGAGTTTTAAAATTCCTCAGCTTTTCTAAATCCAACCTCGAACTCTGCCTTTTCTCAATGACTCTAAACATCCTAACGGACCATAATATGACAAAACGCACGTGCTTTTAAATGTATCGGTCTTTTTCAGTTTGTAAGTTTTTGCAAAAAGAGAACATAAACATTTAGATATTTCTCACTCTTCTGCTGAATTGAGCCTGTAGAAGCATTTAGAATTCCCAGTTGATGTTATCTCCCTCAAATTCTTTGTGAAAATGTCAAGAAGACAGGTCAAGCCTTTTTAAAGAAGTTTTCTGAGTGAGAGTTTTTATCAAAAACCTCAGAGGATCAATTAATAGATGCTTCCAAAAATTTTATAATAAAATTTGCGATTTATAATCAAAATAAGAAAACCGAAATGTTTTTAATCTTAAACCCTTCTTCTCATTTTTCTTTAGCCTTTACAATCAAACCCTCGATCTAAGTCGCTTAGGGCTTTCAAAAGAGGCTCTCGTAAAAATTTGTGCAGCTAGAGTCTTCAATTTTAGAACAGCTGAAAATTGATGCAAAGCACTGTATTAAAGAAATTATCATAATTCTTTTATTAGGCCTCTTTGTGTCCTCTTGCTAATACAAGCATAAAATATTTACTTATTATTTTAATCACTACGTGGAAATCATAGAAATTCACTTTAGAAGAATAATAAAATCTTCATCGAATTTCATGTATTTTATTTGAAGCTACCAAATTTAAATGTTTTACTTTTCTTCTCATCTTCTCTTCTTTTGAAGGCTCCACCTAAAAAAATCACTAGAATCATTCCTTTTACCCTTCCTACTCTTCCTCAAAACCATTTTTTAAGCTTCCATAAGGCTTTTTTTCATCATCCTTTGGCAAAGAATTCTTCAATGTAGATTTGACTTTCTGATTGAAAAATACTCAGGACTTTGGCCCCAGAGATACATAATATTCTCGTTTTTGTGAGACAAACAATCATCTTCTTCGCTCAAGTGTCTCTTATTCCACGCATACAATGTTATTTCTTTATGTAGTTCTTGTCTAATATATAATTTCTTCTCCCTTTATTCCAATTTTCCTAGCTCATTCCGTCCTTTCTCTTTAAAAGACTCAAAGCGATCCTTCCCTTCTTTCTAAACTTGAGAATCCCTGATCCTAATCTTCTCATAGACCTCCAACAACTATCATTCCTAAACTCAAACTTTGATGTTATTTCACAAAAGAAACCAACAACTTTCCTTATCCCTCACTCCCACAACAAAATAGACGAATATTCACAAGACAACAAACTAGACTTTCAAGGGGCTAGCAAGGAGTTTTTCTTTGGTAAATACTGGTCTTATATTTTCGATTTGAAAGTATTTCCCGCGGGTAAAAATTTGTATTAGAACCCTTATATAAAACAGTTACTTTTTATCGACTCTCCTCGAACTTTTAGACAAAGGAAAATTTTGATTATTCTTTATTATCCTGCCTACAATAATATTATCAAATCTGACTAAAACTTCCTAAAGGAACTTTGAAGAAACCTCCACTAAAAACTTTATGAAATGAGATGTTTAGAGTGAAATTTGTTGACAGGTTTATAATGGAATAAAATTCAGAACCCTTACACAATAGGATTTTAATCGTTAGTTCATGAGTTTTTTATATTTATTCTCTAAAAATATTTCTTCAAAAGCGTCACATCCATATGGTTCTCTTTGAAATTTCTCAACAGAGAAAATTGCAAAAACCACTTCGACAAAAGAACAAAAATATAGGGTCTTTTGTAACAAATAGGATATTAGGAGTTGTATTGATAATAATTACCATGAAAACTGTTTATATTCAAATGATAGCCTAAATATAAAAAACCATATAACACAGATAATACGTGTGTGGTTTTAGTGTCAAAAAATTTATTCAAAAACAAAATTAGGCGAATATATTATTAGTTTGGTTTAATTCTATAGAAAAGAAATTCCAACAATGATCTTTCAAAAGTCCAAATCCAATAAAACTATTCATCAGACTCTAATATTTCAAATTATAAGGCTTCAATTTTTTGTTGAAGCCTCTCTTCTCTGTGAGGTAATACACCAAAATCATCCCCTTCGCAGTCTATTCTTCCTCGCTAACACCATTCTATCACAGCTATCCAGCTTCATTTAGGTTTTGAGTTCAAAAATAATCTCGAAGATTTCTCAAGAAACCAATCTAACTCGGTGTTTATCTCGTCGATGAATAGACTTGAAAACTTCTTAGTCAAGTAAGAAGCTGATTTCCTCTTCATTTGTGATCCTTTGGGATGTCAAAGAGAATTTCTTAGGGAGAAATCCACCATTATATGAAGAAGTAGGTTGGTGTTATTAGTATTTAAGTTATAAAAGTAAACGAAAGAGGATTTTTTTGACGTTCAAAGAAAGCCCTTTGAAGATCCTACAGAGATATGTCCGCCTTTTCAAGAAGAAAGAGCAAAAGGCTGGGTACAAAGGGAATATAAGAAGGAAGGAGAGTGAGAGTTAAAGATTTTTAGAGTGCAAGGATTTAATTTTATTATTAGAAAAAAAGTTGAATTTTTAATGGGTAAAAAGATTTTTTGATCTTCATCCAAATTATGATTTCATTTTTTATCGTTAAATCCCTAAATTTCTTTTATGCAGAAGGAGAGAGATCACAAAAAACGCCTAATTCAACCTTTTATCGTCGCCTATAAACACAAATTTAGGCGATATCACCTTTATCTCAGCTGTCGTCTCTAAGAAATGAAAGGGATAGCTTGCTGGATTTGATTGAAAATCTGATTCAGAAAGAAATCCTTCCTGTGAGCTCCTAAGACATGATCTCAGTTTATTTTATTTTGGTCAATTAAACAATACTTTTTAGTCATCATGCAAGACAAATTATTTTTTGAACCTAACAGAATTAATTTACCTTCACATATTCTCCTCATAAAATATCTCCTTAGGGTTTTTTCTTCAAAATTAGCCTTATCCCTTCCAAATCTCTCCTTCTCAAACCTTCTCTTAAAGCTCCTTCTCTTGAAACTCTCTTATAATTATTTGAAAACCCCTTAACAATGCAAAATCTAAAGGATTTCTTTCGCGTTCTGATGATAAAAAAATGAGCGAACGCAAAGAAATTCATCATCATCGTCATTGTTCTGATCATCTTTATTATCCAGACCTTATTCCTTTTTGACATCTCGAAGGCAAAAAAAGTTTCTATTTTTAGGGTTAATATTTCCGAGCAAAGCCATAAGGAATCAGATATTTTGGCGGCAGTAACCCGAAAATGTCAAATATAGTAGATGAGCGTTTGTTGTTGAAAGGCTTGAACAATTTATGGGCTAATCTTAATTCTTTGTCATATATGATCAGAGATATCCACGTCCAAGTTTTTCAAAGGAGTTTAATACTTGTGTTTAATCAAGTTTTAGGCAAGCCTTGATTTGTTTTTTGAGTCGAAATAAAGGAATCATTTCTTTCGTTTAAATCAAGGATCTGAGATAATCAAAAGCTTTTGACAGATTCCTAAGGAAAATCTCCAAAGACATTTTTTCGAAAAAGGAATAACGTGAATGTATTTTAAGATTACTTTTAAAAATTAGGGCGTGATAGTGATAATGATAATGTATTTAATCCAAAATTAAATAATTGAGGGGAAACAAACTAAATTAACCAAGAAAATTAATTTCTTGATGTTTCCTGATGAGATCGCTACAGTTAATAATAATAAACTCATTACCAATTAAATAAACCTCATCCTCACCCCTGAAATCCAATCTCTTTTATCTCTCTTCGAGATATTTTTCCCTTCATTCTTTAAGCTACTCTTCTGGTTAAACTCCTTTCTCCAAACTCAAATACATAGAAAACAAAATTTCAAGGAAAGGATATTAGGGCTCCCATTTTCTAATACGAGTATTGATTTTTAAAGGCAGTGTTAATAAAAATTTTAATCATGTTGTGTGAATTCGCAAAGCAAAATTAAAAATAGATTTTAATGTGACATTTTTAAGCCATGCTCGGAAGCAGAATTTAATAAATTTCAAATTAAAAAAAAACTTGTTCTTGTTTTTTTACGTAACAGTTTCCAGGTTTTTCAATTATTTTACTTGATAAAATGATTTGTGACTCCAAAACCCCTTGTCAAACCGTCGAAATCATTCGAAATAAACTCTTTTGGATTGCTTCAGATTGCACTCCCAAAAATCAACCTAAAACTTTCTTTTTTAACATTGATAATGACCTTATTTACGAGCCTTTCTTCTCTGATTTTGGCCCTCTTGACCTTGGAAAAACATGCAAATTCGCTCTTGAAGTTGAAAAGCTTCTTCATTGCAGCCAATTTGCCAATTGTAAACTTTACCACCACACTGCTTTAGATGAATGTAAAAAAGCCAACGCTGCTTTTTTAATGGGCGCTTTTCAAATCCTTGTCTTGGCCAAAACTGCTGAAGAAGCTTGGGAACCCTTTGAAAACTCTGGAATCTCTTTTGTTCATTTCAGAGACGCCTCCATGGGACAATGTACCTTTAAATGTTCGATTTTGGACTGTCTTAAAGGGCTTGAATATGCCATGAGATTAAAATGGATAAGCCTCAGAAAATTTGACATTAAAGCCTACGAACATTATGAGAAGGTCGAAAATGGCGATTTGAACTGGATTGTTCCTGGCAAATTCGTCGCTTTTAGTGGCCCTTCGAATGTCTCAAAAGATGAAGAGGGCTACAAAAGACTTGTCCCTGAAGATTATATTTCCATCTTTAAAAAATTCAATATTAAAATGGTCATCAGACTCAACCACAAAGAATACGACGAGACCATCTTCAAGAAATACGGCATTAAACACCGTGATTTCTGCTTCCCTGATAACTCCTGCCCAAGTGATGAGCTCTTAGAAGAGTTTCTCAAGACTTGTGAAGAAGAAAAAGGCGCCATTGCTGTCCATTGTAAAGCTGGGCTTGGACGTACTGGCACTGTTATCGCTTGTTATGTAATGAAACATTATAAATTCCCTGCAAAGTGCTTGATTGGATGGACTAGACTTTGCAGACCAGGCAGTATCCTTGGAAAACAACAACAATTTTTAATCACCAAAGAACCTCATTTCCATCAGCTTGCTAAAACTTCACCTACATATGGTTCAATTCAGCCTGAAAACATGAAGGAATCAAGAAAAAAACATGATTTATGCGCTGAAGAAGCTAAGCCAACTATCCAATTGAAGTTTTAACAAAGAATGCTTTCCAAACTCTCTCCTTAAAGAGGGTTGAAAGCAAAACAGAAATACTTTAAATAAGTAAGTCTCACGTTAAGGCTTATTTTCAAGAATGAAAAAGAAAAAATTATTTAGCGGGAGCTTGGTTATCCCTGAGTGTGTGTATGTCTTTTTTTTTTACTTTATCTTGTAATAATATAATGAATTGCCCTTATATTGAATAAGTTATCTTACCCCAAAATATTTCTAACATACAGTCAGTGTTTTACGAAAAATTACCTCTCCTTTATATGAAACAGATTTTGATGTAAAATAACAGCAAGACAATTATGGAATTTTTACCCTGGGCTGCTACAGAAAGCGCGAAGCGTTAGGAATCTTCAATAAACGGAACCCCCGCGTGTTTTTTTCCCAAGTAATGTAAACAATTTTTTAATTTTACTGTTGTGGACAAGGGCAATTTTAAACTGATCGAAATTCAAGGATCTTCAAACTTCTTGTAAGGCCATCACGTTCGTAGTGTGTCCTTTTGATAATGTGAGATTGTAAACCTTTAAATAAATCATCAAAGAGGGAAAAAATTTATTATATGAACAACAAGTAATATAAAATGGAGGTTGGCTCAGGCAACAAAGACACAGAAATAACATTAAACTGGAGACTATTTCGCTCATAAATATCGGATATATCCTGGGACCTTGAGGAAAATACGAGAGGAATTGAAGGGAATTCTCCCCTCAAAGAAAAGGAGGGTCTTATGTAAAAAGAAAAATTGATATAAAACTCGAATTTTTATTGAAATATAAGCTACAAGAGAGTTGACTAAAGCTGTGATTTTAGCGCATATGCAGAATCAAAATTCACCATAAATTTTTTAGTGGAAAGGTATGACTTGTCCGCAAATATAGATTAAAACAAGGAAATTTTTGCTTATGAGTTAGATCCTCGAATGCGCCAATATTCAGCATTACCCGAGTATTTATTCTCCATTCAAATTTACTGATGAAATAGCTCCATCATCGTTGATACTACAAAGGGAATGCCAAAAAAACCTTGTTATATGAGAGAAAACCACAAGAAAATGACTCGAATTTCGAGCCTCGTCACCCTCAGAAAAATTTAAGGTCAGATTATTTGCAAAGGCTAATACGTTAATAAAATTTTCGATTAAACTCCACACACGAAATGCATTCTCAACTCCCCTTTTTCAAAGAGATTGAATAAGAAACCCGAGATTTTCTTCATCTATTCGTGAGAAATCCCATAAACCCTCCTTGTTTTACCTCAAGCCTTTTCAAGGAAAATCCACCTTGTTTTCCGAGAAAAATTATCCTAAACCTTTTATCCACATCTATTGATATTCTTTATGAAGATTTTTCAAGAGACTTGCCGTGGAAAAAACACCAAAACTGCTTCCTTTATAGAGAGCTCTCTCGATCTGAATCTCTTGGAAAGAGAACTAAATTTTCAGTGACTAATTTCATCAAGATTAATTTTGAATAATTCATCCAATCCAGTGATCTCTTGATTTTCCATGGAAGGATGATTAAGATGGAAACAATGCCATACAAGTATCGAGGGTTAATAAAATATCAATGATAAGGAACGAGAAGCACTTTGAAGAGCCTTTCCCTCGGCTTTTCTGTTATCAAGACCGCGTTTGAAATTAATATCTATCATAAGTGAGCGTTTTTGTTTCTTGAAGATTTTCCATTTTTCTAAGAGTGAAAACGGCTCAAAAGAGATCACCACAAATCTTCCCTCCTTTTTCAAATCTCACCTTCTGTTTTATTCGAAGTTTCAAAAAGAAGGCCTCCTTGGGATTTAGCTTATGGTTTAGCTCCCCAGAGGAATTGTCCTTTTTTGCTCGATTTTCCAAATTTAAAAGAAAAGGAGATTCTATTTTTGAAAGACCAATTCGGAAGTGATGATTGTTGAAATGAGTTGAGATGTAGTCCTTGTTTTCAATAACTTTTTCCTCATTGAAGAGTTGAATTTTCAAAGAAAGGGTAGTGAGGCGAATTGGTGGTTTGAGTCTTTAAAGGCTTGTGAAAGAACCGGTTGGTTCCTCCATACAGACTAGGGTTTTAGAGAAGGTCTCATATTGCTCTTTGTCGTCGACGAGATGGAAAAACCTTCAGTCATTTTTCAAGGCGCTAAAACAGAACAAAACACAACCAAAAAAATTGGCTTTATTTTTTGTCAAACAAAACTCGAAAAAACGGGTCTCAACGTCTCTTTAGAAACTAGCTCTTCTTTGATAAAGCTTGCTTTCAAGTTTGTGTCAATATCTTCATTTATTTTGAAATCAAGCTTGGAAAAGTATACCCTCAACTCACTTTTGATTTTCTTTATTTTTTTATGTGTTTTCTAAAGCCCTTCTCATGTGGAAGGCGACGCAACGCTGCTATTATGTGTTTAGCTCTATTCTCTTGATATATCCAGCCCTTTGCAATGAAAAAGGGAATTTTTGGAAAAGAGAGGCCATAAAAATTTTAGCTTAAATATATTTTTAATGCTTTAAAGCAGAACAAAAAAGCCTTGAAAGAGGCCACTTGAAATCGTCTCAGTGACGCCTAGTCTTCTGCTATTTCTTCACCTTTGTTCATTCTTATCTCCTTCCTTCGAAAGAATTGGAAATCTATGTCAAACTTTCAAGATAAAACTGACCATTAACCTCGTTACCAAAATCATACTCAAATTCAAGAACGCCTTTAGGAGACTTTACTCTAACTGAGGAGATGAGGAACTTTCAATTTCTCCTTAGTGTCTTAAAGCTTTGTCTTTGGTTACTTTTACCTAAATTGATTTTGCCCATAAAATCCCGAAAAAAACCTTTGATAGATGAAAATGAATTACACACCAGAAATAGGCAACTTTATTTTCTTTTAAAGGAATGACAGAAGACCTTCGAAAAGATCAAAGAGTTTTTCAAGCTTTCAAAACCTCACAGAGTTCTTTCCAGGACTCCATCTCACGATGAAAAATCCTGATTGACTTGTTAAGGTCAATTTCTGAATCAACTACTCCAAGTTTACTGAGTACGTTGTTTTTGCCTTTAAAAATCAAACAATTTCCTCAAGGAAATAAGTGTTAAATTAAACCTAATTTATCTATAATAAAGAAGACTCCTTATGCTGTCCGCTGTTAAATCTCTTTTTACTTCTGATCTCTCATTAAAGATTTAAACCTGAAACAAATTCAACTTAAATAAACTACTTAGAGAATTGATCTTGGGATGTTGATTTCTATGAGAAAAGGCCTCGAATATCTCAAGGGGCCCCAGTTTTTACAACGTATTCAGTCTATAGCAACCATGTTGGAAAAGCCAAATTTTATAGAGCTCAGATCACTTCCGATGAATTAGTTACTGATTAATTCACTATGTGTGGTGAGTTTTCCAAGCTTTAATAAATTGGCAAGATTAGGGTAATTATTAAAATGACAAAAAAGAAGTTTTCCTTCGAAATCAAGATTAATGGGAAGTTTTTGGCAAAAACGATAATGCCTTAATACGTTAAACTACAGAAATAAAGAAACTTGAAAAGAAATTATCTTTCCTCTGTTCTTATTTTCTCCTTTCTTCTCCAAAAAAGATAAGACAATTCATTCATGAAATGTGTCTGGAAAGAGTGAAAGAGTTTTTCCAATTAGAGGAAAAATCAGAAGAAATCGTTTTCTTTTACCCATAAAATTTTTTTGAGTGTAATTTAGTTAGATTCTCCAAGATTAAGCCAAGAAACTTTGAAATTCCTTTTTTTCGTCAAAAGACTTTTTCGAAATTCTGAACAGTGTTTTTCAGTTTTCTTTCAAAATTTAGGCCTCAAGTTTGTTTGTCAACCCAAAAAGTGGACACTAAAAAGTTTAAAAATTCTCTTCAGGAATAGAGAAAAAGAGAAAAAAACAGAACTGTTTTTAGGATTTTCAGGGCTTGGTATTTTAGTCAAGTTGAGAAAAAGTTTTCAACTGGCGTATAAAGACATCTTCTCCGGTGTCAAAAACTATGAACCCAAGTGATGATCAAATACTTCTTCTCTTTAAGAATCCTTGAAACAGCTGTTCTTGTAGAAATCTTTATTAACTCTTTTACATTGTCAGATTGAGAAATAACCAAAGAAAATTGCTCAAAAACAGAAATTAAGAAACCAGCATTTTTCCTGGTAGCCTCTATGAGCCCTTTGAAATTTCAGAGTTCGACGAGTCTCTTAATACAAAACGTCTCCAGGATCAAAGTTTCTGCAAAGAAAAAATTTCTTCAGATTTTCGGAGTTTTACATAGTTCAGTCAAGCTCACAAAAAAAAATGCACAAAAATTCAATCAACTAGGTCATCCAGACATTCGAGAGAGGTCACTGAAAACACTATTTATCTCAATTGTTCATTTTCTTGGAAAATAGACAAGGAAAAAAATTCCTATAAAAATACTTCAGGGAATCAGACATGGCTTCATAAAATCAAATTAAAAATCGTTTTCAAATGAGAGCGTATGAGAGAAAGGTTGGATGATGGTTCATTATAGGCATGAAAAACTGTTAATAATAATAATAAAATCTGAGAAATTAAAAAGAAATGACTGTTTGTATATACTCTATAAAAATACAAACAAGCCATAATTAGAATAAAAAAGAATAATAATGTGTATCTTTTCATTAAATAAATAATCATACAATAAATTTTTACCTTTAACACCTGAGATTTATTATTTAAAAAAATGTTCTTTCTCTTTCTTGTAAAATCGGTGCTTTATATTGAACCAAACCAAACCAAAACCAAAGCAAAGTGAAATCTTGAATTGAGCAACCAAATTCAAGATGAAAACAGAGACAGATTTGTTAAAGACTGAAAATATGTGTTTCCTGAGAATGGCAAAGAGAATTCAAAGGTCTCTCTCTACCAAGTTAGCATCCTTTTTCAATGTGAAAAAGATAAGTTTTGCTTTTTCGATGAAAATTATCCTTGATGATTCTGATATTCTTATAAGCATTCTCCACATGCTTTGACACCACTTCTTTTATTATTTTCTCACTATCCTCTTCTTCATCCCAATTCGCAATCCTATGATCCAACAAAGAAGGATTCGAGTTATAAGCTGATGTCAACGTTAAATGTGAGCTTTCCTTTGTCATATTTGCCCTTGAAGCCGCTGTACTGGACTTATTTCTCTCTCTTCCATTCCCTTCTTCTTGTTCTTCTGTTTCTTCTTGATAGTTTTTAATAACAGTACTTTCACATATCGCTTCTGTCTCTTCTTCTTCATATTCTTGGGAATACTCCTCTTCTTCTTTTTCCACTTCAGCCTTTTCTTCCTCATGATATTTCTTCATAAAGACTGTATATTGTATTTCTTCTACTCTCTTTTCTATTCTTCCATTATAAGGAAAAGCTCTTAAAGGCTTTCTATTGCGATTTCCTGTTGGCGGTCTCATATTAAAACCTTCAGATGGAGGCTGCATCTTTTCGTCAAATGTCAACTCAGGAGCATTAAATGTCTTGTTATTTAACGAGCTTCTTCTTGGCCTTAATATTGGCGTTCTTTCCTTCATAATTGCAGGCTCAATACGTTTATACACAAGGGGGTTTTCTTCATCATATTCCTCTTCTTCCTCACAATAGCTATAGTTTATGGTATTTTTTGTGGAATGTGGAAGACAACGACCAGAAATCTTGCCAAGATTGCTCTTTGGACTATTCTTTATTGAAGGAAGCTTCACAGAATTCCTGTTTATACTCGATGTTCTGCTTGAATTCTTTGATACACGGACATTTTCGTTGTCTGACGAATCTATTGTACCATTTAAATGAATACGTGTCCCTGGATTTGAAGGCTGAAAATGATGAACTTCTATCGTTGCAGCGGGCGGCCCTCTGCGTTTGTGGGCTGTCGCCATATTGTCCAAGAAGCTTTGGGGATAAAAATCGTTCAGAAAGAGGTTTGATGGATCAAGAGAAGGGCGATTACGCACAGAGTTTGCATTACGAGGGACAACGAAGTCGAATTTGGGGATAAGGTGAGATTTGATGGGAAAAGTTGGGTTCCTTTTAGCAAGGGCTGATTCGTTTAATGTCATGGATTTTTGTAAAGGGGAAAAAATTTCGCTTTTTTTTTTTATGATATAAAAATCAGTGCAAAGAATCAATAGTTTTTGAATAAAGCAAATTTACCATTTACCATGCCTTTGGAATCATGGTTCTAATTAATGTAATACTTTTAATTCCCCTAAATTTCAAGGGTTAATTGAGAATCTCATTGAAAAACTTCTTTCTTTTCGAGCATCCCCTTTTTACATTTTCAAAAGAAATTGAACATCAATGAGTATTATAAGGTAGGTGGTATCACATATTTGAAGGAGAAAGACTGAGGCCTGCCTTGGCTATTTAATGTCACCAATTTCTATAGAACCCAAAGATCGTCTCTGTATTAAGAATTTTTCTTTTGGAGTCCACAAACAAACAAAACTTCCCAACAGTCTGTTAAAATGAAACTACTGTAGAGCTAGGAGTTAAACCTTGAAAGTCCAAATTAAAAATCTGGCAAATATTATGTTACATAAACCATGCTTCTATGTCATAACAAAAATTAAACCTTGTTAATCTTTAAAAAAATCCCCTTTTGAGAAATTCTTTTTTCAATTATTCAAAAATGGAAAATAAACGTTATGCATAATTCAATCAATGGGTCAAACGACTTGATATAATTTTTCTCTTCAATATATTATACTTTATTCAGATATATAACTTAAGGATATAGTATAATATATATAATTTCTCTCTTTATTTTTATTTTCAGCTTCAAAAATTGAATCCCAAATCTATTGGTATTCACGAAGACATTCAGAGACGATACGTTCGAAATTTTCACGAACAACGGGCTTAGGGACAGCAGTATCCATACCGGCAGCTTGACAATCTTCAATAGCTTGATTTCCAGTATTTCCTGTTACACCAAAAATCTTGATTCTTGGGATTCTCTTTTCTTGTTGGAACTTTCTGATCTCTTTAGTTGACTCATATCCATCCATAATTGGCATCAAGCAATCCATAAAAATCACAGCAATATCTTTCCAATTTGCTTTGTAAATATCCAGAGCCTTTTGTCCATCACCTGCTGATAAAAATTCATGGCCATTCATCTCAAGATATTTCTCCAATAATGTCACGTTAAATGCCAAATCGTCCACCAACAAAACTTTTTTCGGCTTAAATGGCTCTCTTGTTTCGACAACAAAATTCGATTGAACGCTTGCTAACAATTTCTGAAGCTCAGGGAAATAAATAGGCATCTGCATGAAGTTATTAGCTTTGGCTGGCCCGTTAGAATCTAAACAGTCTTTTAATTCTCCTTCTGCGAAACTTTCAGCCAGTAACAAAATCGAGCAAGGCTGAAGATTTCTGCTTGACTCAAATTGTCGGATATTTTCACAAATAACCTTTGCATTGTTCACAGAATCATGAGCATTTACTGTAATTAATTGAATTACCTTTCCTAATCTTGATTCCCTTTCATAAATCTCAACTGCTTCTTGCTTATTATTCACAGCGCCAACGACTTCAACTTGAGCTTTCTCCAAATATCCTTTCACAGCATCCTGAGTATAAGAATTTTCATCGATTATTATCGATCTCAACTGCTTATGAGAAGGTCTAAACCCTCTCATATTCATCAAGGGACCATCACCAATTTGGCTTGGGGCAGGAATATCAGCCTTCACGCAAATAATACAAATCGCGCCTTTATTAGGTCTGCTAAAAAATCTCATCTTGCCTCCCATTTTCTCACATAATTGATTTGTTATCCACATGTTAAATCCTTTTCCTGGCTGGCTATTTCCATCTGCCTCTGATAAATTCGAAGTATACATCGTGAAAATATCATCAGCAGCCTTTTGAGTCATCCCAATTCCAGTGTCAGTAATTACAATCTTCAGAATGCCTTTCTTTGGCTTGATCATCTGCTCGTCTAATATCGCTACTTCCGTTAATCTTTTTTGATGAGTATCCAACACATTTGATGGCCCGTCTTCAGATCTTGCTCTTCCGACTGGTCTTATTAAGGAATTCGTCCTGGCTTCTCCAATTCCTCCTTCATCATCATAGGGCAAAGGCTCGAAAACAGAGTCAGTAATGGTATCTTTCTCGACCCAGTTGATCGAAATATCAATACTGCCTCCTTTTTGGGTAAATCTCACTGAATTTGTCAAGACATTCAAGATCACCTGCATCAGACGCTGATGATCGATTAAAAGGACTGGAGGAAGGGTCTTTTGCATGGTAAGAGTACCAAAGAGATTTCTTTTCTTGATGATTTCGCTAGAGGTTGACCAGACTCTTTCGACAAAGTCAGTAACTCTTTCAGGAAGATAGTTGATTTCGAATTTATTCGATTCGCTATTTCTAACATCAACGATAGTGTCAACTTGAGACAAAAGAAGCTCACAGCAAAGCTTAGCATTCGCAGAAAACTCTTTAGCTTTAAGAGGATTTTCTTCGAGTTGAGCGACATCCAGGTTGTGAATCATGTTATTGAGGATCGTTTGAGATTTTGAAGACACTTTAGCTAACAACTGGTTCTGAGATTTGATATCACCAGCTGAAGAAGATGATCCTCCTCCTGATCCTCCATTTTTATTCATGGAGAAGATAATGTAAAGGAGGAGGGCATTGGCGAGATAAATGAAGCTAAAAGTGTTGAAATTTTGATTGGTAATATGCGTGAGGTCTTGGAAAGCGGTGGTCATGAGGGATTTTTGGAACGAGGGGAAATAGAGAAGATTCAGGAAAATATATTGGAGGACAAAACTGACATAAGCAAGGATCTTTCTTCGGTAAAGGAATAAGATCAAAGGGGGCGCCAAAAAGGACATAGCCATAGCATAAAAGAGATATTCTTGAGATAAAATGATCGTGGCTGGTCCAACAAAGCTGAGGAAAAGGGAGTTTGAGATCTTGTAAATGAGAGGATTATTTCTGCAGGTCAGGATAAAGGAGATGGCCTGAAGGAGAATGAAGCCCATGTAAAGGGCGAATAGCTCCTTGGTCCAAGAGGGAACGAAGGAAAAGCCGAGGATGTTGATGAAAATGAGGAATTTGAGGGCGTAGAAGTTTAGAAAGTTAAGAGAGAGTTCAGCTTTTTGGGCAGTTTTGTCAAGGAATTTGTGAGCAGCGGGTGTACATATAGGGATGACGATTTTTTGGATTTGGTCAATAAGGGTGTGTTCTTCAGACATGGAGGGGGAAGTAATTGATAGGTTTTGGTAGTAGAGAGGGGAAAACTTGGAAAAATTGTTTGTTTTATTATTTTTATTAATAGGGATTGTTTAAATAAAAGATGACAGATTTATAAAATGAGTATCAAATTAAAGATTTTTGTTTAATTTTTCAGCTGTTAACCTTGATATTTTCTTTACTAAAAATGGTGAATCTATGTGAGAAGCTTGAAACTGTGTGATAGATTCTGAGGCATTCCTTTTGTGAGAGACTAAAATTCCAAGTCTAAAATATGAGAGGTTAATAAGTAAAACCAAGGTAAATTAAAAACCAACCTTGAAGCGAGAGCAAAAGAAGTTATAAAATAAAAGGCGTTTTAGCATTTAGACTGCTTTTCAAGGTCTTCTTTGAAGTATATATGGAGTCGTTTCTGTTGAGAATCAGCCGGAAGTCAGAAATAGCGAAGGCTGCTGAGGTAAGAATAAAATATTATGGAAAGAAAGAAGATTTTGAGGGATGATAATTGAAGAGGTTGGAGGCGGTTAATGAGATAGGAAGAAATATTTAAAATAGAGGAGAGGTTAAAAGGGTAAATTTAGATCAAAGTTATAAAGGTTTTGGAATCATTAGTTAGGCAAGTTTTATTAATTAGAGAAGGAAAAATGTTTTATTTTCTTTTCTGAAGAAAACAAGATTTGCTAAAGTCTTGAAGAAAAAATCTTGAGACCAAAAAATTGAAAGAAACCTTCAGTGAAAAGGGTCTGAGAAATTTCCAAGGGTGATAAGCAAGTTCTCATGAAGGAAAAAGCTTCGATAGAAAGATTTGTTTAATTATAGAAAGTAAAATAATCCAAAATTGAGATAAATTAATTATAACCTTAGAAGAGGCAGTTAATGTTTGATGAAAGGGGTAAAAAGTTCTTTTTGGTCTCTGAATTTGAAATTTGATGGTCCGTTTGAATTTGCTCTTATTGCTATAAAATTTTTGTTGGGCCTTCCAGAAATAATTTTAGGCTCATGAAAGAAACTGAAATCTCAACTGTTTTCTATTTTAAATATGCTTCTTCCTAACGGAACACGTTAAAAACCCCAAGCAAACCTTGGATGTGGCCTTTAAGCATCTTAGAGAATGAATCTCTTGATCATATAAAAGAGGGTGTGGTTTTGTAATGATAAAATAAAATTTTTTGCACTCGAAAGAGAAAAGCTATCTAACCTTAAAAACTGGCAAGCGTTTTTCAAATGTCCAAGTTGACTGGTAAATTTTGAATGAAGATTGGAAGGTTGCTGTATTCTGTTATGTTTACTTGGATTGAGAAAAAATTGAAAAGGATGCTTTTTGCAAAGTTTCAAAAGGGTTATGCTATAAATGACCCAAAAAATTTTTACTCCTTCTGGCTGTAATTATAAGGGCCATAAGAAGTTTGTTCTTTAGGAGTTCTCAATAGAACTTTAGTTGTGATTCACAAGAATTCATAAAATGAAAATTTTTCGTGAAGGTACCTCTGATGAAAATTGAAGAGAGAGAGATCAAGAAAAGATTCTTTCAAAGATTCTGACTGAAAAAAACTTTTTTTCTTTCAGAACTAAATTTTTTCTTGACGAAATTATTTCTCGTTTATTTTGGATTTTCAAACAAAAAAAAAATCTACAATGTTTCAATCATCTCTAAAAAAATTATTCTCAGGATTTCTTGAAATTCCTGGCCATAAAATAGCTATTCACACTTTCTTTCTGTCTAAAGTTCAATATTATGATAGACAAATTGACAGTAATTATGTGAATTTTCAAGATATTTTCTTTTCAGAAATTATCAAACCTAATCAAATAACAACCCAGGATTTCTTTCCTTTCATATTGAGTTTAAATTTTCAAAAAGGCAGCTCTCACCTTTTTATTCATTCATTCAATCGTCCAAGGAAAGCTATGGTTATTTGTTCTTCATCATACAGGGAGAAATCTGAGAAATATGGTCTAAAGGAAAAAGTATCAAATCAAAGACAAATCACCTACAAATCTCGTATTAAAAAAATTTGTGATGCTGAATCTTTGATTAAAACGATACGATATGATATGATGTGATGAATTAAATAAAAGGTTTCAGGGCAGAGGAGAGATTAGGTTAAAAAGAGGGTGAATTGTTTCATATAGACTGCACCCCAGGAGAAGCAGAATACTGTGGATGGTGTTTTGAGTTCAGTTTTATGGGGTTCGACTTCCGTATAAAAAGATAAAAGCAACGAGTTCAAATATGTTTATGCAAAGGGGACAATGATCTTACAAAAGTTATTTAGATGTCAGCGACTTGCATTCTCTTGGCGTTCTTCTTCTTTCTGAGTTCTTGGTTCTTTTGTCTTCTGGCTTCTTGTTGTTCAGCCAACTTATCAGCCTTAATCTTTTCAGCCTTCATTTTGTGGATAGCTTCAATCAAGACTCTCTTGTTCTTGAATTGGTTACCCTTGGAGGAGAGGTAGAAGTGGTGGTGACTAAAAACGGGTTATTTTCCTTTGCTGCATGCAAATCTTTATACATATGCTTATCGATTTTCTTTTGGGCTCTATACTTTCTGAGGAGTCTTCTCAAAACTCTAGTTCTTCTGATCCAGAGGACCTTTTGGGGGGTTCTGGCTTCCTTGGTACCCTTTCTCTTACCGGGACCAGTGTGTCTGCCTATTCATCATTTTAAGCTCTCTTTGGACCCACTTTTCTATGCTTACCTTCTCTCTTGGCTTCTTGGTGAGCTCTTGCTCTAGCTCTGGAGTGGATAGCGATGTTTCTTCTGATGATGAGACCATCCTTAATCAACTTTCTGATGCTCATTCCTAGAATATTAGATTGGGAGGACCGGATTTAGGTACTGGAGTTGGCAAGGGAGATTTCGTTGGGTTCATTGGGATCAAGCCAAAGTCTCTTTTGTCCGCACTTCAACACGGAGGCGGCAAGTCTCTTCTGAAGTCTTAAGACCACCATTTAATGAAAATTATCTTTTATGATTTTAAGATAAACCTTTAATCAGACGCTAATAATTTAGGTAATTTAGGAGCAAAGCGAATCATGTAATTTTTTGTTCACATGCGCTTCTCATGATTTTTATTTAATCAATTTTCTGAGGTCGCATAATACACCTTAATATCAATCCATCCTTTTTCATTATTTATCAGGGATGCCAGTCCTCTGAGATCCAATAACGAAACAAAATTTTCATAATAATTCAAGACCTATCTTGGAGAACCTGACTTGTGAAATGGGGATTGAATAATATACACACATTAGTTTTCTGCTAAATGCTATGGATATCTCTCTTCATTAAATTTTTATGTGGAAAATCAAAATAAATTCGTTTGAATATATCCTCTCCAAATTGAAAAAAGGATCCTGCTTCCTTCTTTGTGATATGTTTTGAGACGGCCCTTTCAATATTAAAAATCTTGTATCAACAAAAGAAAAAGAAGTATTATGGCTGAAGACGATGCTTCATCACCAAATGTTTCTCCATAAATCATGAAAAATTGGTCCCGATCAAGCATCAAATATCATGTTTTGCAAAATATCTTTTATGTAAGAATCCCTCGGGGATAAGTTTCGATGCATTTTCTGTTGTTAACGATCTTCAAGCAAAAAATCAAAAAGGACCTGATATCTAGAATAAATATCCGTAAGCCTGTTTCCTACAAAGAGAAAAACGAAACAAATGAATTCATCACTGAATCTTCTTCAATCGAATTTTCCCTCAATCTTTTCGCAGAAGAAAACTGAAAATTTTTCATCGATTTATCGAAAAAAAAATTTTGAGAAAAATGAATAAAATTTGATTCTATACGATAGGAAAAAAGAACCTAATTTTCCTCCTCAGGCTACTTCTACAATGCTTCATACTCAATTATTTGTTTGCTACAAAAATTGTGGTGACTAAATTTGAAAAAAAAATAGGAAAATCTTTTAAAAAACATTTCTAATCTTGCCAAAAAATTATCAGTCAAATAAAGAGGGCTGAACAAGAAAATTAGAAATTCCTTTGCTCCTTGCTTTGCAATGCTTGTAGGAAAAAAAGTATTCAATTAAGGAGACGTCTGATTTGGGAATAGTAGGTTAAGAATTTTATTGCTATTAATTTAACCAAATATGAATAAAATATATATCAGAATTAGAAGAGAAAATTTTTGGTTTCGTCAATTCAATAAAAAACCTTTTCTTTCGATGTTTTCAAGACGGTCTAAGTTTTGATTGAAATTCAGTTTTTTTCCAAAAAGGCGACTGAAACAACAATTCAAGATATCGGTGAGAGTCTCTTCAAAAGATTCAAAGTTCTCCATAGAAATGTTCAGGTATGCCAGTTTCAAAAGATTTTTTTATTTGGTTCAATTTTGATTTTGACAGATTTTAATGAAAATGATATATGCGAGTGAATCTGATAGTTTTATTTTCTATTGATTTAAAACAGAACCTCGTCCAAATTAAAACAGTGATTTTTTTCTGGGTTAACTTGAAATGATTTTGAAAATAATTGTCGAGAAAATACTCGCTAAGAAAAATCGAGATCCATCCTGATTAGTCTGAAAGCAGAATGAACAACTTTCCTTTCTCTGGATTTTCATGAAACTGAAATCTCTTTCTACAGGGAAATTTCTGCAAAATCAGCCTTGAAAAAGAAACTCCAAGAGTTTTTGTTGCGAATTTTCATTCTTCATCTCGTAACCTAAATTGATAAAATACTGATTGAAAAAAATAATTTCATCAAAATAGCATCAGCGAAGACAGTTTGTAGTAACTTTTATTTTAATAATCGAATACCTTTAAATACCCATAAACTCTTAAAAGTAGAAAAGAATTATTTACAAAAAAATATGAAGATATATAGTTACTTCTTTTCATATACGAAATATACTCCCAAAAAATCATCTCTTTCCCTTCTAAAAATACAAAAAAATTCTCCTAAAAATTTAGTATTTTCAAAAATTCTCCTTCTCTTTGTAATTTAATTTCAACAACTCAGCTTAGATTATTTCCAAGCAGCTCTCTGTCCTTTCATTCTCATCAATTTCTCAATATTCAGCATATAACTCATCGCCTACAAAAATATTTAGCCTAACAAAAAATTTCATTTCTTACCCCAGCTTCTCTTTGATTCAAATATTCCTCTACTTCACTGACTCTTCCCCTTGCGTTATTACTGATGCTTCTCTTATTCGACACTCTTCTTTGCTCCATCGGCATTAACAACGGCTGCCCACTTGATTGCTGCATAACTAACGGGTAATACGGCTGTTGATGCTGTTGATACATCTCAGGATTCCCTCCATGTTGACTTATCCTTCTTAACTGTGCATTCTTTCCTACCAAATTCGATCCCATATCCATACTCTGCTGTGGGAAATTCTGCATATTGTTATGCATATTTTGGCCTTGTGGATAAGCACGAATACCTTGTTGGCCTTGCTGTATATTGGGATTTCTATTGAGACCACCAACACCGCCTTGCTGTAGATTTCCACCAGGATATATTCCAGACGTCATTCCTGATCCCACACTGGCATTAACGCCTTGATAAATTCCGCTATGATTCATGCTGGGATGGTGCATCACAGGAGGATACCAGCTTGGGTACAAATTATTCATGTAAGGAGGTGGCGTTATATTGCTATAATTTCCTCCTCCGATACTCGCTCTGTTCGACCCTCCACCTCCTGCTCCGGCATGCTCTATGCTAGAATGGAATCCTCGAGGAGATGGTTTGGCTTGCTTGCCAGGAGAATACATCAAATCGTGATGATTATAACTTCCGTATGGCGGCATGTGGTTGTAAACCTGTGGGATGTGGTACATTGGAGCCTTCTGTGTGCTGTGATTTGACATTGAAATATCAAGACTGGACCGGTTTGGTGGGGAAGGTGACTGTGAAAGAGATTGCCCGACCCCTCCTCTGTTATTTAGGAGCTTGATCTCGTTGATTGTCTTTTGGTGAATTCCTGTAGCTCTTCTTTGGTCCACTCCAAATGTTATTTCTTTACTTCTATTGATGAATGAGAGAACTTTCTTTTATTGAGTATTTACCCTGAGACGTTTCCACCGCGCTGAGAAGGTGGAGTATTGTTTCTTTCACTTGTAGCATGAGTTCCGTCTTCATTATGAAGGTTCTTTTCTGTACCTCGACGGACCATTTTATAGTCATGGATATGACGGTATTTCCTCATGTCTCTTGGTAATTTCAATGCTCCCAACAATCTAATAAACGCTTTAAATACTGAATATCACTTCATTATTACCTTGATTTCTCGTCAAAGTTACGATGATTATGCGTATTATCAGAATTCGCTTTGCGAGCTTTTTTCACTTCATATTGTGCGAGATAAATATCATCCTCCGAATCATTCTTATCAAACAAATCTTCAGGATTAAACGTTTCATGCATTCTCCTTGGTTCAGGCTTCGATCTATGAACGAGCTTCTCAGGACTTCTCTGGACCTTTGCTCTCATTACTGGTGATTTTTCTATCGCTATTTCCAAAAATTATTCAAAAAGAATTCTCAATTGAAACACTTACATTTTCTTAATGGAATGTCATCATTACTGTCCAAGCTCTCATTCTGCCTTTTATTAATACTTTCATTCAGGAATCTTCCTTTTTCTATGCTTGCATCCATGATCCTTGCTGTTTCATTCAATTCGTTCGACTTTCCTTTGGATGAAATTTCTCTTTTTCTTGGCTTTTCCTGTGATTCCCTCACCTTCTTATTATTACTTTGGCTCCTTCTCACTTCATCAGTCGACCCTAGATCCTTCAAAGAATCCCCTCCTGTCATTGATACAGATCGATTCAAACTCTTCTTTGATGATCTTTCTTTCACAAGTGATTCATTTATATCATGTCCTTTTATTGATTTTTCTTGTTGTGTGCTCAGTCTTGTGTCTTCTCTGGCTTCTTTTATCATTGATACCTCCCGTTTATTATCAGGAATTGATGCGTACAAATGCTTGATCCTTTCTGACTCTACTGATCTTCTGATGCTATTACTTTTCTTCTCGCTTTCATAGCTTGGCGTTTGCTCGTGATCTCCCTTTATTAATCCCAACACTTCCTTATACTATGAATTTTCGGTCAACTACTCTCTCTTTCAATGAAATTCTCTTACCTTTTCGCTGATATAAGTCCAAAATTCTTCATCTTTTATTTTTCTTGTCTCTTCATTTTCGGACAAGTCCGAATTTCCTTTCTGAACTGGAGGACTTTCTGACCTCTTAATCACTGGAGGATCGCTCTTATAAGAACTTGGCCTGTATCTTTGTCTTAGGGCTGCCGCGTCTGCTTGTTGTTTTGGCTTTTGTTCTATCATTATCTCTGCATCGACGATCAATTTCTTCATAAATGACTAGAAAACAATTAGAGCTCAAAATCTTTGCAATAAAATTTTTACGTCGAACTCTTCAAAGGTTAGCTTGGTATTGTCTTGTTTCTTCTCTTTCTTGAATTTATCTCTCAACTTCTATAGGTATCATTAAGTAAACCCCTTCAATAGAATATTTCTTACGCCAGCATCAACTTTTATTTTGAAATCTTTCAATAAAATCGTCATGATATCCAATGTAATTCCCTCTTTTTCCTTTTCAATCTCTTCAAAAGACTTATATCCCACTTTATTTGTTCCGGCTGTTTTCTTTGAATAATGGTCAAATATCTGTTTCAATATCTTCACTCTTCTTGCTTCACTCATTATTCCAGCACCCTTTTCTATCGTTGTCGTTAACGTATCCGTTCCAATTGAATGTCTTTGATCATTCTTTGGCTTTGAAAACTTCAATTCTTCTCTTATTCTTTCTGGTGTCACTGATCTTTCATCTTGGGTTTCTACTTTTTCTCTTGGACTTGGAAGATTCATTTGGCTCACTTGTATCGTTTCGATTAATTGTTCTTGATTTGGACTGAATGACAGCTGAGAAAGCTCTTTAGGAAGTTCTTTTGGACGATTCATGATGATCTTGTCTTCACCTCCGTTTCCCCCAAATGTCAACTGTTTGGGGCTTTCTCTTCTTGGACTTGTTATCAAATCCTCTTCCTTCTTATTATGAGAATCTGAGACTTCTATTTCTAGCTCCGTATCATGAACCTTTTCGACAACAGGAGGCTTTTGGTTTTCTCTTTGGCTTTGACTTTGAGGTTGATCTTGAGGACGAGGAGAGCTATTTTCTTTTTTGGTCATAGGGGTTTCTTTCAGAACAATCGTATCTTTCTCCTTGTTGGAAATAATAGTTTCTTTCTGACTATTAAACCCTGAGCTTGGCTGTTTCAGGGTGACTTTTGGGCTTCCTTGTAGAGGCGTAGCTGATACCTCGAAACTTCCTCTTATTTGAGGAATTTGAAGTGAGTTTGGATCTTCTTCTTCTTTGCTTTTCTTGACCGTTTCTAAAGGATTTTCTGAAGGAGTCATCGTTGTATCTTTATTGATCACTTCTTCCTCTTCTTCCTGTCCTTTCTCTTGTTTTTCATGCTTGAGAACGGCTCCTAACGTGTTTTCCAGCAACACCATCGTCTCTTTGCTCATCTCTTCTGATTCGGGTTGTTTTGCAGACTCTTTCTTTGGACTTGGTGGACTTTTATCCTTGGAAATGCTTGTCTTTACTGGACTGTTATTCCTTCTTGGAGATTCAGCTTTGGTCTCCTTTACAACAGCAGTGGGTTTTTGTGGGGATTCAGATTTATTATTTTCCTTTGGAAAACTTGTCTTTCGTGGAGACTCTGACTTATCATTCTTTTCTTTCGAAGCACCAGCAGCAGTGGGCTTTTGAGGAGATTCAGATTTAGTTGTCTCTTTTGAAACAGCAGGAGTTTTTTGTGGAGATAACTTTTGCTTAGAATTCTCTTTAACAACAGAAGGCTTCACCTTTATTTCCTTTGTTTTTTGTTGGCTTTGTTCAGTTGGAACAGTCTTTGTTTGACTTTGTTCTGTCAATTTCTCTTCAAGCTTTTTGAACAAACCCTTTTCTTTAGTCTCAGTTCCCCCAGCTTCTTGGTCTACTGCATCCAAATCATCTGGTTTCTCTGTGATAGAATGACCAGGATAATCCTCGAAAAACCTCTTGTATAACGCATCTAAAGTTGTCTGGAAGGCCTTCTTCTCAACTGTTTCCTTGGAGTCCTGCTTCATTTTCTCATATTTATGGATCATTGCAATGATGTGATCCCTCACAGCTAACCTCTTTTTTCTTTCTTCGTAATGATCGTCAATGAGGATGATATCTGCATCGACTTTAAACCAATATTTCAACACTTTAAAGCATTCCAAAAATGTCAATTCAATCTTTTCTGGGTCTTTCGCACCTTTTATGATTAAAAGAATTATTACTCAGTCTTATTTACTTCTCTTTTTGCGGCCATATAAGTATGCTCCAACGACTCCTTCTAGAATCTTAAAAGGATCAGAACTTGCGAAAATCGACTTCTTTTCAAATTCGCTTTCTTTCAATGTCATCAATCCAATCTCTTCTACACATATCTTTAAATATTCTGGGTATTTATCCAATGAGATCTTCTCAGTTCCTTTGCTCTTATACTTTCCAAATCTCTCCAAAAAGACGTTCCTATGCTCGCTCAACAAATTGCTCAGGTTCTCCCAATTCTTCTCATAGCCTATTATTTTCATTAATAATTCAACCCTTTATTCTCAATGTTTACCTTCAGGAAAATCATTTCCACAGAGACTCCTTTGGCTTCCTCCTCCACTTCCCTGATAGCTCTTTCCCTGATTCACACTATTATTCAC
>Ga0182738_1002019_pt1 | contig 24569 bp, 18 predicted proteins | sample eDN5th30CBELigMG_FD_128876 | JGI IMG/M metagenome (GOLD analysis project Ga0182738, IMG submission 128876) | Enriched Miracle-Growth compost microbial communities from Emeryville, California, USA - eDNA 5th pass 30_C BE-Lig MG (version 2)... ...
TTTTGGTTTTCATCTCCTCCATAAACACCACTTTTCCCGCTTCCCCAAAGCTCCCGGCCTTCATCCAGGATCAATCACCAATCTCCCGCTCTAAACCTCCAAAGCAAAAAGCTGCACCAACATCGGTGCAGCAAAATTATTATTTCAACAAAAGCACAGCAAATTGCTCTAGCTCTAGTGCTTCTTTTACTACTTCTCCGGTTAATAGATTTAGTTTGCCAACAAGCTCTTCTGGCAATTTCTGTGTCTTTGGATGTTGATTAATAACAAAATAATAGGAGGAATCTGCTGTGTCTCTTTTCGTAATTTCTAGACCTTTTCCGTTCATGCAGATTGGTTTTACAGTCGTTTCTGCTATCACTTGATCGAATAAATGGGCAATGCCCTCTTGCTCTACTTGTGTGCCAATATACCAGACATTCCCTTTCCCATACGAATTTTTCGTAATTGCTGGAGTATCCCTGTAGAAATCCTCTTTATAGGTGGCAATGGCCTCTGCACCTTCGAGATGAATAATGTCACATAGCAACGTACAGGTATATGCATTTCCATCATTAAATGCAACGGCATTTTTTTGCTCTGGCGCTAATGCATCTATTTCTTCTACCCATATTCCAGCTATTTCGCGCAATGGTCCTGGATATCCTCCTAGGTATACATTATCTGATTCATTCACAATACCACTCATAAAGGTAGTGACAAACTGTCCTCCATTTTCAACAAACGCTGTAATGCGCTCTGCCAAGCCTGCTTTCATCATATAAAGAACTGGGGCTACCACCACATCATATTTAGAGAGATCACTATCGACCGAAATCATATCGACTGGAATATTTTCATTATAAAAATATTGATAGTACTGATGGATTTGGTCAACATAAGTTAAATCTTTATTTGGTCCACTCGTATACTCCAGCGCCCAATAATTTTCCCAGTCAAACATGATGCCGACTTTACTTTTTATTGTTGATCCTAGAATTTCCTCTAATTGCTGTAGTTCTTTTCCAAGCTCCATCACTTCTCGAAATACTCGTGTATTTTCATGTCCAACATGTTCAATGACAGCACCATGAAATTTTTCACATGCCCCTACTGAACGGCGTAGCTGGAAAAATTGGATGGTGTCAGCTCCATGGGCAATTGTCTGGTAGCTTTGCGCACGCATTTTCCCTGGTCTTTTTAAGGAATTATAAGGCTGCCAATTTTGTTGACTTGGGGTTTGTTCCATTAGCATAAATGGTTGCCCATCTTTAAGCCCGCGCATCAAATCATGGCACATCGCTGTATAGCTTAATGGTGTATTATAGCTTGGATAATTGTCCCAAGAAACAATGTCCATCTCTTTTGCCCATTTAAAGTAATCTAAATTTTTGTAAGTACCCATTAAATTTGTAGTGATTGGCGTTTCAGTATCGTATTTCCGAATCGCATCTCGTTCCATCTTGAAATTTTCCAGCATGCTATCCGAGTTGAAACGGCGATAATCTATAGATATTCCTGCAAAAGCGGTTTTATCGCTGCCAATTCCTTCACTTAGTGCATTCGGCAATACTACTTCATCCCATTCATAAATAGTATGACCCCAGAATTCTAAGTTCCATGCTTTGTTTAGTGCTTCAATCGTTTTATAGCTATTTTTTAGCCATACACGAAAGGCCTTCTCACAGTTTTCGCAATAGCACTCGCCCCCATACTCATTATTAATATGCCAACAGGTTACATGGGGGTTATTTCCGTATCTTTCTGCTAGCTTTTCTGCCAATTTGCTAGCGAACTTCTGATAAACAAGACTGTTCGGACAAGCATTATGTCTTTGTCCAAACTTATGATGTCTTCCTTCATAATCGGTTCGCGCCACTTCGGGATATCTTTTTACCATCCATGCAGGCAAAGAAGCAGTAGAAGTAGCGAGAATAATGTCATACCTATCCTTACTTAGCATTTCTATGATTTCGTCTAGCTCATCAAAATAATACACTTCTTCCGAAGGCTGAATTTTTGCCCATGAAAAAACATTGATTGTTGCCGAATTAATTCCTGCCTTTTTAAAAATGCGCATATCCTCTTCCCATATATCCTTTGACCACTGATTCGGATTATAATCTCCTCCATACAAAATACGATTAAACAATTTTTTCTCCATATTTCATCCCTCCGCACTTTTTATACATTCATTATAGAAAGGCAAATGGAGAAAAAGTATAATAAGAGTAACTAGTTTATATAAAATTATGAAACTATTGTAAGGGGATACATAAATGGAAGTATATTTTAATTTACTAGATCATTTCAATCCTTTTTCCATTGAAAGCATTGGGTATATGTGGGAACAACCAATGGTCTTAAGAGAAGAGGGATATCCTTACTATCACTGGCTACAAACAGCAGAAGGATTAGGGGAAGTAACGATTGCAAATGAAAAAATCCAATTGCATCCTCAAGAAGGGATACTTATCGCACCATTTGTTCCCCACTTTTATGAATCGATTTCAGCAAAAGGATGGCGCACAAACTTTATGACAATTAACGGTACTTTTTCCGCAAGTATAGCCGAGATACTTGGTACTTCCTCTTACTATCTAGCAAATGACTGTCCTGATTTTTCCTATAGTGATTGGACGCAGAGGATGTTATCACATATAAAAAACGAAAACAAAAACTCTGTACAGCAAAAGCTTTCCGTTGACGTGTATAACTTCTTACTAAATATCCGGGATCATGGTTTACACAGAACATTTCAAAAGAATGATTTATATCATCAATATATCTCCCCTACTATCGAATGGATTGAAACAAACTATGGAGAAAAATGTGATATTTCCGAGATAGCAGGAAGGCTCTTTATATCGCCACAGTATTTGAACAAGCTTTTTAGACGATTTGTTGGCATTTCCGTCTATCAATATGTACTTGCTTATCGAATCAAAAAGGCTAAAGAAATTTTAGTTACAAAAAGAGATGTAAAAATAAAAGACATTACCTTTTTAACTGGATTCAATGATACAAGTCACTTTGTTGCCACCTTTAAAAAAGAAACAGGATATACTCCTAAAGAATTCCGCTCCTTTTATTAGAAAACTCCTCCACTTCAAAATGGAGGAGTTAGAGACAACGAGCAGGCCCCTTTATTAAAAAAACCGCTTCTTCCAAAAGATCAAAGCAGTTACGCCTGATAATAGGAAGGAAATCATAATCGCAATTGTAAAAGAATATGGTACATCTTGATATGGAATATGAACATTCATTCCATAAAAGCTTGCAACCATTGTTGGTAATGACAAAATAATCGTGAAAGATGTTAAGAATTTCATGACAATATTGACATTATTTGAAATAACAGAAGCAAAAGCGTCCATCATCCCACTTAAAATAGACATATGGGTTTCAGCCATCTCAATTGCCTGCTGATTCTCAATAATTACATCTTCTAGCAATTCTTGATCATCTTCATACATTTTCAAATAATTACTTTTGAGCATTTTTTGCATAACAATATTATTTGATTTTAAGGAAGTGGTAAAATACACCAAGCTTTTTTCGATATTAAGCAAGGAAAATAGCTCTTTGTTTTTCATAGATTGGTGAAGTTCTTTTTCAATAGTATCTGTCTTCTTGCTAATTTGCTTTAAATATTTTAAATAGGCAGTTGCCATACAGTATAATATTTGCAGGGAGAATCGTGTCTTTTTATACGTAAAAAAGCTCTTCATTCTGCCTTCAGAAAACTGGTAAAATATCGGATTATCCTTTAAGCAAACCGTAATAAAGCAATTCTTGGCAATAATCATACCTAATGGGATTGTGTCATAAATAGGCATATTTTTATCATCAAAGGAAACAAGGGGAAGATTCACGATAATTAAGACATTTTCCCCATCCTTTTCAATTCTTGAACGCTCTTCTTCATCCAAGGGATCTTTCATAAACGCTAATGGAATGTCTAAACCGGTAGCAATTTCTGTAATTTCCGCTTCTGTTGGTGCAATTAAATTAATCCAGCAGCCATCCATCATGCTATCCGTTTCTTTCAGCAATCCTTCTTCAGTAGAAATATAAATTTTTCTCATGTTCTTACCTCCTCTTGTTTAGAGGAAGTCAAAATGCTCTGCCAAATAAAGTTGAATCTTTATCAGCATTCAAACTTCTAAAGGAAGGGTTATTCATGACTCCCTCTTTCATGGCCGTGGGTTCCGGATCAGGTTCCATACACATTCGAGTACTCATAAAAATTCAACTCCTTGCTAGTAATCTTTAAACCTATTACATACTACTTTATATTTTATTTATTGTAAACCGTAAAGGTGCATCTTTCCTAAGCCTCTATCCGACCACCTCTTTGTATTTGAACACAAAAATAAGGAAGAAATTTAGAATTTATTCCATAGATTATTTTCTTAAATATTCGTATAATTTTAAAAAATCCAAAAACACTTCACAACACGGAGGTACATATGAGCGAACTTGCAAAAAAACATCCAAACTATGCCGAACCAACACCGCCTAGTAAAACAAAACTAGTGGACAAGTTTTTAAACATCATTGAACGTGCAGGTAATAAGTTACCTGACCCTATTACCTTGTTTGTCATCATGTCAGCCATTATTTTAGTCGCTTCTTATTTACTATCTTTAATTGGTGTCTCTGCTACTAATCCTAGCTCAGGCGAGACTATTGAAGTAGTTAATTTACTGAATCGAGAAGGTATTATTCAAATCTTAACAAGTATGGTGAGCAACTTTACTTCCTTCCCTCCATTTGGACTAGTATTAGTCATTATGCTAGGGGTTGGTCTTGCAGAAACGACAGGTCTTATTCAAACGGTTATGAAAAGAACGGTGTTAAGTGCACCCAAAAAATTAATCCTTCCTGTTATTGTTTTAACAGGAGTCCTTGGCAATATTGCAGCAGATGCGGCATTTATCGTGTTCCCACCAATTGCAGCGCTTATTTTTATGAGTGTGGGAAGAAGTCCTATTGTGGGTCTTATTGCCACTTATGCAGCTATTGCTGGTGGCTATAGTGCAAATCTGATTCTTAATTCTTTAGATGTATTAGTAGCCGGTATTACAGAACAAGCTGCAAAAACGGTAGATCCTAATTATGTTGGAAATCCTACGATGAATTATTATTTCTTAATCATTTCTACCTTTTTATTAGTTGCTGTCACTACTTGGGTTACCGTAAAATTTGTGGAACCTCGCTTTGGCAAATACACAGGTGTAGTACAAAAACTAGAGCAAGTAACTGCAAATGAAAAAAGAGGATTACGTTTTGCCGGTATTACCTTAATTATCTATTTAGCTGTCATTTTATTAATGGTTATTCCAAGAAATGGTTGGCTACGCGATTTAGAGACAGGCTCTGTTATTAACTCGCCATTTATGTCCTCAATCGTTCCACTCATGCTATTTTTCTTTTTATTACCTGCTTTAGCATATGGTATTGGCTCTAAAACGGTTAAAAGTGATAAAGATATTGCAGAAAAACTATTTAAATCCATTGCGGACTTGGCTCCGTTTATCGTGCTAGCTTTTGTCGCTGCACAAATGATTGCTTACTTTAGCTGGAGTAATATTGGTCCGATTCTTGCGATTAAAGGTGCCGAATTGCTTCAAGCGATGAACTTTACTGGCCTGCCAATGATTATTGGCTTCATCATTATTTGTTCTTTTATTAATCTATTAATTGCCAGTGCATCAGCAAAATGGGCATTACTTTCTACAATCTTTGTACCAATGTTTATGTATTTAGGCTATAGCCCAGCATTAACGCAAATGGCTTATCGAATTGGAGATTCTATCACAAATCCAATCACACCAATGCTTGCCTACTTTGCGATCCTTTTAGCTTTTGCTAGAAAACACGATAAGTCGATTGGGATTGGAACTCTAATATCAGCATTGCTTCCTTATTCTATCTTCTTTGCGATTAGTTGGATTTTATTGTTCTCAGTCTGGTATTTATGTGGACTTCCATTAGGACCAGGAGACCCTATCTTCTTAAAATAATTTAGACATTCACCACGTGCAACCTGAAATTTAGGTTGCCATGCTACATATAATTTTAAAAAATGGAAATGAGGGGTAAGTAACATGGAAGCTTTATTTTCACTCTTAAAAGAATACGAACAGGAGATGATTGACATTCGTCGTCATCTTCACGAACATCCAGAATTATCCTATCACGAAGTATATACACCGGCTTATATTGCAGAATATCATCAAAAATTAGGGCATGAAGTTAGAACTGGCGTTGGTGGTCGCGGGGTAGTTGCTACACTAAGAGGGAACAAACCAGGTAAAACAGTTGCATTACGGGCAGACTTTGACGCACTTGCCATTCAGGAAGAAAATGATATTCCTTATAAATCTAAAGTAGATGGGGTCATGCATGCATGTGGCCATGACGGTCATACTGCTACTTTATTAGTATTAGCAAAAGCATTAAACAAGCTGCAGGCAGACTTCGAAGGAACCATTGTCTTTATTCATCAATTTGCGGAAGAGCTATCTCCAGGTGGTGCGATTGCTATGATTGAGGATGGATGTTTAGAAGGGGTGGATGTTATTTTCGGTACCCATCTATGGGCAACAGAACCACTTGGAAATATTATGATTAACGCAGGTCCTATTATGGCAGCTGCCGACCAATTCGATATTACCATTCAAGGAAAGGGCGGCCACGGATCCGAGCCCCATATGACGAAAGACGCGATTATGATTGGTGCCCAATTTATTACAAATGTACAGCAAATTGTTTCAAGAAGAGTAAATCCGTTACACCCTGCTGTTGTTTCTATTGGTAGCTTTGAAGCGCAAAATCCCTTTAATGTTATTGCTGATACTGTAAAATTAAGCGGAACAGCGCGAACATTCCACGATGAAGCTCGTGACTTAATCGAGAAGGAAATTGGAAATGTCATCAAGGCATCCTGTGAGATGGTTGATGCAACTTATGATTATCGTTTTAAACGTGGCTATCCTGCTGTTGTGAACCATCAAGAAGAAACAGACTTTATTATCAAGCATGCAGAACAAATTGAAGAAGTGCAACAAGTAAGAATTTGTGATCCACTTATGGGCGGAGAAGATTTCGCATACTACTTACAGCATGTAAAAGGCGCCTTCTTCTTTACAGGTGCCATGGATCCTAATTGGGAAGAAGTATATCCACATCATCATCCTAGATTCAATATTGATGAGCGGTCACTTTTAATCGCAGCCAAGACACTAGGAACTGCAGCATTACACTATTTAAAGAATGAGTCTGTCGAAATTAAACAAGAAAGCTTGATCAACGAATAAAAGGAAAAAGAAGCTGGGACATATGTATTTTAGCCAAAGACAGAGCCAAACAATTACACGAAATTTTTCGTATGATTGTTTGGCTTTTCAATAGCTTTTTAAGAGGAATGTTTCCGTAATGCTGTTTGTTAATACTCTTCATTCCCCATCGTTCCTTGTTCTTGTCGTTCATACAAAAACAATGCTACCTTTAAATTAGTTAAGTGGTCTAGATTATCAAAGTCACAGTTCAATTTTTCCTGAATTTGTTGAATTCGATAGTAGACCGTATTTTGGTGAAGATGCATTATTTCAGCTGTTTTTGAGACATTTTTATTCGAATATAAGTAGCTTTGTAAGGTACTCAACCATTCATTTTTTGTTCGATTATTTACTTGGGAAAGAATAGGTCCCAAAATATTTTCTACAAAGTATTCTGCTTCTTCTTCTGGTACATTAAATAAGTAGCGCTTATAGCCAAGAGCTTGAAAGTCAAACACCGATTCCTCTTTTTGAATGAGCTCCATCTCTTTCTCTAATAATTCAGCATCTTTATAGGAGATGGGGAGGTGACGCATCGAGTAAACCGGACGGCCAATATAAACGAGTATATCCTTATAGCTCGCTTGTAATCGTTCTATATATTGTCTAACAACTTGAACATTCCCCGAATCTTCCTTCTTTGCGCCTAACAGCAGAAATAGTTTATTTCGATTTGGGAAAATCATCACTGAAAATTCTTTTTTGAATACTTGCCGCATCCCTTCCTCTAGCAAATGAAACTGCGTTAGTTCTTCAAAGGAATGCTGCTTGCTTTTGATTACAAGAAAGACAAAGTACTTGGAAGGAATCATCTCCTGTTTTTTTAAATAGCCTTGAACCTCTGTAGTTAAATTCACGTTTAAAATATCTTTTAATAAAGCTTCCTTTTCCGCTTGTCTGCTCTTTAATTGTTCTTGGAGCTTTATTTGCTCAATCGCAATAATAGAAGCAGCATGCTGAAAGGAAAGCTCTCCCACAATATCGAGTGGAACGCTTTTTCCTGTAATCACTAAATAACCAATTGTTCCAAATGAAGATTGCACAGATAATGCCTGTCCAAACAACTCCTCCCTTTTATATATTTTCTGTAGCTGCTGGATTTGCAGGACTTTCCGATTTTCCCTAAGCCAGTCGCTTAAAAATGAAACATCGCCGCTAGAGGTTGGATGAGATATATCAAGCCGACCTAATGAATCAAAATAATAAATGCAATCATTTGGATTTCGGGCAAGACTTTTTACAAGTGATTGCATCCCGTTTCCTTCTAGCACTGACTCATTTAATTGATTATGCAGTTTAAGAATTGTTTCTAACTGTAGAGCTCTTTGTTGTTTTTCATAAAAAGCACGTGCATTTACAATAGAGATGGCTATTTGACTCCCGATTGCTTCTAGAAATCGTAAATCCTCTTCTGTGAAAAAGCCTTCATTTTTAAAGTTATCAATCGTAAGAACGCCAATTTTTTGCTGCTGATAAACAAGCAACACAGACATACAGCTAACTGGCATTAAAGCATGAACCGTCGATTTCAGATAATATTGAAGTGTCTTATTCCGCATATTGGACATTGCTTTTTCAATTTCGTCGATTGTATTGATTAACATGCTTCTACCTTCTGCAAAAACGGTTCCGCTAATCCCTTCTCCTTCTAGCAGCTTATTTTGTAAATAGATATCTTCCTTAAAATTAACGGCAGCCTCAATTTCCAAATACTGATTTTCCTCATTCCAAAGCAATAAAAATCCTGCATCTGCCTTATCAATAGCGCCAATAACGTCTTCGATAATTTGCTGAATCAATTCCTTTAAACTATCATTTGTCGTAATATTTTTCGATACTTGTATAAATGTGTTTAATCGTCGCTCCATATTATTCTCGTTGCTCATTTACTTCCCTCTTTAATACAAATTATTTATTAAGATATTAGTATTATCCCCTTAAATTTATTTTTTGTTAAGAACATTCACGCAAAAAAACAGGACGGCTCGCTAACGAGTAGAACCGTCCTGTATCCATTTTTATACTAACTTATGTCCACAATTGGAGCAAAAATTCCCTTCCCCTGTTTTCGTCCCACAATTTGGACAGAAATTCGGTCGCTGCTTTTTCTCCTGACTCTGTGGTGCTGGTTCCGATGCTGGTTCCGATGCTGGTTGTTGATTTTGCTGCTGGTTTTGATTTTGCTTATTCATTTTATCCATCATTTGATTAGCCATATTCATGCCCATCATCATTCCAGCCATGTCAGATGCCGTTCCACCACCAGAATTTTTCCCACTAGACATGCTATCTATCATGGAGATTTGTTGATATTTATCAATATTGCCAACCATTCCATGGGATGCATTTTTATTAATCATATCCTGTACTTCCTTCGGATAGCTAAAGCTCATGATTTGGAAGCCTGTGATAGTAAGTCCGCTTTCGGCCATTTGACTATCTAAATCTTCTCTTATGCCTTTAGCAATTTCAAAGGCATTTGCCTGCAGATTAAACATATCCTTCCCTTCTGTGACAATCCATTTCATAAGAAGCTGATCTAGAACGGAGATAATGCGTATTTTTACATCTTCCACTAAATACTGGTTCTTAATTCCTGCGATTTTATCAATTAAAGAAATATAATCATTTACTTTAAATTGAAAGGTTCCGTTCGCTCGAATTGGCATTCCTCCAGGAAGTCCAGTTGCTGGTATATTTATCGCATTTTTCGTACCCCATTTAACCGTAAATTCCTTTGTATTGACAAATAGCACCTCTACACGCATTCCGCTGTTAAATCCAAATTTGAAACCTTTTAAAGTTGATAAAAATGGGACGATTTGTGACTCAATATCATACTCTCCATCTTCTTGGAATGCTCCCTCTATACTGCCATTGTTTAAAAAGATAGCGTCTTGCCCTGGGCGAATAATTAATTTACTGCCCTTCTTAATTTCACGGTTTTTCCATTTATAGAAGATCATATCTTCTCTGAATTCTTCCCATTCCACAACATTTGCAAATTGATTGCGAAAAAATGACATCGTTCTATCCCCTTTCATTATTCAAATAACTGTTTAGAATTTCCCTCTACTTCCACTATGGGAGTGACCACCACCAGTAATCCCTCCACCACCACCTGAATTATTTTGTGGCTTTCGTTGTTTTGTCACTGTTTTTCGAATAAAGCGATCATGTCTATTTATAATCTTTGAATTTCGTTTATCCATATACGTATTGCCATTTACCGTTACTTTTCCGCCTGATTGGAAGACCATAATACTCACTACAATTCCCGCAAGCACAATAGAAACAATCAATTGGAAGCCCCAATGAGAAAGAAGTCCTAGCATCCCATTTGAACTATTTCCTTCGATATATTCATTTCGAGAGTCAGCAATTCCACTGTAATCATAATCATTTTCTAAATTTGCTGGATCATCAACCAAATAATAGGCTGATTCATGCATAAAGGTTGAGAAGGCCTCAAAATAGTCACCTTCAGATAAAGCTGGCGTTATTTGTTCCCGAATATAATCTAAAGTAGCATTATCCAAATTATCTTCTGCCTTTTTAAAGCCGGCTAAATAAATATCCCTTTGTTCCATGTCAATTGCCAAAATAGCTGTATTTCCAAAAGGCTGATCATAGCCAGGTGCCTCATCATCATAATAATCCTCAACGTATTTCTTGATGTCTTTTCCATCTGTACCATCTAACGTTAGTACCAATAATGCCGTTTCCGTTTCTTCCCCTAATTCCACTGCCAAGCTTTCTAGTTCTGTTCTTTCCGTATCTGTTAAAAGCATTGCTTGATCAAAAACAAATTGCTTTTGGTTTTCTGAAGCCGCCTTTACTGTCATACCAGAAAAAATGGACATTATTGCCAAGGCAATAAAAAGGAAACTACTATACTTGATTAACAACTTTCTCAAAAGAAGCCACCTCCCATAAAGAAGGAGACACATTTTAATGCTAGGAAGGAACTAGCGGCAATTCCACTAAACCATAATGCCACTTTTCCTTTACTAATTGGCGGTTTTCCTACTACTTTTCCTGTTTGCCCATTCATCGCAAAAATATGCTCTTGGTTTTCATAATCATAGCTTACCATCCATACAGGAAGTAACACATAGTCACTTCGCACCGCTCTCGTATCAATATTTTTATCTCGATAATGAATCGAATGATATCCAGCGAAAGTGGAGTGCACAAAGGAATCAACATAATCACTAATTTTATCTTTTGCTCTCGGCAATAACGCTGAATCTGTATAATTATATTTTTCCGATATAAAGCCAGCAAGATAAGGTGTTTTAAAATCTTTTAGCTGTTCATAAGGAAAAGGCTCTAATTTATCCATTAGCTCGTCATTCATTTTTTCAGAAGCATCTACTGGAATTTTCACATAATCTAAATTTATTTTCCGATAGGCTTCATAATACTTCGTTTCCGTATAAATATAATCCCCACTTGTATAAGTCCGAACCTTCGTACATGATGCTGTTACATCCACATCACTATTTAAATCATAAAGCCAAAATGGAACGTACATACCTGTAATGCTTTTTATCCGATCTGCACTCATAAATCCTTTTGGTGTTAGAAGTCCTTTTCTGCACCATTTTCGAAAGGCTATGATGGCCTCTTCTTTACTGATGGTAAAAGGAATTACTTTTTTAGGGGCAAGCACACCTGCCAACCGATCGGCGATCACTATTCCCGCACCACAAAAACTACAATTGGTTGCCGTAGTATCTGCTTCTGTTAATAACACTGCACCACAGTTGTCACAATGGTACTCCTTTACTTCATTTTCTTCAAATGATGCAGACATTAAGTTTTCTGGATAGTTTTCAATATTCTCTTCATTTCCGCAGCTAGGGCAAGATAAACTGCCAGTATCTGCATTAAAGCTCATGTCTCCCCCACAATTTGGACATTTATAATGAAGGATCAAGTTAATCACCTCAATTTATTTATCTATCAATATACTAATAATAACTTAATTATCCTCTTACTGCTTTCCTACCCTTGAAAAAGGATGATATATACATATACTGATTGGATGTAGAAAAAGTTTCATTTTCCTATTCTCTCCTTAGAATCAAGGCCCAATCACTTCTTATTCTAATTTTCATAAAGAACTGGCATAATAAGGAGAAAAGGAGAAAAAAAGCGAACGTTAGATGTGGTGTATCACAATAAACAATTGGGTACTTTCGAAACTTATATATAGGGGGAAAAGAATGAAAAAAGCACTTTTGATTATTGATGTCCAAAATGGCATGTTTCAAAAAGGGAATGTCGTACATAATGGCGAGCAATTACTTCGTCGTATCAAATCTTTACTGGATCAAGCACGCTTCACAAAAACACCTGTCTTTTACATACAGCATCAATCAGCAATTGGTAAACCGCTGGAATATGGTACACATGGTTGGGAAATCCATCCCGAAATCGCTCCAGAAAAGGAGGATATTATCATTCAGAAAACAACGCCAGATGCATTTTTTCACACTTCTTTAAAGAAAGAAATAAAGAAGTTAGAAAGGGAGCATTTAATTATCACTGGGATTCAAACAGAAGCATGTGTGGATACAACTTGTAGAAGTGCTTTTAGCAATGATTTTAAAGTGACCCTCGTGTCTGATGCCCATAGCACTTGGGATACGAATTTATTAACAGCAGAGCAGATTATTGGACATCATAACGAAGTGCTGCGATGGTTCGCAGATGTTTTTCCTTGCTCGAAGATAAGTTTTTAAACACTTTGATCGAAGGGGATTGGCTTTTTTAAAGTCTTTTCATCGAATTTTCAACCAAAATAAAACCCGATAATGTTGATATCATAGCATTATCGGGCGAGGCATTATATCAGTTTCAGCTTATCAAACAATGTTCGGCCAATCTTCTTGTTCGTTTTGATTATATGGACTTTGAGGTGCCTTCTCTGTTACCTTTGGCTGTTGTTTTTTTTGTGTTGGGGCACAGAGAGCGATTCTCTGTTATCATTGACGGCTTTTTTCTTCTGTTCGGGCTCAGAGAGTGTTTCTCTTTGTGTCGCTTTAATTAAACAAGGTCCTAGCAGTTAACATAACAAATAAGCTGCCATCAAAGTTCTTTTCAACACTTACTGACGAACTTTATTCTCGATTTCTTTTTTAGGAACTCTTTGGACAGTTCCTTTTTCTGTAACTATCTTTATCACGTCCCACAATAGGTTTTATACGTTGGATTTACTTGCTGTGGGGCTATGCCGTATTCTATTTGTTCTTTTGTATAAGCATATGGATTAGAAAGCATTTGCAATAATTCTTCCATTACACTTAAATCCCCGTCTTCTGCAGCATCAAGAGCTGCTTCTACAAGGTGGTTACGAGGAATGACGACTGGATTATGCTTTTTCATTTTTTTACGTGCGCCTACTTCCCCACCTTCTTGGCTCTCTATTCTTTCCTTCCAAGCCTTGTGCCAATCAATAAATGCTTGATTTTTACTTAGCTCCAATTTATCTACTTCACCTAATGCTAAAAAGCGGAAAGTATCGGTAAAGTCAGCTCGATTATTTTGCATGATGCCAAGGAGCTTCTCACTTAGTTCTGCATCTTGTTCTTCTTCTTTGGCTTGTAATCCTAGCTTTCCTCTCATGCCATCAAGCCAATGCTCTTGATAATACGTATTAAATGCATATAATTCATTTTGGGCTAGTTCCACTGCTTTTTCCACATTATCATGCAGTAATGGCAACAAGGCTTCCGCAAACCTCGCCAGGTTCCAGCCAGCGATTTTCGGCTGATTTCCATATGCATAACGCCCTTGGACATCGATGGAACTAAACACCGTCTCTAGATGAAAGGTATCCATAAATGCACAAGGACCATAGTCAATCGTCTCTCCGCTGATTGTCATATTATCCGTATTCATAACACCATGGATGAATCCTACCAACTGCCACTTTGCAATTAAGATAGCTTGACGTTTAATCACCTCTTTAAACATTGCTAAATAGTGATTTCCATCTTTCTCAATCGTTGGAAAGTGGCGGTCAATCGCATAATCTGCAAGGGCTTTTAGTTCCTTCTTCGAATCAAGGGAAGCTGCATATTGAAAGGTCCCTACGCGCAGATGGCTTGCTGCAACTCTCGTTAAAATTGCTCCTGGCAAATCTGTTTCACGAACAATCTTTTCTCCAGTTGCCAAGACTGCAAGACTTCTTGTTGTTGGAATACCAAGTCCATGCATTGCTTCACTTATAATATACTCTCTCAGCATTGGCTTAAGAGCAGCTCGCCCATCTCCTCCGCGAGAATACGGAGTGCGGCCAGAACCTTTTAATTGAACATCAACTCTATCACCTGTCGGCGTAATATGCTCACCAATCAACATTGCCCTTCCATCTCCAAGCATCGTTGGATGGCCGAATTGATGCCCTGCATACGCTTGTGCAAGAGGAAAGCCTCCTTCCGGAATCTCATTACCACTTAATACTTGTATCACCTCTGGGCTTTGCAATTGTTCCGTATTTAATCCTAATGTCTTTGCCAAATCGTAATTTAGCTTCACCAAGCTTGGCGAACTGACTGGATTTAACGTCATTTCAGAATAAAAAACACCTGGAAGACGAGCATAGCTGTTATCAAAATTCCAGCCAGCATTTATTTTCATTTCACTATTACTCATATTAGCTCCCTTCCAATCGTTATTTGGATATTTTCTATTATACCCTCTTCTTCATATGGAACATGCAATAACCTCTAAATAGGTACGAAATCGTTTATTTGTTATACACTTCTTCTTTTGAATGAAAATCATCTTTTATGATTGTTTCTTCCATATTTTCTTTTGTTACAGCAACTGGTGAAAGCAAGATAGTCGGAACCTCTATTTTCCCATTATTCACCTTATTCTCCACAGGGATCATTTCTCCATTTGCCATCCGAACAGCAATTTGAGCTACTTCTTCAGCTAATGCTTTAATTGGCTTATATACAGTCATCGTTTGAGTTCCTTGGATTATCCGTTGTGCTGCTGGAAGATCGCCATCTTGTCCAGCAACAGGAATTTTCCCTTCGAGTCCATATTTTTTAAGTGCTTTAATGGCACTTCCAGCAGTTGCGTCATTTGCCGCGATAACAGCATCTATTTTATTGTCATTTGCTTTTAAAGCCTCTTCCATGTTACTGTATGCATATTCTGGATTCCAGTTTTTTGACCATTGATCATACACTACGGTAATATCACCTCTATCTATAAAAGGTTGTAAAACTTGAAATACGCCTCTTTTAATAAGATGGGCATTATTATCCGTATCTGCTCCTCCAATGTATACATACTTCCCTTTTGGCACTAATTTTGTAATTGCTTCCGCCTGCAATGTTCCAACCATTTCATTATCAAAGGAAATATATAAATCGACTTCGGCATTTTTTATTAATCGATCATACGAGAGAACCTTTATTCCAGACGAATGAGCTTTGTTCACAATAGTTGCCATTGCTTCTGCATTATGTGGGACTACGACTAATAAATCGACCCCTTTGCTTATTAACGTCTCTGCCTGTAGAATTTGCAAAGCGTCATCACCATTCGCAGCAACGCTTTCTACTTCTGCACCTAGTTCTTCCACTGCTTCTTTAAATAAATCTCTGTCTCTTTGCCATCTGTCTTCTTTCAGGGTATCCATTGAAAATCCTATTTTAAGCTTTTTAGTCTCTTCTTTTGCTTCTATTGTTTTGGAAGTAGCCTTAGACGGCAAATACCCTTCCTGTTTTCCTTGTTCCTTATAACAGCCAGCAAAAATACCTGTTAAGCATAGTAACAGAATGAACAATGTTTGTTTTCCTATCCGTCTCATCCAACTCTCTCCTATTTTAATCACTTTAGCTCTTTCTTCTAATGGTCTTGTTAATCAAAGAAGTATCTAGGATGTCTTATTCGCTAATAATAACTTCCGATATTCCTTTGGTGACATATTGCACAGCTTTTTAAAGACTTTACTAAAATAGTTGGGATCATGGTAGCCAACTTCGAAGGTAATTTCTTTTATACTTTTATCCGTATCTCTTATTAATTCCTTTGCCTTTTCAATTCGACATTCTGTTAAGAAATCAATATAGTTAACCCCTTGCTTTTCTTTAAAAATCTTGCTTATATAAATAGGACTAAGACCGACTTTCCTAGCCAATGAATCTAAGGATATATCTTCTTGAGAGTGGGAAAGAATATATTGCTTCAACTGATGAATCGCATCTGCTTCCAATCGTTCTGTTCTTTGTCTAAAAGAATGAACCATTTCATCGAGTAATCTCGTTGTTTCTACTTGCAATTCTCGATAGTTTAAAGGCTTATATGCATATAAAGGGGGATCTGTCTCCATTCCCATTTCTTCCATCACTCGCGATATAATCCAAAGAATTTCTAATATTCGTTGCTGTGTATGCAATACGTCTGCCGCTTCTCTTTCATAGTGCTGCAGAACATATAAAATATATTTTCGTACATTCTCCCATTGCCCCATTCGAATTTGGTCAGCAAATTCCTTTTTCCGGTGCTCTATTAATCTTCCACTCATCGCATCACTTGAAGATGCTGCTTCTTCTGAATAAAAACGATATTTTGTTGGTAAGGAAATATCCATCGTCGCAAATAGAGCTTCATGGTACGACTGGCGAACCTTCTCTAAGGAATCCGAAACATTCCCTATTCCAATAAAACAATCCGCTTTCTTCGTACGTTTAACAATGGAAAGCACTTGTTGAGCTAGAGAAGTTGCCTGTGAACGATAAGAAACTTTTTCGTCTCTAAACACAATGATAGGAAGATGACTACCATAAAGGGCACCTACCCAGCAGCTTTTCGTTTCTCTAATTTTCTCTTTTATGACCGAATAAAGAGACTCTCCCCCTGTTGGCATTAGCACTAGCATGACAAACATTTCCTGTGTAGATGGCGTCTCTAACATTTCTACAAGCATATCAACATGCACTTCGTGGACATGATCGAATAATAATTGTGTTACTACATCAGTCTCCACTAGAGATAACGCTTTCAAAAATGCTTCCTCTTGATATTTTCTGACGATAGTTGCTCTATGTTCCTCTTTAATCTGCTGAAAAACCTTTCCGACCGTTGTAATAATTTCACTTGCTCTACTCGGTTTAAGAATATAATCCTTCACTCCTAGCTTTATGGATTGACGCATATATTCAAACGTATCAAAAGCAGTGACCATAATAAAACGAACCATTGAATTGCTTGCGATAATCCTTTCCATTGCTTCCAAGCCATTGATGCCAGGCATTTTAATATCCATTAGTATTAAATCAGGTCGAAATGTTTCCGCTAATTCGATTGCCATTTTTCCATTTTTCGCTTGCATTATCTTTGTATCAGGAAAACCTTTTTTTATGATTGCCTCCATTCCATCTCTCTCTATTTGTTCATCATCTACAATGAGGAGTTTTATCATCATCCCACACCCTATTTTTTAATTTGAATGATCACCTTAGTTCCTGAGCCAATCTCACTCTTAATCGTTATGACATCTTCCTCGCCGTAAAACAGTCGTAATCTTTTTACTACATTGCTAAATCCTATTCCAATGCCTTTTGATTTATTTTCAACTAGCTGTGAATCCTCTGTAAGTAATAGGTTTATTTTATCCTTATGTATTCCAATCCCATCATCTTCAATTTCGATTAGGACTGTATCCCTCTCATCGATTACTCTTGCCCAAATTGTTCCACCATCCTCATTTGGTTCCACTGCATGAATAACTGCATTTTCAATAATTGGCTGTAAAGTTAACGACGGAATTTTCCAATCTAGACAGCATTCATCTATCTCCATAAAAAATCGTAATCTATCTGTGAATCTTGCTTTTTGTATATCCATATATTGCCTTACCACCATTATTTCCTCTCGCAGTGTCACCGACCGATCTAATTGCTTTAAATTGTAGCGCAGAATTCCTGCTACACTAACTAATAAATCACTTGTTTCTTCTGAACCTTCTAAATAAGCCTTTTTAGATATCGTATTTAAGGTGTTAAACAGAAAATGGGGACTGATTTGACTCTGTAAACTTTTAAATTGACTTTCTTGCAGTAATATTTTGCTCTGCTGTAATTCATGCTCTAACTGTGCCTTATGTTTTATTTCTGAAATTAGCATATTAATGTTCTTTCTCATTCGATCAAAGGTTCTCGCTAGAAAGGCAATCTCATCTTTTGTTTCTACTTTCACCTGCAAATCAAATCGGCCCTTAGACAATTCGTTTGCTGCCTGGGTTAGCTTAAATATTGGTCTAGTAATAGTTAGAGAAAACCAATATGTTACCAAAAACAATACACACATGATTAATAATAAAAGGAAGATTCCTAATTTCATTACTTCACCTGACTGTTTAATAATACCTCTATAAAAACGGTCATAGGTCTTTAGCTCTGTATCTACTAAAGATAAAGACATCTCTGAAATATATGTTGATATGCTTGTTACTTCAGAAAATTCCTGAGCTGCCGCTTCACTGTCATTTTCTGATAAAAATAGCAGAAGTCGATTGGTTGTTTCAATAAAACTATCCATTAAATGAACATAGTTTGTTAAGGTAAAATTATTTTCTTCATTTCTTAGTGTAATAACACCTTGCTTTGCTTCTTCCATTCTCTTCTTACTTTGGTTAAGCTGAGACATATTTTCTTCAGATGGTATTATCATGTAGTTATTTATATCAGTAATGACATTCTGGCTACTAGTGGTAACTTCGTTTAGTTTTAAATAACGCTGCAAAATCTCATTATACTGTTGTTGTGTCTTGTGATTATAGTAAGTAAGCGCAATCCATATAACAGACATGATAATCAAGACAATGGTTGTGAGCAGAAAAATTTTTTTCTGAATACTATTCATTTGTATTTTCCGCCTTTTGTATCTTTATATCTGTAAGATAGCCATTTTTATCTAACGGAACTTTTTCACCGTTCAGCCATTCCATCATTAACTGGACACTCTGTTCTCCCATTGCTTCAGGAGTTTGCTCTACCATGGCATCTAAGGTTCCCTCTTCTAATAGGGAGATGGATTCCGGTCCATCATCAAAGGAATATATATAATAAGGATCTATTTGGTAACGCTTACTAATTTCTTTAACCAAAGTTCCCAAAACATTTGCATTAATAGCAATGAACGCATTCGTATCAGGTTCCTTATTTAAAGTATCCTGTGTTGTCACAACTACTTGCTCTTTCGTTGTATCAATTGTTTTTGCATACACAACATTAATATCTTTATATTGTTTAAGTATCTCCTCTATGCCTTTCAATCGTTGTTTTTGAAAATATTCCTCCTGGGATTCAAGCATGAGAACAACCTTCCCCTTTGATCCCATATCCCTTACTAGTTGCTCTGCAATCATTTTTCCAGCTGAAAATTGATCGGACCCTACATAAGTTCTTCGCAAACTGTCAGCTATCGGAACATCATTGGCAACAGTAATGATAGGAACTCCATAAAAGGAGGCTTTTATTTTTGTCAAATTCTTAAACTCATCCGTATCTAACCCCTGAACGATAATTCCATCTACTTTCGATTGAATCGCTATTTCGACGTTTTTCAGAAAATCTTCCTGATTATGGCTATAGCTCCCCCAAACTTCAAGACTAACTTCTTCAATTTCCGCCTGCTTCTTCGCACCCTTTGCTACTTTATCCCAAAAAGGAGTATCTCTTTCCTGAGTGATTAAGACAAGACGCTGCTGATCTTGATTGTTCATCCTATCATCAGAGGGGAATTGCCAATCCGCACGAAAAACATTTTTTGCTGCATCAAATGTAAAATAACAAAGAATTAAGATGACCGTTAAAAATATAACCATAATTGTTTTTCGCAAAAGATCAGTCTCCTTCCATTAATTGTATCCCACAAACTCATCATAGCATCCTTTGTAAATTGTTCAATAGTTATCTTTTCTGGGAAAAGGAATGTCATTTATCTAGTGGGAAATAACAGCAAGAAAGGGATTAGTGAAAAACGTGGCATAGGCTTGTCCTAGTGAAAAAGCGGAAAATAGGAGAGACCGCTGTCTCTCCTTCTAGTTTATTTTGACTTTCTCGTCATTACATCAAATATAACCGCACCTGCTAAAACTCCGCCTCTAATCATATATTGATAAGATATTCCAACACCTAGTAAGTTCATCCCACTTGAAAGTGATGCCATAACGATTGCACCAATAATAGCACCTGTTACTTTTCCAACTCCTCCAGCAGCTGAAACTCCCCCTACATAGGCAGCAGCGATGGCATCTAATTCGAATAGAGTACCGGCTGTTGTGGTTGCTGATTGAAGACGAGCCGTGAATAAAATACCGGATAATGCTGCCATCATTCCCATGGATCCAAAAACAATATAAGTAATTTTTTTGACATTAATCCCACTAAGGTGAGCAGCTTCTGGATTGCTTCCGACTGCATAAATATGTCTTCCAAGTACTGTTTTCGTAGTCAAGAAATGATACACAAAAACAACTGCAAGCATTACAATAACGGTCCAAGAAAATCCATTATACCCAGCAAGAATCCATGTAATATAAGCAATAATGATTGAAACAAATGCTAATTTTAAAATAAACATCGGTTTAGACAATACATCGAATTGATAGTTTAATTTGTTCCTTCTATTTGTTATTTCGCTATAAATATAGAGCAGAATCCCTATTAACCCTACCAATAAGGATAAAAAATGCAGTCCATTTACTTCAAACATGGATGGAATATATCCATTGCCAATTGCATTAAATGCATCATTTTGAATAATAATAGTTCCTGTTTTTTCCGTTACTTGCAATAAAGCACCCCGAAAAATCAGCATTCCTGCTAAAGTAGCCACAAAGGATGGTATGCCTACTTGTGCTACTAACAGCCCATTAAATAATCCTACTACAATTCCTAGAATGAGAATGATGGGGATGGAAATATATACAGATACGCCTGCCTGTGTCAGTAGGATTGCGGCAATCGCCCCGAGAAATCCCGCAACATATCCAACAGATAAATCGATATGACGAATAACTATAATCAATGTCATCGCAACTGCAAGCACGGCTATATATCCTGCTGAGTCTAGTAAATTACTTATATTTCGCGAAGAGATAAATAGTCCGTCTGTCATAATCGTAAACGTAAGAATAATAACAAACAAAGCGATATACATTCCATAATCACGAATATTCGCTCGAATAAGTGCTTTTGCTTCTTGATACATAATCCTTCCACCCTCCCTATTGTGTTGCCAGTTGCATAATGTTTTCTTGATTCGCTTCTTCTATAGACAATTCACCTTTTAATTCTGTTTGCGCCATGACATACACTCGGTCGCTCATGCCAAGCACCTCTCCTAGCTCAGAAGAAATCATGATGATGCTTAATCCTTCTTCAATCAGCTTATTCATAACAGTATAAATTTCAAATTTAGCACCAACATCAATGCCACGGGTTGGTTCATCTAAGATTAATAGTTTTGGGGCAACAAAGAGCCACTTTCCAAGTGAGACTTTCTGCTGATTTCCTCCACTTAAATTACCTGCGAACTGTTCAAGTGATGAAGCTTTTATATGAAGCGACTTTTTATAGGAGTCAGCAACCTTAATTTCCTCATTTTCATTAATGACTCCTTTTTGCGCAATTCCTTTCAAATTAGCAGCGGAGATATTACTCTTAATATCTTGCAGCAAGAATAATCCGTCTCCTTTACGATCTTCTGTTACATACGCTATTCCCGCTTGAATAGCATCACTCGTATGTTTAAATTTTTGCGGTTCCCCATTCAAATACATTTGACCCTGAATCTTATACGATTTTGCATTTCCAAATATACTTAATGCAAGCTCCGTTCGTCCTGACCCCATTAAGCCTGCTATCCCAACTATTTCCCCTTTTTTCACATGGAGGTTAATATTCTTTACCACATCTCTCCCTAATTGAGGATCAAAGGCACTCCAATTTTTCAGCTCTAAAATAGGGGTTCCTTTTTCTTTCTTATTTCGTTTTGGATAAATATCCTCTATTTCTCGACCAACCATGTTTTTAATAATAAAATTCTCTGTAATTTCTCCTTTAGCAGCTTCTAGGGTACAAATCGTTTGGCCATCTCGAAGGACAGTCGATTTATCTGCTATCGAGATAACTTCCTTTAGCTTATGGGAAATCATAATACAAGTAATCCCCTGATGCTTTAGTTCCTTTAACAAGCGAAGAAGATTTTCACTATCATCCTCATTTAATGCAGCTGTCGGTTCATCTAAGATAAGAAGCTTTACATCTTTACTTAATGCCTTGGCAATTTCAATTAGCTGTCTTTTCCCGACACTTAAATCTTTTACAAGTGTGTCTGGAGCAACATCCAGTTTTACTTTTTCTAGTAATTTCTTTGACTCTACAATCGTTTGGTTCCAATTGATTACTCCACCTTGCTTCACTTCATTGCCAGCGAAAATATTTTCATACACTGATAAATCAGGAAATAAAGCAAGCTCTTGATAAATAATGACAATCCCTGTTTTCACACTGTCACTAATTTTATGAAACTGTTGAATTTCATCTTCAAAGACAATATCCCCCTCATACGTTCCATATGGATGGACTCCACTCAACACTTTCATCAAAGTCGATTTACCAGCTCCATTTTCTCCTATTAAACAATGAATCTCTCCTTTATTAACCTTGAAATTCACATTGCTTAACGCCTTAACTCCTGTAAATTCTTTTGTGATCCCATTCATTTCAAGAATATATTCACTCATTTTCTTCCTCCTTTAAAAGCTGACAAGGGAATGGATGAAAGGGCCGACCTCCCTTGATATATCAATCACCAAAAGCAATCGATATAGCCAATGGAGGTCGAACATTTTTTTGGAAGTCCCTTCTATAAAATTACTTTAATCCTGTAAATTCACTTGCTTCATAATAGCCTGAGTCAATTAATTCTGTTTGGACATTATCTTGATCTACAACAATGACATTTGTTTGCTTCGCACTTACTTCAATCGCTCCATTATCATAAGAACCTGTAGTTTCTGGTGATTTTCCATCTAAGATATCAACAGCAATCCCCATTGCGTCCGTTACTAAGGTACGAACATCTTTAAATACGGTCATGGATTGCTTTCCATCAATCACATATTGAATAGATGCCTTTTCTGCATCTTGTCCTGTCACGGTATAACTAGAAATATCTCCATCAGAAGCGAAAACATCAGCAATTGCGCGGGCAGTTCCATCATTAGGCGCTAAGACAGCAACATCGCCCTTCATGTCTGTTCCTACCGCTGTTAAATGAGTTTGTGCTTTATTTTTCGCTTCGTTTGGATCCCAGTTTGTTGTAACCTGGCCTAAGATTTTACTCATTTCATCACGACTAAGCTCTTGCTTATCTTTTAACTTTTCTGCTTCACTTGAGTTAGCAATTTTGAATGTTCCATCCGCAATTTTTGGTTGAAGTACATTCCATGCTCCCTCAAAGAATAAAAAGGCATTGTTATCTGATGCAGCTCCTGCATATAGATACAAAGGGACATCCTTTCCTTCTGAATGCTCAATCAAATATTGCCCTTGTGCAGCACCAACTGCCACACTATCAAAAGTTACATAGTAATCAACTGCATCAGTATCTGTAACCAAACGGTCGTATGAAATAACTTTAATGCCCTCTTTTTTAGCAGCCTCAACAGCTGCCGCTGCTGCCGCTCCATCTTGTGGAGTTATAATAAGTACTTCAATTCCTTTATTAATTAACGTTTCCACATTTTCTTTTTCCTTCGCAGAAGAACCTTGGCTGAATAAAATTTCAGTCGTATATTCAGAGTCTTTTAAAGCATCTTTAAAACGCTGTTCATCCTGTACCCAGCGTGGCTCATCTTTCGTTGGCAAGACAATTCCCACACTAATTTTATTGCTACTTCCACCTGTGCTGTTACTGCAAGCTCCCATCAGAGCAGCAATTAGCACTACTACAAGTAATAAGGAAATGGATTTCCATCTTTTCATTGATTTTTCCCCCTTTGAATTTGGTTCTTTCCTTTCTTTACAGTTAAAATTGTATGAGAAAAACCGCCTTTTTGTAAGCGTTAACAATAGTACTCTTTTAATATCATCTGTATTTTTTTAATATAGGGGTGGTAAAAAGATTTTATTTGGCTTAGCCAATGCTTGAGGGTAAGAATATTTCAAAAGTGGAGCACTTCATCTTTTATAGTGGTAAAAA
>Ga0182738_1002020_pt1 | contig 24560 bp, 21 predicted proteins | sample eDN5th30CBELigMG_FD_128876 | JGI IMG/M metagenome (GOLD analysis project Ga0182738, IMG submission 128876) | Enriched Miracle-Growth compost microbial communities from Emeryville, California, USA - eDNA 5th pass 30_C BE-Lig MG (version 2)... ...
CCGAATACAGGTCAGGCGTTTGCCCATCGCTGATGTGCCAAGTGTGGTTGGCATTAAACATGGTCCAAATCCGAGTGATGGATCCTGGTGTAGGGTTCGCGAGTTGGTAAGTATATGCGTAAACACCCATATTGCTAATATATGTCGCACTCCAATGCCAATTGCTGTTACCTCCGCAGCTCGAAGAACAAGTACTTCCGAGGTTGAATCGGAGCTGGCTAACACCAGACCATTCATTAGCCGACCGCGAGATCTGAGTCTTCACATCTGACGAGCGTCCAACCAATCCAGGTAATGAGCCGAGCCTACCGTCGTTCGTGTCATAGCCGAATCGATATATCATCGTTCTAGTCCCATATGCAGGGCGATTATTCGTCGTATAGGCAGACACCCCTGCAGGAACCCACATGGTTGACAGGAAGATAGTCAGTGCAATAACAGCAACTCGATTTCTCAGCGTATTCATGTAATTCATCGTCTCCGCACATTCCGTCGGTACTAGCGCCTACTGATAGGACAAAGCCGTAAGGATTTCCTCTGCCAAGCGAGCCGTCGGCATCGTTCGATCATTGATTGTTGCGAAGCCATCCTTACCAAGTACATAACGGTACGATGCCCACCAGCCCATGCCCGATTCAGTCGGAAGCAGTTGTTCTGGAGGTGCCTGGGAATCGTCCAGACGATGCATGCTCGCAAAGATCAGCAACTCGTCACCGACCGTCAATAATCCAGACTCTGTCGAGTCAACAACCGAGTCCTTGCCAACCGTTCCCCCATTCGCAGCAATCACAATGCGATCACCCATAGCCCCCAGAAGTTCTTTCGCACGCCCATTCAGCGGGATGACTGCGCCGGGTAGCGACCTGAGTCCATCTGGAAGGTCAAGCTCAACAACGTATGGGGTTGCGATCGTATAGGGGTGGGGCATCTCAGCATAGAGATCCGTTGGGCGAAGGCCGTCTGGCGTCGTCCAGCGCGCCGGCAAAGATTCGACAACTCTCCCGATAACAACGACATCGTAGGTATCCATAAGGACATCGACCTGGACGTTCGGATCTGACTGTCCATTGATCGAGAAAACATGACCTTCGGGATCACGTGCATCCGTCGATCGCGCAGCCGCAGTGGCCACTACTTCCGTAACCTCCGGCGACGCCACCACCTCTGGCGATGCATCCGTCACATCGCCGACGGGCCCAGCGTCAGGCGCGCCGCAAGCGATCAGCAGAAGGCAGGCTACGCCCGCAAGTGCGGCTCGAACCGTGCGCAAAGCGCTCATCTGTTACGTCTCCTGTTCAATCGGGTGCAGTGTCACTGTACTCGCTGGGGGGGGGCGTATGTCAACAGGCACACGCCACCAATACGCGTATCGCTTGCTTTTCCGGCACCACTGTTAATATGCGTCGGTCTAGCGCCAATTTACTACTCGGAGCCATCGGCACAGTAACGCACATTTCCGTCATGGCACTGGAGTCGCAGCGGTCATTTGCTCAACTGCATCAAGGATTTCGCTCACCGCTTCCGGCGCTGACAACGTTTCGTCGTAGAACTCCGCCGAGCCGTCATCATTCAGAAAGATCCGATTGAATCCCCACCAGACCGGCCCCTCAGCCGTCGGTACCAATGGCTCCAATGCCACCCCTGCCCGATCGCTGCGCGTCGCGACGAGTGCAAGCACAACTCGGTCGCCCACTGACAACAGATAGGTTGGGGAAATCACGACGGAGTCAATGCCGACCGTCCCGCCTTCGACAACGACAGTCACACTCTCAGTCGTCGCAGCGTAAGCGGCGGCTCCTCCATCGTTCAGCGGAATCAACGGGCCCGTGATCGAGCGAAGGTACTCCGGTACGTCCAGCTCAAGAACATATGGCGTGACGATGGTGAATTGATCTGGGACGTCAGCCGACAAATCCGCTGGTCGCAGACCGTCCGGCGTTGTCCAGCGCGCAGGTAGCTCCTCAATGACGCGCCCGATGACAAGAAGATCAACTCCTCTGGCAAGCCCAGCTGGCGGAACTGACATGGGATAACTCCCATTCATCGTCAGGACAAACCCATCCTGCCAGCCCGGATCAGTCGCACGCGGCTCCACCGTCGGCGGCACATCCGCTGCCGTCGGCGACGCCACCACCTCTGGCGACGCATCCGTCTCATCCCCAGCAGGCCCAGCTTCGCGCGCGCCGCACGCAGCGGCAAGAAGCATCACCACGATCACTGCCAGCAATGCCGAACGCCTCATGGCCTCCGCCTCTCATCCAGCCCCCTGCGTTGCACTGAGCAAATGCTGCCTCTATTGAGATAGACGCTGGCAGCCAGTATCCGGTTCCATCAAGTCGGAATCACCACGATCGGCACCTGCCAGGCAGCACAACGATGGGGGCGCTGGCGGCAAGTTGTGGATACACAGACGACCCGCGGCATCAAATCACTCGCAGGGTCCTGACAACAAGAGGGGGAATGCTGCGTCCACAGTGGAAAACGGCTGCATAGCATGGCAGCGGCGCAGGACCCGGATGAACAATTTGGGACTGCATGATTTTGACAGATTGACGTTCTAGATGCATTATGTGTGTACAGAATGGCGTCACGGTTGAAGGAGTACGAAAGGAGACCTTCTATGCGTGCACGAATCGTCACCTCGCTCGTGGTTGTTGCCGGAATGGCAGCGTTTGCATTGGTTGTGGGTCTACTGCAGCCACAGGCCAGCGAGGCGTCGCGAGAAGATAGCGTCTGCGTGAGCGTTGGTGTTCCAGACACGTCGACGCTTTCGTCCGCGTCGGCTGAAGAGCTCAAACGCACCGAGGCTGAAATCGGCAAGCCAATCCTCCGCCTGGCCATTGGCGAGCACAACTGCTTCGCATCCGATGCTGAGGCTCAGGACTTCCTCAACTCCCGGAACGCTGTAGATGACACACAGCAAGAGCCGACATCGCTCATGGGGTCGCTGTCGTACGTTGTCGCACCCCTTTAATTGATGGCCTGACATTCCAACGCCGTGACATCGCCATCGAACGGCACCATCCTCGCCCCGCACGGCAATAACCCGCCAGATTCAGGCTCGCTCAGTGGGTTATGTCGCCGCGTACGAACGCGGGAATTGAGGCAGATCAAGGGTTGACGGCGTAGAACATCCGTGCTACTCTGATGATCATCGTTTGGGCGGTTCGTCGCCCGCGCGGACAAAGGAAAAGGACCCGCTTGAGCGGGTCCTGACCGGTCAGCGGAGTACCCCACCGACGCTGCCGCCGGCTCGGGCCTAAGGACCCAACGGTGTCCCCGCTTCCCTGGCCTTCCGGTTCCCCACAACCGGTTGGCCTACCTCTCTCACCCCTCTTTTCGGAGGCCGCGCGTCCTGCAACGTCAGCGCGGTCTCCGTCCCCCAACTCCGGCCCCGTTCCCCCGTCCCACGGTCGGTAAAGGTTTCAGATGGTGGTCGCCGTCAGGCGGCGAGTCCCCGCAGTTGTGCCAAATGATCGGCGTCGTGGTCAACCACTTCTTCGACGACTTGCGAAAGCGTCACAGCGTTGCCACGTTCTTCCATAATGCCGGGACGTTCCCAATCGCGCAATGACAATCCCATCAGCAACGAGATCGTATCGCCGCGGGAATTGGCGAAGTTGTTCAGGCTGTCTTCGGCGCTCTGCTGCTGCAACTGTTCCTGCTCGGCGAAGTACGCCGCGCTGGGCGCACGCAGCAGCGGATCGGGCCGCTGCATCAGGTCGTTCAGCCAGCCGAGGTAGAGCGCCTCGGTCGCGGCAAGATGGCCGCAGATCTGCGCCGCCGACCATTCATCGCCGGACGGCTCACCTGCTGCGGCCGCTGCATCTCGCAGTTGCGGCAGCGCGTGAGCCAGTAGATCAATCAGTTCCCGGTAGTCATCGAGCATCTATCGCCTTCGTTCTGCGCGTCGAAACGGACGAGGCGGCCAGATCGGCCGCCTCGATATGGATCTCGTGTTATGAGCCTGATGCAATCAGTTGCCAGGTCAGGCCAAATGGATCGACGAAGCCGAACGAACGTGGTGTGTCCTCGGTGATGGTGTAGGAGGCGAACAGGGCACGCCCGCGGACCGCGTTGACCGTCTCCGCCGGTGCGCTGACGCTGATGTGCGCGACGCGGTTCTCGTGGATCACCGCACCCATGCCGATGTTGATCAGGACAATGGCAATCGGGCCGTTTTCCAGCCGGATGATTTCCGGCTCAATGCCGGTGTGGACAGCTTCATCCCACGAGTAATCGGCGGCCATGTGCTGCCAGCGATCGTGTTCGCGCCGGGCGCGATAGATGACGTCCATGCCGAAGAATTCGCGATACCACGCCTCGGCCTTGCCGATGTTGCGCACGCGCACGGCGACATGGTCGATACCGCCAAGCTCAACCTGCGTCTCGGCCGGCAGGATTGTCGAGCCACTGCGGCCACCGTATGGAACTTCAGACACGAGCGCTCCCCCCTCCATCAGCATGTCCGGCGGATAGTGGATATTCGGCATCGTATTCGCCAGCCAATATTGATCGCCCTGAATAATCGCGCGCACTTCCGGGGCGGTGTAATCGAGCAAATGCAGCTTGCCACCCTTGTGCGCGTCAACGTAGACGTCACTATTGATATCGCGCTCTTTCATCCAGATATAGAGCGCGTCAATGACATCCAGCGTATGAGCGACGACCGTCAGCTCGGCGCGACTGCCGACCACGTCGGCCTCCGTCACCACCGGGTCGGGCGTATGCGGGCGTGGATGGCGATCGATCAGAATCTGCGCATTGCGCACGCTCTGGATCGCCGCCTTGGCGTCATCGTGTGCCGCCTCCGGCACGTCCAGCACGAAGCGATAGGCCATCGACTCCCACCCCCGAGCTCAGCACGACTGTTCGCCGCGCACGTCCTGCCGCGATCCGCAGATCGCACGTCCCCTGCATTGTAACCGAGGGACGGATGATCCGGGGAGCAGGCCGCCATAAAGCCATGCGGAAAGGCTGCGAAGCGCATTCGTCGGGCACCCGCGCATCATCCACGCGCGTTGGGGACCTGGATCATGCAGGGGGCGTATTGCATACTCCCATTTTGGCCGCGAACCGTTCCGTCCGACAGCCACGATGCGCGGGTGCACATGTTGGTTGATGGTCGTGTTTCTTGCCGGGCGTATGCGATACGCCCCTACACATCGCAACCGACGCCGTTGCGATGTGCCGATACCGCCGTCATCCAGAAGGAAAGGTTGCCATGTCACAGCGGGCATCTCTGCCTCACGCGCCAGCATGACGTTGTGCGAGCAGGTAGTCTCTACGGTGCCGGCACCATCACCACGCCGGGATTCGTCGTGACATAGAGGTCGGCGTTCGCCAGGCCGTACTGGATCTGGGTGACAATCGCGTCGGCCGGGATCTCGTCGTAGCGCACCCAGGTCAGCCCGTCGTCCTGCGAGACGAGCAGTCCGTTTGGCGTGCCGGCATAGAGACGCTTGAGTGTCCCTTGCGCGCCGATCAGCAACGCCAGCACGTTCCCGAGTGGCGTGCGTGCCGGTGTCGCGTCGCTGCCCGGCGTCTCAAGCGCGTCCTCCTCGATCGTCGCGACCGTCTGCGTCCAGGATTGTCCGCCATCGGCTGAGATGTGGATGATGCCCGCGCCAGCGACAACGATCTGCTCGCGGTTGGCGTCCATCCTGTTCATACCATCGGCGATCAGCAGCACCTCGCCAACCTCCGGCGTGTGTGGATCGGTGATATCGACGGTCGTTAACGCGCTGTTGCCAGCCGGATTAACGCCCAGCACGAGGAGCCGCGTGCCGGTCAGCCGTACGTCCACGACCGAGTATCCCGGCAGCGCCCGGATCCGATTCCAGGTATTCCCGGCGTTGGTCGAAATCACCAGGCTGCTGCAATCAGCACCATAGAGCACATCGTGGTCGTTCGGATCGAACATGATCGGCTCGATATTTGAGCCAAGCGTGAGCTGCCGCCAGTGCTCTCCACCATCGCTCGACACCTCCATCGGGATGTCTTCTTCGGGGGGGCTGGAACCACAGACACGATGCCGACCGCGAAAGATGCGGTCCAGATCTTCGGAATCAACGAGATAGCGGCGAGCATAGCCGTCGACGCCGATCTCATCCCACGACTCGTTCTCCATCCGAAAGAGTCGGTCGCCGGCCAGCGCGTAGAGCGGCCCAATGTCCGCCGATGGGATCACCACCTGACGGACCGGCACGCCATTGATCCGCAGAACATCACCGGCCGGCGTGAGCGTGCCGGTCGGGCTGGCACCCGGCACCGGCGTTGCGGCCGGTGCGCCGTCGACATCGCAGGCCGCCGTCATCGCCATGAGCATGAGGACGAGCAGGGAGACCATGAGCGGCACGCGCCGCGCACGCACGCGCGAAGAGCTGCTGCGCGGCCTGTTCGAGATCGTCAGCATCGGTTGAGTGCCCTTACACCATCAGCGTCAACCCGCATTGTACTGGCATCGGTTACTATCGACGCCACTGCTTTGTGGAGGAGGAAAAGATCATGTTCCAGCGCCCCGAGGATCGGTTCGGCTTTCGGATGGGCAGCGATCGCAAGCTGGTGCGCTGGCCCGACATGCTGGCCTACTTCCAGGATATCGCCGCCGAAAGCGATCGCGTGCACTACGAGCAGCTCGGGACGGCGACTGAGGGACAGCCATTCGTACTGCTGACGATCTCGTCGCCCGCCAATCTCGCCCGACTCGATCACCTGCGCGACGTCCAGCAGCGGCTGTTCGATCCCCGCGGACTCTCCGATGAGGACGCTGAACCGCTCCTCGCCGATGGGCGCACGATCATGCTGCTCACCTGCTCGATCCACGCGACCGAGGTTGGCGCGGTCCAGATGACGCCGGAGCTGGTCTACGACCTCGCCACCCGCGACGATCCCGAGGTGCAACGTATTCTCGACGAAGTGATCCTGCTGCTCGTGCCGTCGCTCAACCCGGACGGCATGGAGCTGGTCGCCGACTGGTACGAGCAGACGCTCGGCACCCCGCACGAGGGCTCCCAGCCACCGACGCTCTACCACACCTACACTGGACACGATAACAACCGCGACTGGTTTATGTTCACTCAGGCCGAGACTCGGCTGGCGATCGAGAAGATCCACAATGTCTGGCATCCGCACATCGTCTTCGATCAGCACCAGATGATGCAGGACGGGGCGCGCTATGTGCTGCCGCCGTTCATCGATCCGTACGACCCGAACGTCGATCCGATCCTGCGCTCACAAGTCGCGCTGATGGGCCAGTCGATGGCTGCCGACCTGACGGCGGCCGGCAAATCCGGTGTAGCAACGAACATCATCTTCGACGCCTACTCGCCCTCCCGCGCCTACCAGCACTATCACGGCGGCGTGCGCATTCTCTCCGAGGCCGCCAGCGTGCGGATCGCCTCGCCGATCCACCTCAACCGCTCCCAGCTCGCCGAGCGACGCGGGTTCGATCCGCTAGTTGCCAGCTGGAACCATCCGCTGCCGTGGAAGGGTGGCGACTGGACCCTGCGCGACATCGTTGACTACAACACGATCGCCAGCTGGGCGGCGCTGAACACCGCCGCAGCCTGGCGGGATCGCTGGGTACGCAACTTCCTGAGCATCCAGCGCCACGCAGTCGAGGGATCGACGCCGTACGCCTTCGTCGTGTCGTCCGAGCAGTCCGACCCGGTGCGAACGGCCGAGATGCTGGAGGTCATGCGCTTCGGCGGGGTTGAGGTGCAGCGCGCGACCGAGCCGCTGACCGCCGACGGTGTCGAGTTCCCGGCCGGTTCACACGTCATCCTGACCGGCCAACCGGCTGGCCGCTTCGCCAAGACGATGCTTGAGACGCAGCAGTACCCGGATCTGCGGCTCTACCCGGGTGGACCGCCGAAGCCGCCCTACGACATCACCGCCCACTCGCTGCCGATCCAGATGGGCGTGAGCACGACGCAGGTCGAGCATCCCTTCGAGGCCAACCTGGAGCCGGTCGACGAGATCGCGCTGCCGGAGGGCGGCGTGGTCGGTGCCGGCAATGTCTTCGCGCTCGATCCGCGTATAAACGCCAGCGTCCGGGCGGTGAACCTGCTGCTGGCGGCTGGCGGTCGCGTCTCGCGTGTCGCCACGACCGACACGGATCTCGCACTCGGTACCTGGGTGGTCGACGGTCTGGCTCGTGAGACGGTCGAGCAGATCGCGCGAACGACGCACGTCGTCGCCAACGCCACCAGCAGCGCCGACCTGAATGGCAGCCTCGCCAACCTCGCCGCGCCGCGGATCGGTCTCTATCGCTCCTGGCGTCCGAACGGCATCGACGAGGGCTGGACGCGCTTCATTTTCGAGCACTACGACCTGCGCTTCGAGACGGTTCGCGACCGCGACCTGCGCCAGGGCGGCCTGGGCGAGCGCTTCGATGTCATCCTCCTGCCGCAGCAACCGGCCCGCGAGATTCTGGAAGGCAACCCGATCTCCGACTATCCGGCCGAATACGCTGGTGGCCTCGGCGAGCTCGGCATCATGAACCTGCGCCGCTTCGTTGAGGGCGGCGGGACGCTCATCACGCTCGACAGTGCCTGCGATGTCGCGATCAAACAACTCTATCTGCCGGTCACGAACGCGCTGGAAGGTACCCGCCCGGAGACGTTCTACAATCCCGGCTCGCTCCTGCGGCTGCTGCTCGACCCAACGCATCCGATCGCCTGGGGCTATGAGCGTGAAGCCTCGATCCTGTTCGTCAATTCGCCGGCGTTTGAGGTCGCAGCGCCACAGGGCGAGGTCGCAGTTGTCGGGCGCTACCCGCTGCAGAACCAGCTACTTTCCGGCTGGATGCTCGGCGGCGAGCATCTGCGCGGCAAGGCTGCGCTGCTCGACGTGCCGGTCGATCGCGGTCGCGCCGTCCTGTTCGGCTTCCGCCCGCAGTTCCGCGCCCAGGCCCGCGGCACCTATCGTCTGCTATTCAACGCGCTGTTCGCGGCGGCGATGGAGTAAGCCAGCGCCGTCCATCGAGGAGGTCAACACCGGTGGCCACGATCCCGCACGACTATCACATGCACACCGCGCTCTCCTGCGATTCGCAGGCGACGATGGCCGGCCAGTGCGAGGCGGCCATCGCGCTCGGCCTGCGCGAGATCTCGATCACCGAGCACGCGGACTGGGAGCCACTCGATGACTGCTCCGGCTACTACCAGCCGGACGCTTACTTCGCCGAGCTCGCGACCTGCCGGGAGCGCTACGGGGATCGACTGACGATCCGTGCCGGCGTCGAGATCGGCGAGGCGCATCGCTTCGGGAGTGAAGCCCACCAGCTCCTCGCGACGTATCCCTATGACTTTGTGATTGGCTCGCTGCACTGGGTCACCGGACGGATGACGCTAACTCCGGACTACTTCGAGGGCTGGGACGCGCGCGCGGCCTACGAGACGTACTATCGCGAGCTGCTGGATGTCGTCGCGGCCGGCGGCTTCGATGTCATCGGCCACATCGACGTGCCAAAGCGGGCCGGCTTCAGTTTCCACGGCGGCTACGACAGCACCGCCTACGAAGAGCCGCTGCGCGCTGTCCTGCGCTGCGCCATCGAGCGCGGCATCGGGATCGAGATCAACACCGGCACCGCCCGCCGGGCAGTTGGCATCCCGTCGCCCGATCTGCCGGTGCTGCAGTGGTATCGCGAGCTGGGTGGCGAGATCATCACCGTCGGCTCCGACGCTCACCGCCCTGAGCACATCGGCTACCACTTCGACGACGCCCGGGCGCTGCTGGATGCGGCAGGCTTTACCGCAGTGACCTGCTTTGAGGCGCGCAAGCCAGTGTTTGTGGATTTGTAGGACCTCACCCCCCCGCCCCTCTCCCGTGGGGAGAGGGGTGTCATGGATCGAAGGTTTGTGCTCTCGCTTTTTGCTGCCTTCCATTGTCGGGGGATGTTCCGGAGGATCTGGCGAACACCGTAACAACATGACACCCCCTCTCCTGTGAGGAGAGGGGGTGGGGGGGGTGAGGTTCCATTGGATCGCGACCAGCTTCTGGCATTTGAGCGGATTGTGCGAGTCGGCAGCTTTAGCCGGGCCGCGGCGGACCTGGGTATCGCTCAGGGGACGATCAGCGCGCGCATGCGGGTGTTGGAGCAGGAGGTCGGCGGCGACCTGTTCATTCGGATGGGTCGATCGATCGCGCTGAGTGAGATGGGGCAGGCCTTCCTGCCCTTTGCTCGCCGGGCGCTGGAGGTGCTGGACGAAGGCATCGCTGCCGCGCGCGCGACGGCCGCTGGCGAGCAGGGGTCGCTGGCGCTCGGGCTGCTCGATTCGCTGGCTGGCGGCTTTGCGGCCCGCGCCATCGCGGCATTCCGCGACGAACATCCAGCGGTCAATATCGATGTGCGGGCAGGGAACAGCGACGAAATCGCCCAGCTCCTGCGTGACGGCGTGCTGACGCTCGGCATCGTCGGCTGGACACCTCCGCCTGCGGGGCTGCAACCGTTGATTGAGTTTCGCGAGCGGCTGGTGCCGGTAGCTTCGCCGGCGCACCCGATGGCACGCGGCGGTGCGGTCACGTTCGCCGATGTCATCGCGTCGGCCAATCCGTTCGTCCTGATCGGCTGGGATGAGGCGTTTACTGACGCCGTCCGCGCGATCCCGCACGGCTCAGGGGCGGTAATCGAAGCGCCGTTCAGCACCGCCCGACGGCTCCTGCGACGACGGGGTGGCGTCGCATTTATGACTGAGGACCTGGTTGCCGACGATCTGCTGGATGGCTACCTCGCCGAGGTCGCTGTCTCTGACGCGCTGGCGTTCGAGCGGCGCACTACGCTCGCTCGCGCCAACACCGATGAGCCGCTATCGTCCGTCGCCGAAGCGTTCATCGCGGCGATCCGCCAGGCGGCCGGGACGCTCGTCGTCTGAGTCATTCACTCGTCGACCAAAGATCGATTCTCGAATCGGCCGGGAAGGCATCCCGATCCGCACTGTCGCGATACTATGCGTCGTGTGGAATTGAGATCCGAGGGGAGTGGGTTTGATGAGTGAGGTCGTGCGGGTCGGGGTGATCGGCACCGGATTCGGGGCGCACCACGTTGAGGTGCTGCAGCAGTTGGAGCATGTCGAGGTCGCCGGCGTCGCGTCCGCACAGCCGGAGCGTGCGGCGGCGTTGGCGGCGCGCTTCAATATCTCGCAGGCAACCGGCGACTATCGGGAGCTGCTCCCGAACGTCGATGCCGTCGTCATCGCCAGCCCTCCGGCGCTCCACGCCGAGATGGTCCGAGAAGCAGCGGCGGCCGGAGTCCATCTGTTCTGCGAAAAGCCGATGGCCACGACGGTTGCGGAAGCACGGGAGATGCGCGATCTCGCCGAGGCTGCCAATGTCGTCGCAATGATCAATTTTCATCAGCGTTTCATGGCCCACTGGCGGCGGGCGCACGACATCGTCGCTGAGGGGCAGATCGGTCGACTGGTCGCGGCCGACATGCGTGTGACGATGAACCCGGTCAGCTATCTCGCTTCGCCGCTCTGGAGCACCTCGAAGGCGGCCTGGTTCAGCAACGCCGCGCAGTCCGGTGGCCTGCTTGCCAGCTCGGTCGGGCCGCACCTGGTCGATCTGATGCGCTGGATTGGTGGGCCGGTCGTCGATGTAGCAGCGCAAACGATCACGTCGCTGAAGGAGATCCCGCTCGCCGATCGCGCCGCACTGAAAGATGTCGATGCGGATGATGGCTTCGTCGTCCTCGGTCGCTACGCCAGCGGCGCACTCCTGACAATTCGCGGCGTGCCCGTCACCTACAACGGTGGCGAATGGGATATGTCGTTGCATGGCGATAAGGGCTCGCTGATTGTAGCCGGTACCGAATTGCTGATGGCTGGCCCCGGCGACGCACGCCCGCAGCCGATCGAGCAGCCGGACCCGGTGAACCCGCGGACCGCCATCGCCGGGCTATTTGTCGACGCCGTCCGCGCCGGTAGCCCCGCGCCGGAGCCGACCTTTGCCGACGGTATCGCAGCCCAGGCGCTGCTCGATGCTGCGCTGCGAGCCGGGCACACGAACCAGTGGGAGCAGGTTGAGCAGGTCTAGCGCAAGCGCTCACCGTGGAGCCGGACCGCGCCAGCGATCAGGGTGAAACGGTCGCCATCAACGACGAACTGGCGCTCCAGGCACTTGCCAACGTTTGCCGGGTCGGCGTGCATGTCCGGGATGTGGAAGACGCTCTCGCCATCGACCTCGTATGTGCCGCAGTACTGGACGGTGAGGACGTTGCCGTCCGCTCCACGGGTCGAGAAGGACTCGGCGAACCAGCCGCCTGCGTCATAGAGCAGGAATCCATGCGGCGCGTCATCGCGATGTGCCGCACCGTCCGCGGCTGGTCGCTCAATGGCGACCAGCCGCCAGATTCCTACGATCTCGGTGTTCGCCATTGCCTGTCCTCCCATATGCCCTACTCTGTCACCGCCAGCAGCAGCTCCGCGCGCAGGCCGTCACCGTCCGGCGCGACCGACCAGGCGAGGCCGCCGAGTGACTCCAGCGCAGTCCGCGCTTCCGGCGAGACATCGCTCCACTGATCCTCAGGGATCAGCGCGATGAGCCGATCGAGCGCAAGATACCCGATCATCGAGGAGTCGTCCTGCACGTCGTCCATCAGATCGACGAAGTGCGGATCGTCGGCGAGCGTACCGCTGCCGGCACCATCACCGAGACGCAGACCGACCGAGAGGTTGTCGTCCACCGCGACATCGCCGAAGACCGGCACGCCAGAGCCGGATATGCTGAAGCCGTTGTCCGTGCGCGTCATCGGTACGCCGATTTCGCCCAGCGAATCAGCCACCTCGTTGACCAGATCGGTCACGGCGCTTGCGTCGTCGACGCCACTCTGGAAGCCGACTGCGCCGCTGAAGCCGAACGGGCTGGAATTGTCGGTCAGCGCGGCAATGCTGAAGGAGTACTGGCCGACGAGGTGGGACAGCAGGTCGTCATCCACGCCGAGGCCAAGCTGCGCAACGCTGCCGGCGGCCTCGGAGCCGTCTGAAAGCGGAGCTTCCAGCGCCCCAGCCTGATCGATGGCCGGCTTCAGGAACGACTCGTACAGATCAACGCCGGTCATCGCGAAGACGGTTGAGGCCGGCATCTCGTCGGCCGCAATGCCGTCCGTCACGGTCGTCGGGAACGCTGCCGGTCGTCCTTCGGTCAGTGTGGCAAAGCGGATGGTGTCGCCAGACGCTCTGACGGTGAAGGTCATGGCTCCCGCGCCATCCCAGGTCTCCAGCGCTGTGTCGTCGAATCCGAGGCCCATCGCGGCGTCCGGATGCGTTCGCGCTAGCTCGGCGATGGCCGGTCCGTCGACGTAGATGAAGATCAGCGGATCATCGGCAGCGTGATCAGCGGCGCTGGTGAACTTGTCGACAGCGTTGAGCGCGCCATCGCGCCGCGCATCGATAATGTGCTCGAACGCATCGCTGCCGGTCGCAACGATCATCGCGTCATCAACGATGCCGACCGCCGTCTGCTCGTCCTTCACCTGATAGGTTATGTCACGGTAGGTGTGTACTTCGGGGGTCTCACCGTCGAGAATCCGCGTAATTGTCTGTTCGGCAGCGTTCTCGTCGGCGACCATCACGACGAGCGCCACGTCCGGCTCATCCTGGCCAGATGGCTGCCAGACCGACCTCGCGGCCAATCGCCGGGCGAATGAGGTCGTCCCAGAGCGACGGATCCTGGCCTGCATCGCTCAGCCCGTCTTTCGGAAGCTGAGCGAGATCATCGTCAATGCCGGCGCTGCGGGCCAGCCGCCAGGCATCCAGCCACGCCCTGCTGGTCGGGTCGGTATTGGCTGCCACGTAGACGATGCTATCCTGCGGTGCGTAAGCCGCGGTCGCCCGGTCATCGTGGCCAAGCAGCATACGGAAGGCGAGCACAGCTCCGCCGCCGACAACAAGCAGCGCGAGCAAGCCAATGACAAATCCACCGATCACCTTCGTACGGCGACGGTTCGGCTCCGGCTGATCGCTGGCGTAATCGAGCGCAGATGGCGATGCAGTCATCGTCATGAAATCCATTCGTCTGGCTTCGAGCACACATTTGTCGCCGTACCCTGGCGACGAAAATCAGGCTACCACCCGTAACAATCCAGACACACCGACAGTCGGTACACCGCGACCTGACCGTTTGGCCAATCGGTGCATCAGCGATTGCGCGAAAACTGCCGCAACCGCTCGCCGCGCGTCGACACGTCGATCAGCTCGGCCAGGCGACGGCTGCGGGTGTCCTCGCGCTTGGCGCTGACGACCCACCAGGTCGCCGACCGACGATACGACGCGGGCTGGGCGTTGAATGCATCCCAGGCAGCCGGGTTGGCGCGGAACTCCGCTTCCTGCTCGGCACTCAGCTCGGGATTGCGTTCGTAGGAATAGGACGCGCCATCGGTCTGCTTGCGCGCCTCGTAGGCGGCAATGCCGGCCGGACGTATCCGCCCCTCGGCTGTGAGCTCGGCGATGCGGCGGATGTTGACCTGACTCCAGGTGCTACCCGGCTTGCGGGGCGCGACGCGGATCATGTAGCGCTCGTCATCGATCGTCTTGCGAACCGCGTCGATCCAGCCGACCGCTAGCACCTCGTCAACGAGCTCCGGCCAGCGCAGCCCGGCCTTGCCGGTGCCGACCTTGTACAGGCCCACCCAGAGGTCTGCGGCGGTTGCCGCATGCTCGTCAAGCCAGGCACGCAGGGCCACGGCGTCATCGAAGAAGATCGGCACAGGCTGTTGGCTCATCGAAAGCTCCCCGGCTCGGACTCACGCGCGACCAGCGCGGCGGATAGCAGATCGCCAACGGCGGCGTGAAAGCGCTCCACCGGCTCGCTGGCATCGCGAGCGCGATTGCGCGCCAGCCGACGGTATGAGCGAAAGAGATCCTGGATATCGCGTCGCTCGAGCGACGCCATTGTCTGCTCGATGCGCTCGATGGCCGGGAGCGGGATCGCACGGCGACGACGCTGCTCAATAATGAGGTCATCGATTGCTTCGAGGACGGCGGCGACAGCAGGGCGGGTACGCCAGTCGAGATGTGTTTCGACCCAGTCATATTCGCCAGCCAGCTCGTCAAGCTCGGCTGGTGTCAGCAATCCGAGCCAGACTGCCAATGGATGATCTGCCTGCATCACACCTCCTCCATCCCACAGGCCAGTGGATAGCCGACGATTAGATGATGATAGAGGGCGAGGCTGGCGATGTCATTCGGGGCCAGAAAGCGACTGCGGGGCTCCGGATTTCCCGGAGCCCCACGCGCTGTTCGGCGATAGGGACTGGAGTGAGAGGAAACTGTAGATTCCGTCTACGGAAAGCCTTTGGCGCTGACAGCGACGGTAACTGCCTTGCGCATCCGCGAATCACAGCTTGATTCGCGCCACGATCGAGGTCGATCGATTACGGGGTATCCAGAGGCTCCAGCCTATCGTCCAGTCGATCTATGGTTCAACGTTCGCAAGGTGCGTGCCGCTATACTCAGATCAAGCCACGATTGGCGGTCGGGTACCGGCATCACGTTGAACGATTGTGATGTTACGCACGAGCCCTGACGCTCCGATGACAGTAAGATGAAGATTTGATGACATATTCAATCGCGCATATGCAGATGGGGTGATATGGCCGACAAAGTGCTCGTCGTCGACGACGACTCCAAGATTCTCGCCATGATGCGACGCGGCCTGATCTTCGCCGGCTACGAGGTCGATCTCGCCGAAACCGGTGAGCAGGCGCTCGACAAAACCCTCGGCGAGCTGCCCGATCTCGTCATCATCGATGTCATGCTGCCCGGTATCGACGGGCTGGAGGTCTGCCGCCGTCTGCGCGCGGCCGAGCCGCGCCTGCCGATCCTGCTGCTGACCGCCCGCGACCGCGTCCCCGATCGCGTCGCCGGCCTCGACGCCGGTGCCGACGACTACCTCGTCAAGCCGTTCGCGTTCGACGAGCTGCTGGCCCGCATCCGCGCGCTGCTGCGCCGCGCCGGAGACGAGCATCAGGAAGCGCTCGTCTTCGCCGATCTGCGCCTGAACTCCACGACGCACGAGGTGGTGCGCGGCGAGCGTCCAATCGACCTGACGCTGACCGAATACCAGCTCCTCGAATATTTCATGCGCCACCCGCGCCAGGTGCTCTCGCGCGATCGCATCCACGACGCCGTCTGGGGCGACAGCTTCTTCCCCGAATCCAACGTCATCGACGTTCATATCAAGCGGCTGCGCGAGAAGCTGGAATCTGAAGGCGAGCCGCGCCTCATCCAGACGATTCGGGGCGTTGGCTACAGCCTGCGCCAGCCGAGCGACTAGGCGCGGGACCGTCCAGTGTCGCTGCGGTTTCGCCTGGCGCTGATCTACACCGTCGCGTTCCTGATCGCGCTCGCGATCCTGGGAAGTGCGATCTACCTCGTCCTCCGCCAGACGCTGACGACCGGCATCGACGACGAGCTGGCCGATCTGGCCGGACAGATCGAGCGCGCCGTTGTGATCCGCGGTGGCGACCGCCTCGACGCCCAGCACCTGCTCGACGAGATGTTCGTCCTGTCGCCACCGACGCCCGGCCAGGAGCTGCGTGCTCAGAACATCCACATCCACATCCTCAGCACCGATGGCCGCTCGCTGGCCAGCTCATCTCTGACGGCCGAGACGGTCCCGCTCGACCCTGCGGCTGTCGCTGCGGCGGCCTCCGGCGAAGACGTGTACCAGACGGTCCGTATCGGCGGCGTCCGCCTGCGCTCGCGCTACAGCCCGCTCACGATCAACGGCGAGACGGTCGCCGTCGTACAGCTCTCCGAGTCGCTCAGCCCAATGATGAAGACGATCGCCGAGTTCCGCACACTCCTGCTGGCCGGCGGCATCCTCGCTCTCCTCGGTGGGCTGATCGGCACCTGGTCGCTGACCCGCCAGGCTCTGCAGCCCGTCTCCGACCTGACGAACCGCGTCGCGCGCATCGCCGAGACCGGCGAGTTCAACGAACGGGTGCCCGAGCCCGACGAGCCGGACGAGATCGGGCGATTGGCGCTGACCTTCAACGCGTTGCTCGACCGCATCAGCGTCATGCTGGACCGCCAGCGCACGCTCGTCGCCGACACGTCCCACGAGCTGCGCAATCCGCTGATGGTTGTGCGCGGCAACCTGGAGCTCCTCGCCGCCGGTCTGCCGCCCGAGGAACAGCGCGAGGCCGCCAGCGATGCCATCGAGGAGGTCGACCGGATGACCCGCCTCGTCCAGGACCTGCTCTTCCTGGCCGACGCCGACGCCGATCTCGCCATCGAGCATGACGACGTGCCGCTGGAGTCGCTCGTCGCCAACGTTGTAGAAGACGCCCAGCGCATCACGACCCGCGACGACGGCGACCGCACGCTGGAACTGGCCGCCAACGATCCGCTGAGCATCCGCGGCGACGCGGAACGACTCCGCCAGCTGGTCTGGAATCTGGTTGAGAACGCCCTGCGCTACACGCCGGCCGGCGGCACCGTGACGGTCAGCCTGCGTCGCCACGGGCAGGTCGCCGAGCTGACCGTCGCCGACACCGGCATCGGTATCGCCCCCGAGCACCTGCCGCATATCTTCGAGCGCTTCTACCGGGCGGACACCGGGCGCTCACGCGCCGTCGGCGGCACCGGCCTCGGCCTCTCGATTGTCCGCCAGATCACCGAAGCCCACGGCGGCCAGGTCCGCGTCCGCTCCACCCCCGGCGAAGGCTCGACATTTACCGTCGCGCTGCCGATTAGCGAAGAGTGAGCGGGGGCGAGCCACGCCACCATTGACCGCACCATCCGGCGCACGTATCGTGCTTCGCGACCGAGCCATGCAAAAAGGGGATGAAAACGATGGTACAGACACCACCGACGGCTGCCGAGCTTGGGTTGATGCAGGGTTATCCGGCCCCGCCGGACAAGCGCGTCACACAGGAAAACCTGTTGGACCCGCCCAATAATCGCTGGGCGTTTCAGCATATGCGCGAGCTGATGGCAACGGCGGAGATCTCTCGCGGCAACGGGCCGGTACACCAGCTGCCCGAGCGCCGGAGAGATCTCAGCGATCTGTCGTTCACGGCGGGGGACGGCACCAAGCGCACTGTGGCCGAAATGCTGGCGCTGAGCTATGCGGATTCGCTGGTCGTCCTGCACAACGGCGACCTGATCGACGAGCAGTACTTCAATGGTATGGGGCCGGCCAGCCAGCACCAGATGATGTCGGTCACCAAATCATTTGTCGGGACGCTCGCGCTCCAGCTGGCTAGCGAGGGGCTGATCGATGAAGATGCGCTGGTCATCGACTACATTCCGGAGCTCGTCGGCAGCGCCTGGCAGGATGCCACCGTCCGTCACGCGATCGACATGTCGACCGGTATTCGCTTTGACGAGGTCTACGATTTCGGCGAAGGCGATGTCGCCCGCTACGGCATCGCCAGCGGGTTCAGGCCGATCCCCGAAGGCTGGAGCGGACCGCGCAATCTTGAGGAGCTCCTTCCGCAGTTCCTCAAGGAGGGCAACCACGGCGAAATGTTCCACTACGTGACGCCGAACACCGAAGTGGCTGGCTGGATCATTGCGCGCGTCACCGGCAAGCCGGTCTCGCAGGTCATCAGCGAGCGCATCTGGGCACCACTCGGGATGGAACGCGACGCCTACATGATCCGCGACCGAATCGGGATGGAGATGGCCGGTGCGGGGCTGAACGCTGCCGCTCGCGATCTGGCGCGCTTCGGCCAGCTGCTGCTGCAGGACGGCGAGTGGCACGGCCAGCAGGTTCTCGCGCCGGAGGTGGTCGCAACGATCCGGGGTGGCGGCGACCGCGAAGCGTTCGCGCGTGGCACGACCGAGTACGGCCCACTCTGGGAAGGATGGTCGTATCGCGCGTTCTGGTGGCACACCCACAATGCCCATAACGCCTTCACCGGCATCGGCATCAACGGCCAGTGGCTCTATGTCGACCCAACGGCCCAGGTCGTCATCGTCCAGCAATCGAGCTATCCGACAGCAGATCAGCCGGAAGCCGACGACGTCTGTATTCCAGGGTTCCACGCGATTGCGAAGGAGCTGATGGGGTAGAGGCCCTCACCCCCCAGCCCCCTCTCCCAACGCTGGGAGAGGGGATGTCCAGTGCGACGGTGTTCGGGCAAGTGTGAGAACGTGTTGGCTTTCGGCAAGTGCATTGCGCGTTGCCCCGCTTCGTCTCCCCCCTCTCCCAGCGTTGGGAGAGGGGCGGTGGGTGAGGGCCACGTCTCAGTCGTCTCCCGCCCTCTGCGGGTTCACATTGTCTGCCACAGGATAACGCCGACCATCCCAATGTGGCTGATACCGCAAACCTTCACCCGTGCTTCATGCCCTTGTCATGCACGCGGCGCATGATCACTATGTCGGATTCAAATGCCGACGCGAGCGTACACAAACCCATGGAGGCTGTCCGGCAATGACAACCGGAAATACATTAAAGACTGTCGGACTCTTAACCGCCCTGACGATGCTGCTGATGCTGATCGGGCAGTTCGTTGGCGGTCCGCGTGGCGCGGCCATCTTCCTGCTCATCGCGCTCGTGCTGAACTTCGGCGCATGGTGGTTCTCCGATAAGCTGGCGCTGCGCATGTCCGGCGCGCGCGAGGTGACGGAGGACGAGGAACCCGAACTGCACAGCATGGTCGAGCATCTATCGATGCTGGCCCGCCTGCCGAAGCCGCGCGTCTATGTCATCGAGAACGAGAGCCCGAACGCCTTTGCCACAGGCCGCAATCCTGAGCATGCCGCCGTCGCGGTAACAACCGGCATCCAGCGCCTGCTGAGCAAGGATGAGCTGGCCGGCGTGATGGCCCACGAGCTGGCGCACATCCGTAACCGCGACACGCTGATCAGCGCAGTCGTCGCGACGATTGCCGGTGCGATCACCTGGATCGCCAACATGCTGCAGTGGACGGCGATCTTCGGTGGCTTCGGCCGCGACGACGAAGAGGGCGGCAACATCATCGGCATGCTGGCCCTTGCGATTCTGGCGCCCATCGCCGCGATGATCATTCAGTTGGCAATCTCGCGATCGCGCGAATTCTCGGCTGACGCGACCGGCGCGCGCATTCTTGGCGACCCGCTGCCGCTCGCCAGCGCGCTGGAGAAGCTGCAAAGCGGCGTTCAGCACCGACCGATGGCGCAGACGAACCCGGCGACGCAGCATCTCTTCATTGTCAACCCGATTGCGGGCGTGAAGGTCAGCAAGCTGTTCAGCACGCACCCGCCGACCGAGGAACGTGTCGCCCGACTGCAACAGATGGCATTGCAGCCCAGCCAGTCGGCCTATCTCCGATAACTTCTACCCCTACCCCCTTTTCCCAACCCCCTCGTCCTCTCTGGACCGGGGGGTTGCCCATTTTTCGCGGTATGGTGGTTGCGGGCATCTGGGAGGCACGCTGAGCGGAGAGGGACGCGACGATGTGGCGAATCCTGGCACTCATCATCGTCGTTGGGCTGGTCGCCTGGCCGGATCAGGCAGCGGCGATCTGCAGGATCCACACACCAGATGTGGCGTTTGAGCAAGCCGATGTCATCTTCAGTGGCCGCGTGACATCGACCGACGATGCCACCAAGGACCCGCCGTGGATTTCGACGATCAAAGTCGACCACGTTTGGAAGGGCGAGGTCGCGCCAATCGCGCAGGTTTCGGTTAGTGGTATGTACCGGATTCCATTCGAGTCGGGGACGGACTACCTGGTCTATGGCACTCATGAGCCTAATACAATCCGCATCCACACTGACTCGTGCACCGGCACGGGGCGACTGGACGAATCCAGCGCCTATCTGGAACATCTGAACCGGACCGTCCCGACGCGAAAGCCGTGGGTGGCGATCGGCATCGCCCTCCTGCTGCTGGCCGGCATCACGCTGGTCATCCGCGCTCCGCGCATGACGCGGATTGGACCACCGGCCTCATCGTAAGCGCTCGCCTCACAGCTCTTCCGGCGGTCGAACCGACTTGAACATCGCCAGCAACAACAGGTCGTAGGTGCCCTTCAGCGTCCCGGCGATGACCAGCGGCCAGCCGAACGGCGAGGCCGAGAGCATCCAGCCAGAGAGCAGCGGACTAGCTGCCGACGCCAGGCTGCGCGGCACTGATGTGAGGCTGGCCGCCGCAGGTCGTTCAGCCGGCGTGACCACCGCCATGACATAGGAGTTGCGGGTCGGCACGTCCATCTGCGACAGCAGGCTGCGCGCCAGGAGCAGAGTGATTGCCAACTGCAGGTTGGGCATGAACGGCACCAGGATCAGGAAGATATTGGCCGGCAAATGGCTGAAGACCATCGTGTTGACCAGCCCGATCCGACCGGCAAGCCAGGCGGCAATCGGGTACGAAATCGCCGAGAGCAGCCCCGACCAGAAGAAGATCGTACCGGTCGTCGCGATCGACAGGTCGAAGCGCTGGAACAGCCAGAGCGCCAACAGCGACTGGACGACGAAACCTCCGCCGAACGAATCGAGCGAGAACAGCGCCGCCAACGTGTAGACGATGCGCTTCGATTCACGCAGCGGTGTCGGCGGCGCGTCCGCCGGAGGCTCGATGGCCGGGGAGAGGTGACGGTAGAGCGCCATCGCGATCAGGGCCAACACCGCATACGCAACGAACATCAGCGAGAGCGCGTCCTGCAGGCTCAGCGCAGTAGTGCGGGCGATCAGCGACGGCAGGCCGGCTGCAAGCGCGCCGCACGCGCCGATGAGCGATGCGACCAGGCCATAGCGTGCGAAGAGCGATGTGCGCTCGCCGTCGGCGACCGTCTGCGGCAACAGCGTCTGCTCCAGCGGTAGGAACACGCTGACATCGCCCGCCGACGGATTGAGCGTCCCGACGAACGCAATAAGCAGCAGCGGCCAGAAGGTGTGGATCGTTGCGAAGGCCACGCCGGTGGCCGCCATGATGAACGCGGCGGCGAGCAGCAGGCTGCGACGACGCAGGCGAAAGGCGACCAGACCGACGAGGATCGTCAGGACGGCGGAGCCGAGCAGCGTCGCGGTAGAGATCGCGCCAACGCGAAACTCACTGAAGCCAAGCTCCAGCAGATAGACGGGCAGCAGAACGCTGATGAACCCGTCAGCAAACGCGCGCACGCCACGCGCGAGCACAAGTAACAGCGCATCCGGCGACGCAGTCGCCGGAACGAGCCTGAGTGATTGCGGCACGAACCCTCCCGCCCGCTGGTACCGTTGGTGCATGATACGTGCGTGCACGGCTGCGCGGAACGGAGAGCAAGAAAGGTCTGACGTATGACATTGCCCTCACGCCGATGGGTCTGGTGCGCGACGCTGGTGGTTCTGGTGCTGGCGCTTTCCGCTCCGCTCGTTGCGCTGGCCGCCGACTTTGGCGAACGTGTCCCCGGCCAGCGTGTCTACGACCAGACCGGGGCACTCACTGCTGACGACATCGCTCGTATTGACACACAGGCGGCCGCGGTCGAACGAGCCGGCTCGCCGGTCATCGTCTTTCTGGCAGCGCGTGATGCCGATTACGACGAGACGGTCGCCGATGGCCGCGATCTGATGGAGACGTGGGACATCCAGTCCGCCCCCGATCAGCGTGATGGCGTCGTCATCTTCTTTAATCTTCAGCCGGACAACCTCAAGCACGGCACCTATGCGCTCATCGCCGGGCAGTCGCTTATCAACGGCAACCTGCCGCAGTATGAGCTGGAGCGCATCGCCGACGATATGCGGCCGCAGCTGGAAGACGGCGATATCACCGGCGCAACGATCCTCGCGCTGGAGCGGATCGAGCGCGACCTGACGCTCGGCCCGCCGCCGCCTCCCGAGCCGAGTGCTGCCGAGCGTTTCGCCAATTCCGTCGCGGACGGCCCGTTCAGCATCGTCAACTTCCTCGGCGTCGTTCTGGCGGCCGCCGCCGCGTTCATGCTGACGCAGCGCGTGCCGGCACGAATGACCTCGAAAGCGCCCGTCACCCAAGCCGTCTCGCCACCGACCGATCTGTCGCCAGCGCTGGCCGGCTCGCTCGTCGCCGGGAATGTCTCGGATACGGCAATTGGCGCGACGCTGCTCGACTTCGCGACGCGCGGCGCGATCGCGATTGAGCCGGATGGCAAGAAGAAGATCCGCATTCGGTTGTTGAGCGAACGAGGTATCCAGCCAGGTTACGAGCAGATGATCTGGAGCGCGCTGGCCGTGCAGGCAGACGCGGACGGCATCGTCGGTGACAAGCAGCTCGGAAAGGTGCGCAAGTCGTGGGGCGCTGTGCGCAAGCAGATTCGTCAGGAGCTGCTCGACCGCGGCTGGTTCGCGGCCGATGCGAATGAGCGACGCAAGCCGTACTGGATCTTCGCGGCGGTGCTCTATGGGTTGGCGGCCGTCGTCATCATTCTGGCGATCATCGCGCAGAGCCCCTGGGCACTGATCGGCTTTGTTCCGCTGGGGATCGTTGGCTCGATCGCGATCATCGTGGCGTCGCAGATCCCGAACACGACCGTCGAAGGCGATCGGATCGCCGCGCCGTGGCGTGGCTATAAGCGCTACCTGAGCTCGGCCGGGAAGAATCCGCAAGTGGATCTCGACCTCGATACTGCCGTGCCCTACGCGCTGGCGCTCGGATCGGGGCAGGCATTCAACAAGCGCCTGGAGAAGGCGAGCGAGGCCGGCTATCTGCCGGCCTGGCTGGGCGGCCCGCAAGCCAGCTCGGCCTACGCAGCCGGCTTCTATCCCTACTGGATTGCGTTCAACAGCAGCGTCGCGCCAACCAGCAGCGGCACAGCTGGAACAGGCGCTTCGGCGGGCAGTGGCGCGGCCGGCGGCAGCTTCTAACACCGGGCTTCTCATCAACTGGATCTGATCCGGCGTCGTTGACACAATAGACGGCGTCCCCCTATACTGCGCGCACGTTACAGATCTCCCAACAGGTCACGCGCAGGCAAACTATGCGCAACGAGAGGAGTCCGCACACCGGCCTTCCGTGACTACAATTGACCCTCGCGGTACAGCATGTTCCCAATAAACCTATAGAAAGCGATGTGCCCCATGACAGCGATACACCGATTCACGGGCCGCTTCTCCAGCCGACCCGCCTGGATCACCGGAGCACTCATCGGAACCGCGCTCCTGACCCTGGCCGTCGCCCAGCTCGCGATCCTCTCCGCCGCTGCCGAAGCGCCGGCAACCGACGCCTTCCAGCGGACCTGGGCACGGACCGACCAGCCGGTCGCCAACGGCAACGTCGTGCGCACCTGGATGTGGGGACCGGACGCCAACACCGGCGCGCTCGAAGAACCCTATGACGAAGCTCCCGGTGGCATGCGCACCGTCCAGTACTACGACAAGTCCCGCATGGAAGACGCCGCCTGGTCGGGTGCCACCGATCCGTGGGATGTGACCAACGGCCTGCTCGTGGTCGAGATGGTCACCGGCCAGCTCCAGCTGGGCAACACCCACTTCGAGGCCCATCCACCCGCCACCGCCAACATCGCCGGTGATCCCGGCAGCCAGCCGACCTACGCCGACATCGCTGCCTTCGGTCTGCGCGATCAGCCGGCCACCGCGGTCGGCACGACACTGACGACCTGGGTCGATGGCAGTGGCATTCTGGCGACGGCACCAGCGACTCCCCCAGCC